>Ga0194124_10002409_pt1 | contig 21173 bp, 17 predicted proteins | sample TA2KigCas0mmetaG_FD_148605 | JGI IMG/M metagenome (GOLD analysis project Ga0194124, IMG submission 148605) | Freshwater microbial communities from Lake Tanganyika, Tanzania - TA2015031 Kigoma Deep Cast 0m | ecosystem: Environmental > Aquatic > Freshwater > Lake | place: Tanzania: Lake...
GCCGCAATTCCCTGCTGGCGCGTTCCGTATGCTCGGGGGGGGCATCGCGCAGGCTGATCAAGCCGAGCGCAATGTCGTCTTCACCAAGGCTGCGCGTGGCCCGCGCGTAGAAGAACTGCAACGCTGCTACCGCCAGATCGGTCGGGCCTGCGTAGCCCTTCACCGTGAACAGCCCCTGCTGGCGCCGGATGCTCACATCGAGCGCCGATTCAATCTGCCGAAGATTGACGTCGAGGGCGCCGCAAAGGTTCGCGAGGCGACGGTTATCGGTGGGATCGGGTTTCCAGCGGCGTGCGGCGGCCCGGCCGGCACTCTGGGTTCGCGTCATGCAGCCTCGGCCTCTCCGCGCAGGGAGTGCGGAAATGCGCGGGTAATGCGCACCGGGATGATCTTACCCACCCAGTCTGACGAACCCGGGAAGTTCACGATGCGGTGGTTCGGGGTACGGCCGGAATACTCGGCCGGGTCGCGTCGCGAGGCTCCCTCGACCAGCACCGGCTGCACGCTACCCACCATCGCCTCGGAAATCCCGCGCCCCTGCTCCTCGAGAAGCCGCTGGAGCCGTTCGAGCCATTGCAGCTTGGTGGCCCGGTCAACCGGGTCGGGCAGGTCGGCCGCGGGAGTCCCCGGCCGCGGGCTGTAGACAAAGGAGAACGACTGGTCGATGTGGAGATCGCGGACCAGTTGCAGGGTCTGTTCGAAGTCGCGCTCGGTCTCACCCGGAAAGCCAACGATGAAGTCCGAACTCACGCTGATCTCCGGACAGGCTCTGCGCAGTCTGCGGACGATTGACTTGAATTCGAGCGCGGTATAGCCGCGTTTCATCGCGGCGAGGACCCGGTCGGAGCCAGCCTGGACCGGCAGGTGCACATGGCAGGCGAGTTTCGCGATCCTGGCGTGAGCCGCGATCAGTTGGGGACTGAACTCGCGCGGGTGTGAGGTGGTGTAGCGGATACGCGCGATGCCAGGGATCTGCGCCACCAGCTCGAGCAACACGCTGAAGTCGGCCGACATGTCCTCCGGTGCCGCACCTGCCCAGGCGTTGACGTTCTGACCGAGCAAGGTGACTTCGCGTACGCCCTGCGCGGCGAGCTCTGCCACCTCGGTGAGGACATCCTCGAGAGGTCTCGACACTTCCTCTCCCCGGGTGTAGGGTACGACGCAAAAGCTGCAGTACTTGCTGCACCCCTCCATGATCGAGACAAAGGCCGTGACCCCCTCCACCCTGGCCGGTGGCAGATGGTCGAATTTCTCGATCGCCGGAAAGCGAATGTCAACCTGAGGCTTGCCGCTTCGGCGGCGCTCGTCAATGAGGTCGGGCAAGCGGTGGAGCGTTTGTGGACCGAACACAATGTCGACCACCGGCGCACGCGCCACGATGGCCTCACCCTCCTGACTTGCGACACAGCCCCCAACGCCCACGATCAACGAAGGCCGGGCCGCCTTGAGCGCGCGCAGGCGACCCAGGTCGGAAAAGACCTTCTCCTGCGCCTTTTCGCGGACCGAACAGGTGTTGAAAAGCACGATGTCGGCCTCTTCGGGGCTCGCAACCACTTCGGCACCCTCGCGCGCGTTGAGCACGTCCACCATCTTCGATGCATCGTAGACGTTCATCTGACAGCCGTAGGTCTTGACATAGAGCTTTTTCCGCATGCGCGAACTGTAGCAAGTTCAGGCCGAAACCGCCTGCGGCCCCGAATGCGGTCCGGAATGCGGCCCCAAACCCGGCGCGGAATGCGGTCCGGAATGCGGTCCGGAACCCGGCGCGGAATGCTGCCCGATGAATTGCAGGATCGCCGGCGCCTGCGCAAGTGCATCCTTGCGCCCGAGCGCAATCAATTCGCGGGTGAAGCGCGCTTCGAAGAGGAGATAGCTGAGCATGGCCGCACCGCGCGACTCGGTCACGCCCACCCGTCCGAACAGGGTGGCGAGCATCCAGGGCAACTGCATCCGGTGGCGGACCGCGATCGTCTCGATGGGTTCGCTCGGGTGGATCTGGAGCAACGCAACCTGCCGCAGCCCAAGGGCCTCGCGCTGCGCGCTGCTCAGGTTTGCGATCGCGGCGTTGGTCCGGTGGAGCAACTCGACGTCGAAGGCAATCGTGTCGAGAAAGATTCCCGAGAGGGCATGGCCACCGACCTGCGCAAGCGAAGGGTGCGACTGGTACTTGTTGGACAATGGCGATCCGCGCGACCCGATCCCGGTACTCACCACCAGAATCGCGCGGGCACCGAGATGGATTGCCGGACTCATCGGTGCCACCTGACGCATGGCTCCATCGCCAAGCCAGTGATACGCGCTGCCCACTTTGATGAGCACCGGTGGGAAAAGGATCGGGATTGCGCTGGAGGCGAGCAGATGCTCCGTGGTGATCAGGGTCCGCACAGCGCGCCGCTGGGCCCGCTGCCATTGTGCAACCCGCGCTCCGGCGCTGTAGAAAGTGAGTTGCTCGCCAGTGCTGTAGCTCGACGCGCCAACGGCCACCGCATGCAGTCGACCGGCTGCAATATGGGTGTCGATTGTTTCGAGGTGCAACTCGCGCTGCAGCAAGCGCCGCAGCGGCGAGGTGTCGAGGAAGGCCTTCGGCGTGCTGCCGGTGAGCCACCCCAGGGTGAGCGCCGAAAGCCACCTTCCTGCGGAAGCCGACAAACCGAGGGTATCGGCTACAAACACCTGGTCGGACCGGAACGCCTCCCAGATCCGCTCGAGATGCGCCGCGCCCTGCGCGAAGCCCTCGCGCGCGCTGGCAAGCGCCGCGATGTTGATCGCGCCCGCCGAGTTGCCACAAAGGATCTGAAAAGGATGTGCGGGCGCGCGACCTTCAGCGCGGAGGAGGTCGGCGATCGCCGCGAGCACGCCAGCCTGGTACGCAGCGCGCGCTCCCCCGCCGGTAAGGATCAGTGCGAGCATGGCGGCAAGGCGCGCCGGTTGCAGCGCGACCGACCCGCTCAGGCACGTGCGACAGCACCCTTGCTGCGTCCACGCAGGGAGGTCAACATCGACCGGCAGAGCCTCAGCTGGGGGTCGTCGAGTCGGCCCCTGGTTGCGGACTCGATAAGCGATTCAATCAGCAATGCGGCCATTTCCTGGCGTTGCTGGCTGGCATCGAGCGCTTTGCGCAGTTCGACGAGCTGGCGCTGGAGATGATCGCCGTCCGATGTGGAGGGTTCGCTCGCTCCTTGACGTGGCCTGGCGGCGAGCGTGTCGACCAGTTCGAGGTGAGTACCTAAGTAGTCCCGGTTGAATTTCTTGAGCGCGAAGTCCCTGAGCCCGGGGACCTTGCGCAACGATTCCTCGGTGAGGCGCTCGAAGCGCATGCTCCAGTCGGGGTAGAGACGCTCGCGTATGGTCTCGGTGCGAACCACCTTGAACCCACGATGGCAACGGTCTCGCGAGATCTTCTCGGCGAGCGCCTTCACGACCTCCTCCTCCCCCTCAATGGTTTGAAGAAAAGTGCCATTGCCATACATGAGCATTCCAGTCACGTTCAAGCGCGGGTTGTTGACGTGGCATTGGTTCAGCAGTTCGAGAAGATTCGACACCGAAAATGGCGCAGACTCTTCGCTCACATAGATCAATCTGAACATGGGTACCTCGGGAGCATGTGCACTGCTGCGGTGGAAAGTCCCCTGCAACATTGCAAGGGGTATGAACGGATCGGGCCCCGAGCTGGATTCGCCAAACCACTCAGGATCCACCCCGAAAGGCGTTGATGTTCGGGAGCTTAAGTACGTTGTTCTGGTTTGGCAACAGTAAGCGTGTGAAGCTACAACGTTTTTGTTCGGTCCTGCCGAGGGGCGCTTCCTTGCAGGCGTGGTTCGCCCTAGCCGCGCAGATGGAGTAAGCTCCATCGATGACGATACAGGCCCTCACCCAACACTTCACGCCCGGCGGTTACCGCTACATTCCTGCGGTTTTTCAGTACTCGGGTGGGGTTGCGGCCGAGCCAGGCTTTGCGCTTGTCCGGATGCGATTTGAAAGGCCCCTTGCGCTTGCCGATGCCTTCAACGCGGTCGAAGCGCACCTCGCCGCCGTTGGGCGACCGGTGGCAGCGTTTGCCCACTGTGAGCTCCGCTCGCCAGCGCCGTTCAGCGAAGAGGGATTCGTGCGCTTCAACCGGGCCTATGTGGAGCGCCTGCAGGCCTGGGGTATCTTTCCGGGTGGCAACAGCCAAAACAATCCCGTCGCACGCACGAATGTATGTCCAGTTTATGGTCCGCCCTCCGAGCCCTCGATGTTTGCCTTCGCCTACACGGTTCCCGAGGGCCGCAGTTTGCGGGGGGGCTTCATGGTTGCCGGGAGCGGGGAGGCGCGGGAAGCCGCCGGTCAACCCTACCGCGACCGCATCATTGCGCTGCACGATGCGTCCGTGGAAGGCATACGCGCGAAGGTGGAATGCGTGATCGAGGCGATGCGTCTGCGTCTTTTCGCACTTGGTCTCGACTGGACCGTGCCGCACACGACCCAGATCTACACGGTGCTCAACATCGGGCATCTGGTTGGCGAGTGCCTGGCACGCGACCGGATCGTGGATTCCGGCGCGGTGTGGCACTACGCCAGACCACCGGTGGAAGGCCTCGACTTCGAAATGGACGTCAACGGCGCAGCATCCGAGGGCTGGCTCCGGTAGAAGCAACGTGCATTCGCGCGCACGATGGTGTCGTGCCCGGAAGGCGAGGCGCCGTCGATCATGCCGAGCATTCCAGGTCCCCGGGTCCTGAATCCCACGCGTAACTCGGGCACACCCTCGAGCACTTGGCCGGCTTCGGCAAGATGCCTGAACGGCGCTCGCAAGACCGATGACCAGTCGCGCGCTGCGACGCATCGCAGCCCTTCAAGCCACTGCGGATCGTGCAGTCAGGTGTGCGCCACAATCGCGCGCTTCACAGCCGCGGGCTTCACCACCGCTTGCGCCACCACCGCTTGCGCCACCACCGCTTGCGCCACCACCGCTTCCGCCACCACCGCGTGCGCCATTTCGCGGGCGTCTGCGATCCGGATACTTTCTACGCGCAACGAAATACAATCCTTCCGGAGGCAGAGAGAATGCGATGTCTGGCGATGTGTCTGGCGATGCGGCAACCCTGCTGACGCGCGGGGAAGAGGAGGCGCTTCGCGGCCGATCCAACTGGATGGGGCTGTGGCTGGTTACGCATGCCTGGGCAATGATCTTCGCTGCGATGGCACTGGTTGTCTGGTGGCCCGCGTGGTGGACTTATCTTCTTGCCTTCGTGGTGATCAGCAACCGGCAGCTCGGCCTTGCAATCCTGATGCACGACGCGGCGCACCGCTTGCTCTTTGCCGACCCAGGGGTGAACGACTGGGTGGGCGCCCGGCTGTGTGGCGACCCGGTGGGCGCGAATCTTCGTGTGTACCGCCCCTACCATCTCGCGCATCATCGTGCAACCCAGACCCGGGACGATCCCGATCTGGTGCTCTCGGCACCCTTTCCGATCCACTGGGCGAGCTTTCGCCGCAAAATGATGCGGGATCTTCTCGGCATCACGGGGTTTCAGCTTCGGCGGGCACAGTTGCGTGCCGCAACCGGGGAAGCGAAATCGCCGGCCGCGAAGCTGCGGGCGCTGCTGGCGCGCGAGGGCGGGTTTCTCGGCACGAACGCAATCCTTGGCCTTGCCCTTGCGGGCACTGGAAATCCCTGGCTCTATCCTGCGCTCTGGCTTGCGCCGCTTCTCACCGGCTATCAACTGGTGAGCCGCCTGCGCAACATAGCCGAGCATGCCGTGGTGGGCGAAGCCCGGGATCCCTTGCGCAACACGCGCACGACGCGTGCGTCCGTGCTGGCGCGCATGTCTGTTGCGCCCTACTGGGTGAACTACCACCTCGAGCACCACCTCTTTGTCTACACGCCCTGCTGGAAGCTGCCTCGCGCCCACCGACTGTTGAAAGCCAAGGGCTACGCGCCGCGGATGGAGTTGGCCGAAAACTACCTCGAAGTGCTTCGCAAGGCCTGCTCAGCGCCCCGAGAGCCTCGGCGCTAGGCACTCCGGTGCAACGAAGGCACGGCCCGGCGCTGGCTGCGCCTCAACGATAGCCACCGTCTGCCATCACAACCTGACCCATCAGGTACGGCATGGTCAGCAGATGTGCCGCGCAGCGGGCCATTTCCTCGGGTTCGGCCCAGCGGCGCATCCAGATCTTCGACGACTCCTTTTCGCGCACATCCGGCGGCAGGGTGGCGTTCAGATCGGTGTTGATCCAGCCCGGAGCAAGCGCATTCACACAGATCTGCATCGCCGAAAGATGCTCAGCTGCGGTGCGCACCAGCATGTTGGCCGCAGCCTTCGACGCGTCGTAGTGCGCCGACACCGGATCCTGGCTGTTGATTCCATTGGTGGAGGTGATCAGCAGGATTCTTCCGCGGAAGTCGCCTTCAAGGGGGTTGTCCGTCATCGCGCGCGCAGCGTACTTGGTGACCAGAAAGGCACCGGTGGTGTTGGTGTTGAGCACCGTGTCCCACTCCTGCTGGGTCTGCTCGAAGAACTCGGTGTTGGGCGAAACGCCCGCGCTGTGGATCAGATGATCGACCCGAAGCCCCGCTTCGCGGATCGCATCAAAGAAACCCTCCACCGAGCTCTCGGTTCCCACTTCGCAGGGGAAGGCCGAAACCGCAACCGGCTTGTCGCCACCCGCCTTGCGGATGCGTTCGATCGCCTTCTGAGTCTTGTCGGGTCGCCGGCTTGCCGAGACCACGACGTTGCCGCCACAGCGCGCGATCATCTCGGCGCAAGTGAGACCGATGCCGCTTGCGCCGCCCGTTACGACCGTGGTGGTGTTGCTGAAATCGAAGGATGCAGAGCCCATGACTAACCCCTGAGGTTGTTTATTCTTACCGATAAGCTGGCCGGCCCCGACACGCTGGTGTTCTCCGATCCTTGCGGCCGGGGCGCGGTTGCGGGGGATCCGCCCTCAGACTGCAAGGCGGTTGAGACCGTCGAGCGCGGCCGTCTTGTAGCACTCGGCAAGCGTGGGGAAATTGAAGACTGCGTCGGCGAAGTAATCGATGCTGCCATCGTGGGCCATCAAGGCCTGGCCGATGTGAATCAGCTCGCTTGCGCCTTCGCCCATGATGTGCACGCCAAGGAGCCTCTTGTTCTCGGGGCTGAAGATGATCTTGAGCATGCCGGTGCGGTCCCCGATGATCTGACCCCGGGAAATCTCGCGGTAGTTGGCCTTGCCGATCTCGTAGGGGATTCCGGCGCTGGTAAGTTCATCCTCGTTCTTTCCAATGGTGGAGATCTCGGGGACGGTGTAGATGCCGTACGGGAAGAGTCCGATCCCGCCCTCGTGGTCGATCCTCAGCCCGAAAGCGTGTCGGCTGGCCGCGCGGCCCTGCTCATAGGAGGTGGAGGCAAGCGAGGGAAAGCCGATCACATCCCCCACGGCGTAGATGTGCTCCACGTTGCTCTGAAAGTGCTCGTTCACCGGAATACGGTCGCGGTCGTCCTTCTTCACGCCCGCCTTGTCGAGGTCGAGCCGCTGGGTGGCGCCCACCCGGCCGATCGAGTAGAGCGCCGCTTCGGCGCGCAACACCTTGCCACTCTTCAGGCGCACTTCCACCGGCTTCGAAACACCCTCGTGCTGATGGATCCCTGCAACCTCTTCACCGAGCCGCATCGTGACGTTGCTCTGCTGGACAACATAGGTGAGTGCGGCCGAAATCTCGTGATCGAGAAAGGGCAGCAGCGTTGGGCGCTTGTCGACGATGGTGACGCGCACGCCGAGGGCTGCAAACATCGTCGCGTACTCCACGCCGATCACACCGGCACCCACCACGATCAGCGACCTCGGGAGAAACTCGAGTCCAAGCACATCGTCGCTGGTGAAGACGCGCTGGCCGTCGAAGGGAATATGGCTGTCCCGTGCGGCTTCGGTGCCGCAGGCGATCACGATCTTGTCGGCGCTGATCTGTCTGCGCCCCTGTCCAGTTGCCGACTGCAGCTCGATCGTGTGCGGATCTGTGAAACGCGCGGTCGACTCGATCAGTTCAACCCGGTTCCGGGTCATCTGGTTACGGATGACATCGATTTCGGAGCGCACCACCTGCTGCACGCGGTAGAGCAGGTCGTCGATGCTGATGTCCTGCTTCACCCGGTAGGAAGACCCGTAGATGCCGCGCTCCCGAAAGCCCGAGAGGTGAAGTACCGCTTCGCGGAAGGTCTTCGAGGGAATCGTTCCGGTGTTCACGCATACCCCGCCCACCGCACGCGAACGCTCGATCACCGCGGCGCGTTTGCCGATCTTTGCAGCCTGGATGGCCGCGCGTTGCCCCGAGGGGCCCGACCCGATCACGATCAGGTCGTAGTCAAACTCGGACTTACGGACAGCCTTGGGCGCGCGGGCCGCTGGCTTCACTGTGTTTTCTTCCCTGGTTTCCATGTACCGCTCCCTGAGGTTGTTGGTGTTGGTGGGTGCCTTGATCCTTGCGGAAACGCCGCAGAGTGCGGCTCGGGGAGTGCAATGCTTGCCGGCGCCGGGAAAGTCAGGCGCTCGAGCAAACCTGCCCGCGTCAAGCCGCTCGCGAGGCGGCGGGAATCGGACGAACCCGCAGGAAAAAGCCCAGATTAGTCTAGAGCATCAGACTGCACGGCTGTGTGACGCTAAAGCGCCAGGCGCTCTTCCATGCACGCCCGACCCGATCACGCTCAGGCGGATGCTGAGCGCCACGCGGCGGATTACACCGCCGGGACTCCCGACCCAGGATTACACCGCCAGGACTGCGGGCCCAGGATTACACCGCAAGAACTCCAGGCGCCGATCAGGCGTGTCCCCAGGGCCTGATTGCCGCCTTGAGCGCCCTGTACCCGTCGAGGTAGAGCGGGCGCTTGCCGGCGTAGACCGCATCGAATGTGGCGAGTTGCGCATCGAGCCAGGCGGCAAGCTCGGCATGGCCCGGATTTGCCGCCTTGTAGGCCTCATTGATCAGCACAAAGTGGATCCGCGGGTCGTAGGGCTGCTTTTCGCCGCCCACCGTCTCGTCGCCGTCGAGCAGGCGCAGCAGCATTGCGTCGGCCGAGCCCAGTGTCTGCTCAAAGATCGGCGCACCGTGGATCCGATACATCACGCTCGTCATGTCCTTGCCGTTGGTCATGGTGAAGCCCATGGTGGTCCACAGGGCCTTCATGTCGCGTTTTGCGCCGGCCGCGTCGAGCACGATCTGCCCCCAGTCGCGCAACACGTCGGGAGCATCGGCCATCAGGTCGGTGAGGCGGTCGCCGTCGAGGTCGGTGGCGTAGACGATGCAGGGACGCTGCCGGATCATGTCGTGAAGCAGCAGACCGAAATTGGTGTCGGCGATGTGTTCGTAGATCTCGCCGCCCCAGTCCTCCATGCCAGCCTTGAAGTCGGCGGGCAGAAGGGCCACGATCGCATCGATGCTCGCGCGGTGCTCCTCGTAGGCATCCACGGTGTATTGACGCTTGAGCTTGAAGCAGGTGCCCTGCAGCAGCCAGCGAAAGATCCCGGCGTTGATCGCATCCTCCTGCGCTTGCGTGGGCTTGGTGGCAACCCGGCCGATCTGCCCGGATTCATGCACCATCTTCAGAAAGAGCCGCGCCGCATACGCCATGCGTACTCCCGGCGTATTCATCTCGGAGTGAATGTTTCCGGTCTCGGGATCCACCCTGAACTTCTTCTTGTCCTGCGAGTAGGGAAGACCTGGCATGAAGCGCACGCTGGTGATCCCGCCGTAGGGCCGGACGTTGCAGTACACACCTGCGGCAGTACGCAATGGGGCATTGGCCGATTTGCCACTCACCACCACCCTGCGGCCGGCGTCGTTCACCATGAAGTCGCCCGCGGTTGACCACTTGAGCGCGGTGTAGTCGAGCTTGCCGAACCATTCGAGCGAAATCAGTCTGGTGTCGTGACGGAACTGCGCCATCATCGGCACGGCGAGAAAGGGAAGTCCAAGGACATCGAGGGCCATCAGCGTGCCGTTGAGCGCAAACATGTCGGTGAAGGCGTGCGCAACCGGCATCACTGCGCCAGCGAAGTTGCCACCTTCCCAGATGATCGCATCCGGATACCCGGTGGGTCGAACGTCCGAACGGCGGTAGATGCCATCGAGCATTCCGAAGAGGTTGCCGTGCTGTTCCTCCTTTGCAATGCCGAGCAGGTCGAGATGATGGGTTTGTGACATGGCAGGGGGCTCCCGGGATTGAGGTGAGGGGACGCTTCCGGAGGGGCGAAGGTGCACTGAAGGACACCCGGATTATCGCACCGCCGGGTGCTCCTCCCGAGGAATCCGGGCATGCGGATCCGGTTCAGAGAGGCTGGGTGCGCGCCCTCAGCCAGTCGCTTGCTGCGCCCTGCACCCTGGGCATCAGTTGATCGCAGACCCTGCGGTGGTAGTCGTTGAGCCAGCGTTTTTCGTCCTCGCGCAGCAGGGAAGTGTCGATGCAACGGGTGTCGATCGGACACAGCGACAGCGTCTCAAACTCGAGAAACTCGCCAAAGCCGCCCGCCTGGGCGCTGCCGGATGCGCTGGCTTCTGCCAGCCGGGCTTCGGCGAACACGTCCGTGCTTCCCCACTGGGGCTCACTGGCAAGGCTGCGGTTGGCCACCAGATTCTCGATGCGCACGCCCCAGAGCCCCGGTCGGTACACGCCAGGCTCGATCGAGGTGATCATCCCTGGCTCCATGGCCATGTGGGCCGTGGGCAGCGCCCTGCTGATGCTCTGTGGGCCCTCGTGCACGTTGAGAAAGTAGCCCACCCCGTGCCCGGTGCCATGTCCGAAGTCGAGGCCTTCGGCCCAAAGTGGCGCCCGCGCGATCGCATCGAGCATCGGTGCGAGCGTGCCACGCGGAAAGCGGGTTTGCGACAGTGCCATGGTGCCCTTGAGGACCAGGGTGAAGTCGCGCTGCATCGCCCGACTGGGCGTGCCGATTCGCCAAACGCGGGTAATGTCCGTGGTGCCTCCCAGATACTGGGCGCCACTGTCGATGAGCAGCAGGCCGTTGCCTTCGATGCGCGCAAAGTGCCCGGGTGTGGCGCGATAGTGCGGCATGGCCCCGTTGGCGTTGTAGCCTGCGATGGTGGGAAAGGAAAGCCCCACGAAGTTCCTGCGCCGCGCGCGTTCCGCGCTGAGGCGTTCGTCCACATCGAGTTCGCTCAGGCTGCCCTTCACGAGCGCCTGCTCGAACCACGCATAGAAGGCGCACATCGCTGCGCCATCTTCGATCATCGCCTCGCGCACATGCTCGAGCTCGGCCTCGGTCTTGCGGCTCTTGAGCAGCGTGCTCGGGTTGATCGCCTCCACGGTGCGGCAGCTTGCGGGGAGTGCGTCTTTCAATCCCTGCGTGACCCGGGCCGGATCGATCAGCACGGTGCAACCGCCACAAAGCGCTTCAAGCTCCTGCGGCAGCACCTCATAGGGGCGAAGCACCACGCCGTCATCGCTCAGGCGCAAGCCCAGCGCCGCTGGTAGTTTCGCAGTGTCGACAAAGAGCCAGGCCTGCCCGGGAGCGACCAGCAGATGCGCCAGGAACACCGGGTTGTAGGCCACGTCGCTTCCGCGCAGATTGAGCAGCCAGGCGATATCGTCGAGGGTGGAGACCAGATGCCGGTCTGCCTTGGCGCGGGCCATCGCCTCGCGCACCTCGGCAAGCTTTGCGCGCCGTGAACGGGTTGCGTGCGGCGCAAGGTGCTCATAGACGGGTTGCGAGGGCAGGGCGGGCCGATCGTCCCAGACCAGCCCCGGCAAATCCACCCCGCTCTGAAGGCGAAGGCCGCCAGCGCTGATCAATCCGCAAAGCGCCACCTTGGCTTGCACCGCGAGCACTGCACCGTCCACCGCCACGCCGCCGCCTTCGGGCACCCGCTCCAGGAGCCAGTCTGCGAGCACCGTTGGCGTGATCGAGGTCACCTTCTCGGCGCGGATCGCACAACCCGCAAGTTCGCGGTCAGCCTGCGTCCAGTAGCGGCTGTCCACAAACAGCGCCGCATGCTCGCGCGTCACGAGGAGCGTCCCGGCAGATCCGGTAAAGCCCGAGAGCCATTGGCGCGCCTGCCAGCGGGCAGGCAGATACTCGGAGAGATGCGGGTCCGACGAAGGAACGATCACGGCGTCGATCTGTGCGCTGCGCATCTGCGCCCGCAGCCTCTCGAGTCGCGCATCCACCGGGGAGTGCGCGTTCGCGTTACCATCGGTTGCGGGTGACGGGGAAAGTGTGTGCATGGCTCATCCGGAAACTACGGCGTTCATCGGCGGGTGCGTTCGAGGATCGCTTGACTGTGCGTAGTATGCAATCGCTGGGGGTTCAGATGAGCGTGCTCAAGCCGGTGGAAGATCCCGAGTCCGATCCTCGGATCAGGGCTGTTTTCGAGGACATCCGCGCCACGCGCAACAGTGCCACCGTGAATCTCTTCTGGCACCACCTGGCCTTCCAGCCGCAGCTCCTCGAGGAGACATGGCGCGAGGTGAAGGCAGTGATGGCCTCGCCGTCTGCGCTTGACCCGCTCACCAAGGAGTTGATCTACATCGCGGTTTCGGCCACCAATGCCTGTGCCTACTGTGTGCACTCGCACACGGCGGCAGCGCGCGCCAAGGGCATGACCGTCGACCAGCATGCCGACCTCCTGCGGGTGATTGCACTCGCCGGAAGAACCAATCAGCTTGCCAACGCGCTGCAGTTGCCCATCGACCCTGCCTTCGACGCGTCAGGTGGCGGTTAGTTCAATGAACATCACGCCTCGTGTGATGGGTGCCGCAGCACAGCCGCTGCGCAGCGTGTGGATCGTTACCCTCTGTGCAGCGTGTGTACTCGCCATTACCCAGGGCGCGCGCGGGGCCTCGGGGCTCTTCATGTCACCGATGAACACCGACACAGGCATCGGGATTGCGAACATCGCCTTCGCAATGGCGGTTGGCCAGTTTGTGTGGGGCGCGGTTCAGCCGATCGCCGGGGTGCTCGCAGGTCGCTGGGGTCATGCCCCGGTGCTTGTCTGCGGCATTGTCCTCATGGTGGCAGGCTCGCTTCTCACGCCACTCATGCAGGGCACCGTCGGGCTGGTACTGGTTCTCGGTGTGGTGCAGGCCGCAGGTGCCGGGGTGGGTAGTTTCTCGCTGCTCATGGCCGCAGCGGCGCAGCGCATTCCAGTCGAGCGGCGGGCGATGTCGTCGGGACTGATCAACGCCGGCGGTTCGTTTGGCCAGTTCGTCTTTGCGCCGATCACGGCGGCGCTGATCGCCTGGATCGGCTGGGTCCACACCATGTGGGCGTTGGCGGCGTTTGCGCTCCTGGCGTTGCCCCTGGTGATCGGGCTTCGCGACGCCGGGCATACAGCGGATCCGGCGTTGGCGGGTGGTCCCGGCCTGCGGGCCCAACTTCGCATCGCGCTGAGCGACCGGAGCTACCTGCTGCTGCACGCCGCCTTTTTCACCTGCGGCTTTCACATTGCCTTCCTGATGACACACCTGCCCACCGAAATCCAGCTTTGCGGACTATCCGGGCAGGTGGCGGGCTATGCGATTGCGATCATTGGGCTCTTCAACATCGTTGGCAGCCTCGCGATCGGCTGGCTCGCCGGCTTCTGGCGCATGCGCACCTTGCTCTTCTGGCTCTACGGACTGCGCGCACTGGCTATCTCGGCATACCTGCTCGCACCGAAAACGCCTGCCACGCTCTACGTCTTTGCTGCAGTCATTGGCCTGACCTGGCTTGCCACGGTGCCTCCCACGGCCGGACTGGTGGCCAAGCTCTTCGGCGTGCGCCACCTCGCCACACTTTTCGGGCTCACCCTGCTCTCGCACCAGATCGGCGGCTTTCTGGGTGCGTGGCTGGGGGGGCTTGCCGTGGAAGCCCAGGGCAACTACCAGATGGTCTGGCTTGCCGACGTTGCGCTCGCGGGGATGGCAGCGGTACTGAGCCTGCCGGTGCGCGAGGCGCCGCCCCAACTCGCCGCCGCCGCAGCCTGAGCGCTGTCAGGCCGCCCGTGGAGTTCATACCACCCGGGCACGGATCTCGCCCACCCCCTCAACACGGCCGTGCATCCGGTCGCCCGGGCGCACCGGCCCAACGCCTGCTGGCGTTCCAGTGAAGATGAGGTCGCCAGGTTGGAGTGCAAAGAGGGTTGAGAGGTAGGCGATCGTGTCGGAAACATTCCAGATCAGTTCCGCCAGATCGCCACGCTGACGGACTTCGCCGTTCACTTCAAGCACCACTGCTCCGCTTTGCGGATGGCCGATGTCGGCCGCTGCCGCGATCGCAGAGCAGGGTGCAGAGGCGTCGAAGGCCTTTCCAGTGTCCCATGGGCGCCCGAGCTTCTTCGCCTCGCCCTGCAGGTCGCGCCGAGTCATGTCGAGTCCTGCGGCATAGCCGTAAACATGCGACAGCGCATGCGCGGCGGCGATGTTGCTTCCGCCCCAGCCGATGGCCACCACCATCTCCACCTCATGGTGAACATCCTTGCTGCAGGAGGGGTAACGAAAGTCACCGTCTTCGGCCACGATCGCACTCGAGGGCTTCATGAAAAAGAAGGGCGGTTCCCGGCTCGGGTCGTGCCCCATCTCACGCGCATGCTCGGCGTAATTGCGGCCCACGCAAAAGATGCGGTTCACAGGAAAGCGTGCGTCGGTTCCCCGAACGGCGAGCGAAATCTGCGGCGGAGGCGCAATCACGAAATGCATGGTGTGGATCCCATCGGAGTTTATGGAAGTGCCGGCCCAGGGTATCGCATCCGCACAGGCACCAACCTCAAGCCCGACCGCTGCCCGAACCCCTCTCACGCTCCGCCCAGAGACTGTCCAGACGCTGCAAGAACACCGCCCGGACTCTGCTCAAACACGGTGCCACGGGGCAGTACCCCGCGTGCAACGCGCACCGATGTGGCGAGCCTTGCAAGCAGGGGTAAGCGCCTGCTGGGTGGGTCTGCGCACACAACGATGCGCGGATCGGGCTGGCACGCGTCTTGCAAAGAGGGTGCATCCCCCGCTGGTTCACCGCTGGCAACCCTTGCGCCTGCCCGGTGGAGTGTGGGGATCCGCAACCTCGACCAACTCCGGAGTCCTCCATGAAACGCAGATCATTTCTGACCAGCAGCGCCGTTGCGCTCAGTTGTTCAAGCATTTCCACCGCCTTCAGCCAGAGCAGGGAAGCGATCAAGGTTGGCATCCTGCACTCGCTTTCGGGAACGATGGCCATTTCGGAAACCGCGCTCAAGGAAACCGCGCTGATGACGATCGAACAGATCAACGCCAAGGGCGGTGTGATGGGTCGACCCCTCGAGGCGGTGGTGGTGGACCCTGCGTCGAACTGGCCGCTCTTTGCCGAACGCGCGCGCCAGTTGATCTCGCAGGACAAGGTGGCAGCAGTCTTTGGCTGCTGGACCTCGGTGTCGCGCAAGTCGGTGCTGCCGGTGTTCAAGGAACTCAACCATCTGCTCTTTTATCCGGTGCAGTACGAGGGCGAGGAACTCGAGAAGAATGTGTTCTACACCGGCGCTGCGCCCAACCAGCAGGCGATCCCGGCCACCGAGTACCTGATGAGCAAGGACGGAGGTGCGGCCAAGCGTTTCTTCCTTCTCGGCACCGATTATGTGTATCCACGGACCACCAACAAGATTCTCCGGGCCTTTCTGAAGAGCAAAGGCGTGAAGGAAAGCGACATCGAGGAAATCTACACCCCCTTTGGCCACAGCGACTACCAGACGATCGTGGCCAATGTGAAGAAGTACTCAGCCGGAGGAAAGACCTGCGTGATTTCCACGATCAACGGCGACTCGAACGTGCCCTTCTACAAGGAGCTCGGCAACGCCGGGCTGAAGGCGAAGGACGTGCCGGTGGTTGCGTTTTCGGTGGGCGAGGAGGAACTGCGCGGAGTCGATACCAAGCCGCTGGTTGGCCACCTGGCCGCGTGGAACTACTTCATGTCGCTCAAGAATCCCGAAAACGACGCCTTCATCAAGCTCTACCGCGATTACGCCAGGGCCAAGAAGCTTCCCAATGCGGACAAAGTCGTGACCAACGATCCGATGGAGGCAACCTACATCGGGATTCACATGTGGAAGCAGGCAGTGGAGCAGGTGAAGACAACCGAGATCGAGAAGGTGATCGACGCGGTGGGCGGGCAGAAATTCAAGGCGCCGTGCGGCTTCGAAGTTTCGATGGACAAGACCAACCACCACTTGCACAAGCCGGTCTTCATCGGTGAGGTTCGCGCCGACGGTCAGTTCAATGTGGTCTGGAAGACCAAGGGACCCTTGCGGGCGCAGCCCTGGAGCCCCTTCATCCCGGGTAACGAGTCGCGGCAAAAAGCCTGATGCCGGGTGCATCGGCGCAGATCCTCAGGAACGCCTGGGCTGGCCCGGGCGCCCCAACGGTTGATCGGTTTCGGCCACTGCTGATCGCTGCGGTGCTTGCCCTGGCAGCCGCCTCTTTGTTTTTCGGGGCCCGCAGCGCTGCGGCCGGGACTGGCGCACCTGGGTCCACCGCCGCAGGGTTTGCGATCGAGGAGGGTCTGCCGCTCTCCGGCCTGCGCAGCGACGACCCCGATGAGCGCATCGAGGCCGTGGAGAGCATTGCCCTTTCCGGGCATGCCCTGGCGGGCAGGGTACTTCGGGCCATCGAGGACGAGCGTCTGGTTTGGCTGGAGGAGCGGGGCTGGATGCTTCTCGCAGAGGGCGGGGCAGCGGTTCCTCCTCCCGGAGCGCAGACCGTTGGCGTCAACAATCGTGTGCGCGCGGCGCTCGAGAACGCGCAGGCCTTTCTCGCACTTGGCGACTCCGATGTGCAGCGCAGGCGCGAAGCGGCAAGTACCCTCGAGGGTATCGAGGCGGTGCGTTACCTCGAAGCTCTCACGGCAGCCTGGCAGCGCGAAAGCGATTCCGTGGTGCGTCAGGCGCTTTTGCTCGCAGTGGCCAAGCTGCGACTCCAGTCGCCCGAAGCCAGCCTGCGGCTCGAGGCAGTGAGGGCGCTTGCGCTGGCCGAATCCTCGGCGGTGCGCCGACAGCTGCAGGACCTGCTCGGTCTCGACAGCACCGGCTTTCGCGAGCCTGACCCCCAGGTGCGCGAAGCGGCCAGGGTTGCGCTCGCGGCGATGGATGCGCGGTTGCGCAAGTTCGAGTGGATTGCCGCAGCCTTCTCCGGACTCAGCCTTGGCAGCGTGCTGCTGCTTGCCGCGCTTGGCCTTGCGATCACCTACGGGCTCATGGGCGTGATCAACATGGCGCACGGCGAGTTTCTGATGATCGGTGCCTACAGTACCTATCTGGTGCAGCAACTGTTTCGACGATTCGCCGGCGACTGGATCGACTGGTATGTGCTCGCGGCGGTGCCCCTTGCATTCCTTGCCAGTGCGCTCCTGGGCATCGTGCTCGAACGGACCGTGCTGCGGTGGCTCTACGGGCGCCCGCTCGAGACGCTCCTCTCGACCTGGGGCGTGAGCCTGCTGCTGATCCAGTCGTGCCGCCTTCTTTTCGGAGCGCAGAATGTGGAGGTCGAGAACCCCTCCTGGCTCTCGGGATCGATGGCGCTCGCCGGCGACATCGTGATTCCCTACAACCGGATGGCGATCCTTGCCTTTGCACTTGTGGTGCTGCTCGGCGTGTACACGGTGCTGCAGCAAACCCGCGCGGGCCTTTTCGTGCGAGCCGTTACCCAGAACCGCGCGATGGCTTCGTGCACAGGGATTCCCACCGACCGGGTCGACACGCTGACGTTCGGGTTCGGTTGCGGTATCGCCGGACTGGGCGGCGTAGCGCTTTCGCAGCTGGGCAACGTGGGCCCTGATCTGGGTCAGCAGTACATCGTGGATTCCTTCATGGTGGTCGTCCTTGGCGGCGTTGGGCAACTTGCCGGAACTGCCATCGCCGCGCTCGGGCTGGGGTCGGTGTCGAAGATCCTCGAGCCCTTCACGGGTGCAGTGCTCGCAAAGATCATGGTGCTGCTCTTCATCATCGCCTTCATCCAGCGCAGACCGCAGGGGCTGTTTGCGCTCAAAGGGCGTAGCGCCGATGCCTGAGCATGCGATCGTGGTGGGGTCGAGGCTGGGCGCCAGCCCGATTGCGGTCGGCGTGGGTTTGCTTTTGTCGGCGTTGATCCTGTGGATGGTCGTTGCCCACACCGTACTGCCCGCCGACCACCCCTTGCACGTCTCGGCCTTCTGGATCACCCTGCTCGGCAAGTTCCTGTGCTACGCCATGCTCGCGGTGGCCATGGATCTCATCTGGGGCTATGCCGGCATCCTTTCGCTCGGCCAGGGCCTCTTTTTCGCTCTCGGTGGCTATGTGTTCGGCATGTACCTCATGCGACAGATCGGGCGCGATGGCGTCTATCAGAGTGATTTGCCCGACTTCATGGTGTTCCTCGACTGGAAGGCCTACCCCTGGTACTGGGCCCTGAGCGATTCCTTCGGCTGGACTCTCGTTCTGGTCGTGCTCGTTCCGGGGCTGGTTGCCCTGGTCTTTGGCTTTCTTGCCTTCCGTTCGCGGATCCGGGGCGTGTACTTCTCGATCATGACCCAGGCACTCACCTACGCGGCAATGCTCGCCTTCTTCAGGAACGACATGGGTTTCGGCGGCAACAACGGGTTCACGGATTTCAAGCGCATCGTTGGCTTCCCGATCGCCGAGCCGCTCACGCGCTCGGTCCTGCTGGCGCTTTCGGGTCTTGCCCTGCTGGCGAGTTACATGATCTGCAGGGCTGTGGTCCGTTCGCGCGCCGGCCAGGTCCTCATCGCCATCCGCGAGGCCGAACCGAGGCTGCTCTTTCTGGGCTACCAGAGCCTGCATTTCAAGCTCTTTGCCTGGGTTGTCGCGGCCCTGATCAGTGCAGTCGCAGGCGCGCTCTACGTGCCGCAGGTGGGGATCATCAACCCGGGCGAGATGTCGCCGGCGCAGTCGATCGAGGTGGCGATCTGGACTGCGGTGGGCGGCAGGGGGAGCCTCATTGGCCCGATTCTGGGTGCCTTCGCGGTGAATGGGGCCAAGAGCTGGTTCACCGTGGCCTTTCCGCAGCTTTGGCTTTTCGTGCTCGGGTTCCTCTTTGTGGCGGTCACGCTCTTTCTGCCAAAGGGACTCCATGGTGTCTTGCGCCGGGATCCCGGCAGCATCCTTGTTCCCTGGAGGCGTCCGTGAGCGCGGGACAGGGGCGCGGGCTGAACCTCGGACATCCCGTTCGAAGGGATCGAGCCGACACCTCCCACGGTCCGATCCTCTACCTTGAAGACATCAGCGTGAGCTTCGATGGCTTTCGCGCGCTCGATGCGCTCAGCCTCACGATCGACCGCGGCGAGTTGCGCTGCGTGATCGGCCCCAACGGCGCTGGCAAGACCACACTGATGGATGTGATCACCGGCAAGACACGTCCTGCCACCGGGCGTGCGTACTTTGGCCAGACCATCGACCTGCTGCGGCTGAGCGAGACCGAGATTGTGAACAAGGGCATTGGTCGCAAGTTTCAGAAGCCCACGGTTTTCGAGGTGCACACGGTGCGCACCAATCTCGAACTTGCGCTGCCTGGACGACGCAGCGTGGGGCAGTGCCTATGGGGCGGTCTACGCGCCGAACAGCGCGAGGCGATCAACGCGATGCTCGCCACCATCGGACTGGCGGAGCTGCAGCATCGTGTGGCCGGGGAACTCTCGCACGGTGAGAAGCAGTGGCTCGAGATCGGCATGCTTCTGATGCAGGACCCCGATCTGATCCTGCTCGATGAACCCGTGGCCGGAATGACCGACGCCGAAACCGCGCGCACGGCCGAGTTGGTCTGCGGCTTGCGCGGGAAACATTCGATCATGCTGGTGGAGCACGACATGGACTTTGTGGCAAGCATCGCCGAGAAAGTCACCGTACTGCATGAGGGCAGCGTGCTGGCCGAGGGCACCCTTGCGCAGGTGCAGGCCAACCCGCAGGTGGTGGAGGTTTACCTTGGGCGATGAGGCGGCACGGATGCCCGCGCCATCCGCCAGCGCGAGCACGCATGCGGCTCTGGATGCTGCCGCAGCAACTGCGCCCCTGCTGCGCATCACGGACCTGAACCAGTACTACGGTGGGAGCCATATCCTGCGCGATGTCAACCTGGAGTTGCGCGAGGGCCGGATCTGCTGCCTGCTCGGCCGCAACGGCGTGGGCAAGTCCACGCTGCTCAAGGTGCTCATGGGGCTCGTTGCGCAGCGCTCCGGCCGAATCCAGCTTGGCGAGGCAACGCTCGGCACGCTACCCGCCCACCTCCGGGTACAACGCGGACTGGGCTACGTTCCCCAAGGGCGCGAAATCTTCAACCGCCTGAGCGTGGAGGACAACCTCCTGTGCGGCCTGGCAGGCCTTCCAGCGCGGGAGGGCTCCCGCGTTCCCGCCTGGATCTACGGATGGTTTCCAGTGCTCGAGAGGATGCGCAGCCGCAAGGGCGGTGATCTATCGGGGGGGCAGCAGCAGCAATTGGCGATTGCCCGCGCAGTACTCGCACGCCCCAGGGTGCTGCTGCTCGATGAACCCACCGAGGGTATCCAGCCGTCGATCATCAAGGAAATCGGGCGCGTGATCCGGCGGCTCGCGCGCGAGGAGGGGGTGTGCATACTCCTTGTGGAACAGTACTACGATTTCGCAGCGTCACTTGCCGACGACTATGCGGTGATGTCGCGCGGACAGATCATCGACCAGGGGCCTGCCTCGCAGATGGCGCACAGGAACCTTCGCGCTCTGCTCGCGGTGTAGCGTATCGAGCTGGCTCTGGCCCGGGGCTTGCGGGCTCCCGGTGCCCAGCCGGGCCGTCGAGGAGGTCGTGGAGGGTGCGCGCCACAACCTTGGTTGCCCTGCGCAAATCCTCGAGCACCAGATTCTCGTCGGCACGTTTGGCGTTGGACTCGAGCACTGTGCGCGGCCCGGCACCGTAGATCACCGCGGGAATGCCGTGCTCGCCGTAGAGGCGCACGTCGGTGTAGAGCGGCGTACCGGAGCAGGGCGGGCACTCGCCAAAAATCTCCCCGGCGTGGCGCTGAATCGCTGCAATCAGCCCTTCCGCACCCGCGCGGGGTGGCCAGGCCCTTGCGAGAAGCAGCCTGCGGACCTCCACCCGGAGCCCCTCGACACCCGGGGCCGAATCGGCGATCAGCGCCCGAACCTCGGCCTCAACCTGCTCCGGGTCCTCTTCAGGGATCATGCGACGGTCGAGTCTGAAACGCACCTTGCCGGGTACCACATTGGTGTTGGTGCCGCC
>Ga0194124_10002413_pt1 | contig 21161 bp, 5 predicted proteins | sample TA2KigCas0mmetaG_FD_148605 | JGI IMG/M metagenome (GOLD analysis project Ga0194124, IMG submission 148605) | Freshwater microbial communities from Lake Tanganyika, Tanzania - TA2015031 Kigoma Deep Cast 0m | ecosystem: Environmental > Aquatic > Freshwater > Lake | place: Tanzania: Lake Tanganyika...
TGTATTGCTAATTGTATTAATAATATAGGTTTTACCTATAACAAAATCTCCTGCACTGACTAATGATGCGCCAATGGTGCTCCAAGTAGTATTACCTAATGTTAGTATGTTATACGTTAAGTCCTTTACAATTAATAATCCAGTAACAATATCAAATATTGGTTTATTTTCTTTATAAAAAAATGTTGCGTCTGGACGTATTTCAACCAACGGATATTGTGCCATAATTGTATTGGCATATTGTATGTAATTTTTTAATGCAGTATAACGATTATAAAAGAAACTTTGTCTTGGACGTACCAATACGCCACTTTGTACTGCTCTTGGCAAATACGGATTAGGTACTGTGCTACCTTCCTCGTCTACTCCCGCCATGCTATCAAGCATTCTATCATATAAGTAGGTTGGATGTGGATATTGTGTATTGGGCAGTCCTGGCAAAAAGTCATCAGCAAAGTTTGAACGAACTAAATTAAATTCTTGATGTGGTATACTTTCGCTTGTTGTACTCTTATATCCTATATGCAATATTGTATCAGTGTTTTTAATACTTTGTTGAGCATTGTAAATCGCATAACTGTTTGGTAACAGAGGAGCAAAATATGATATACCAGATTGTAGCGGATTCAATAAGTATGACTCCATAACTGTATCAGATAAAGTTTTTCCACTATTGGGTACAATAACATTAGTAAAGCGCACCCAGAAGTAATAACAAAGAGTTACCGTGCCTGATTGATCAATAAATGTTTGTATACTAAATTTATTAAAATCTTTAGGTACGCCTACCCCTGTATATTGCGTTGGTGGATCAACACTGACTACCCATGTATAAATTGCTGGATCACTACCTGGGAATAATGTTCCCCAATATGTTGCATTATAAACAGGGTCATTTTGATGATAATTTACAAAACGCATGTTTGATGTATCTAAAGATAATTTGCCTACGTTGTTATCACCCCAAATAACATTAGTATTATTACTAATATTATTGTAACTTGCTGGATCTAAGTTACAAACATAATCAATATTTTGTCTTACTGCACCAAAAATCTTACCTGCTAATGGATCGATATAATCTAAGTTTAAAAGAGAATTGTTGGTCTCAGCACTGAATAATTGTATATTGTTTATTCTATTAATATCAACAATATCACATGATTTACGATACACTGCCCAGTCTGTTTGACCAGTAGTATTATCAAATATTACAACTTGGCCATCCACGCTTTCTGGTTTATAATAAGGGGTACCTACTAATACTGTATTGTCTGTAAATGCTAATGCTGACCCATATAATGGCTGTGTACCATAACTTAAACTATTTGAATTTACACTTTGAGCATAAACGTAGGCCCCTGGTTCAGTTACAGTTTCATCATATTTTGCAATATAATCAAACATATAAACTGCGCCAGCATTTCTAAATGTGTCTATCCAACGTGTTGCATTATTGTCAAATACTGTATCGTTGTCCTGATTTTCATCATCAATAAAATCAAAAGTAGTAGCAGCAAAACGTGTGCCAGTTGGAGCACTAGCAACAAAACTATTATTACTTTCGTCAAATTTTACTACGCTACCAAACTGCGTCTGAGTTTCACTGTGCGGACAAGAAATAAGTTGTGTATTAGGATAGATTGTAATACCTAATTCATTTAATGTATCAATTGATGAAACAGTTAATTCTAATTCATGGTTAGCAGCAGCAATAGACATATTTCTTAAAGAAATAATAAGTTTGTTTTGATCTGTACTTGCTGCTTGAACATTGGTTATTTTTGCTGAATTAATTGTTTGCGCGACATCAGCAGCATTTGATCCGTCTAGTAAATTTACCATGTATCCATTTAATAATATTGATTGGTTTGTAGTCAGATTAACTTCTTCACTGCCTATAATCATACCATATTCGCCGCCGGCGTCAGTAAATCTATAAACGCCCCCTTCATTGCCATCTTCTAATTCAAATGGAGCACCAACAATAATCTCTGTTCCGAAAGATGTAATATCAACACTTGTACCAAAGGCTACACCTGTCTTTGGTGTACTCGTTGAGGTTAAAGTTTGAACCTTAACAAAAGTGTTTTGGCTAATATTTATAATATCTCCTGCATTGAGATATGTTGAATAATAAAGTGTTGTATCAACTAATGCATAATTATTATCTTGTACGCTAATACCGTTAACAGTAACATCAACATGTAAAAATTGTGGTGTTGCCGTTGCTGTACCTTCTGGTATGCTTAGTTTTTCTATTAGTGTAGAGACATCAGTTGTTGATCTTGATGTTTTAATTTTAATTTTATTACCAGCAATTAATTCTGCTACGTAATAAGTTTTTGCTGTTATAATATTAGTTGCTGCAAGTCCTGATCCTAAAAATACTATTGGGTCATTAACACTTATATCAGTCGTGCTTGATAGTTCCATTGCATTATTTGAATAAGTGTTTAATAAGTTAACAGTAACCGTGTCTGGACTTGGATCAACAAATAGCGTGAATACTTGTGCATTTTCGCCAACGCTATTGCTTTGCACTTCAATATTTTGTGAAATTCTATTATAAACTACTGCTCTACCCCAATCACTTTTAGTTGTAGTAAGACTTGTGTAATCTGAATTAGGTGCTCCTACAACTATAGTATCAGCATAGTAATCGCAAGCAATAGATTTACCAAAATTATCGCCCACAGTAGAATCAATATCAGAAATGATTCCAGCAAATTTATAACTAATTTGTGTGACCGTGCCTGTTCCTGTGCCTGCGCCTGTCGCTACAAATATTTGTCCTACTTTGTTTTCAGTAGTAGTTGTAGTTGTACTAATTGCTGCAAAATCAGTAGTGCCCACACTAGTAATAATATATGTTTCGTCGGCTGTTAAATATTCTGCACTTAGATTAATATTTTGACGCTTGTAAGCATAGATTTCTTTATTGTTTGATAATGCATCTTCATTGTTCAAGATAAAGATGTAGTTACCATCATTGCTAATTGCTAATGATTCTCCCCAAGAATCTACAGTTGTTGGAGGTTCTATTTCCTGAGTTAGTAATAAATCTTCTGTAAGACTATTATTTGAATTATAAACGTAAACAAAAACTTTTTTGTCTGTAGTTGCAGTTGGTTGTGAAATTACTATTGTGTTATTATTGTATGCTATTGTTTGTCCAAAACTTCTTTCCCCTGTATTAAATGTTTCTAGTAATAATAAGTTATCTAATGGTCCTGTGTATCTATAAACGTTACCTGGAGTTATATCATCAGTATTATCAACATCCCCTGGATCTCCTACTAGATAACCAAAATTATCATTATAAGCAACACTATATCCATACGAGGTGCTGCCTTCAATCTCTAATTCTTTTACACGCTTGTAATTTAAACTCTTGCGATAAACAGCCCAAGCACCATCATCATTTTCATCTACCCAAACAGTATTTTGTGTAAATTCGCTTGATAGCAATGGTAAATTAAGTATCTTAGTAGGATTACTTACACGCTGATTTATTAACTTTAAGCAAGTGCCTTCGCCTGATATTATAAGACCTTCTGTGGTAACAAAGTTTATTAATATTTGTGTTGGATTTATAATTTCTGAAACTGTATAATATCCATTAACACTTGTATCAAAATTAATAATTATAATTAAATCAAATTTTTCTAATCCATGAGCATTATTAAATGTAAGTGTTGCAGTACCATTGGGATTAGTTGTCAAATTTATAATGACTGGAGCAGGAGAACTTTTGTTATAATTATTAATTAAAATGTCAGGCGTACATACTTTCCATGAGCCTAAATAATCTGCTAACCAAATATAATCTCTAACATAAACATTTTCTATTGGAACAACATCACCTTGCTTGTTTATAGCATTTGGCAAGTCGCTATAAAAATAACTTGACATTTTAACATCATTAAAGTTTACGTATCCTGCATCAGGATACACCATATTCGGAGAGTATGGTTTAGTTGGCAGTACGTTCACATTAGTGATTGGCTGAGAGTAATTAAATATTTTGTTCAGTGGTACATACTGTTGCATGCCTGGTGTAAAATCGCCAGTAGTAAGCGATACTGTACCAGGATTGCCTACCATTTTATTTTCATTTAGTCTTATTTCAATAAAATTTTCACTTAGTGAACCACCAAATTTTCCTGATAGTATGGCCCAGTTTTCATATAAATCATATTGTATTCCGCCCTGCGGTAAATTTGCGCCTTTAAATGCGTCTATTGCATTTTTCGTGCCTTTATTTTTAATTAGATTTTTAAATACGTTAACTTGTGTAATATCAGTCAGATCCGCTGCTTTCATATAACTGCGCGGTCTAAAACCTATCAAACTAAACGATAATAAGTCCGCTTCATTTTCTAGGTTTGCATTATTTGAATTATAATACAATGTGCTTTCGTAACTACGTGTCGCACTATTCGGTAATAATCCTTTCTGTATTTCATTATAATCAGTTACGATCCATTCAGTTTCTTGGAAAGATTCTGCTGGTTGAATAACTTTAGTAGCACTATAATATCTATTTTTATATTCTACTATGTTGCCCTTAGTGTATTTTGTATTTTTATTCCATTCTTTAATATTGTCTTGATTATAAATAAAGCCAGCAATATACAAGAAACCGTTCCATTCAGCACTCTTACTACCTATAGTATAAATTCTATTCTGGCGTACCCCGGTTGTTAAATTATAGATGATATCTTGGAATTCTGTTATGTTATCAAATACTATACCATGCTCCATATTTGACAAATTAAATTCACCATAACTTACTATTTCTCCTTCATTTAAACAAGTAACTTTAAAGTTGGTACCATCACGCACTATAGATAAATTGCTCAATTGAATAGGGAAAAGATTTTGATTTAGTACAAAATTTTCTTTATATAAAGTTAATGGTTGTACAACATGACTCTCTTTATCAATTTCTAAACTCAATGCTGCTGGATTACAATTTAATGTTGCTCCAATTACCCAACCTATTTGCGCCCAATACAAAAACTCAGCAACCATAGTTTCCCAATTTATTTCAATACCATTTAATTGAGTTTCATATTTTGCTCCTAATGATATGGTATAAGCACCATAATTAAGCATAAATTGTGCTACATCTTGTACGTTATAAAACTCAGTGCCATATGGAACATATTCATATTCATTTAAACTACTTGAATATACATTTACTTCAAGGCCTTCAACAATAATTTGCAGAGGTTGAGAGTTTATGTCAGGTGCTAGAGTAGTAAAATATGCATTTTTTTGACTATTACCATATACCTTAAATCCATTTTTTGTTTTTTGTATAATTACTGATGTAAAAATTATTTTATCTGATGGTTGATTTTCATACAATAAAACTTGATAACTTGCATCTGGTATTAATAATGAAGTATTTGTTGCACTAGGATTGCTCTTTTCTACAAAGAACTTAAGTAAAGTTTTATCACTAAAGCCTGCCATTCGGTATGTAAGTCTTACATCTAGATTGTATAACAAATCTTCAATATTTTGTGTTGCCTTGATGCCTTGTTGTTTTTGATAATCAACTATCCAGTTTAGGTAACTAGTTTTTGCTGTGCCATTACCATAAATTTTTATATCATCGTAAATTAAGTGTTTACGATCATCTACTAGATATTGATTAAATTCAATATTGTATCTGTAATCATCCAAATCGATACAAAGGTTATAAAACTTTGCAGGATTAGAAAGCGCAAAAATTCTTAAACAATCGAAAGGATATGAACTACTTCTACGATATGAAAGTTCTACAGCAGCGTTATCTCCTATAATCCAATCACGTTTAAAAATATTTCCGTCATAATTAGATAGTAAACACTCTATTGGATTAAGTAATTGACCTGCGGCGTTAACTGGAAGTATCTCAGATAGACCTGGACGAGCAGCAAATGTAATAATGGAATTCGCTGTGCCTGTCCCTAAGTACTGATTTACTATAGTGATATCGTCATTGACATTATAAGCAACTCCTGAAGTACCTGCTACTATATTCCAATCAGTTGTACCTAATGTAATAATTCTATATTTTTTTCCTATAATTAAATCCTTACTATCTAATATTGGACTGCCATAGTCATATCCTGCTTCTAAATCTTGCCATAATTGTTGGTTGTTGCTTGTATATGGTGCAGGACCGTATCGTTCTTCCCACCAATTTGGTTTATTAGCATATCCTAACATTTCCCAAGGAGTAGTGTTAGGAGTTGTTGTATCATAAAAATATTGATACAACCCACGCCAATCACCCTGTGTTACTAAAGATTTATTAACTTTATTTAAACTATCTCTATAATTATAAGTCCATGGCGAACTTCTGTTAAACACTTGTGTTTTATAATTTAATCTATTTTGACCAATCCAATCAAGGAAAGTTAAACTATACATACTGATCCATTGCTCATAATTTAAATTAGTTAAATTATTAACTTCTGATCTGAAGAATCCAGGTATATAATCAAATTGTTGTACTGGGCTAATCAATCCTTCAAGTTTTAAATTATTGTAAACTCTATTTTCAAATTCAAATAAAACTTGATCTCTATAGTCCTGTAACGTATTTGTCACAGGATCGTAGTTACCATATAGTTTATTGTAAGATCCATCATGACCAACAATAAAGTATGTAAAATTTTGATAACTTTTATCATATATTACTGCTGGTTTTGTAGCAGGATACATACCTAACTTAGTTGGAGTGTTAGGAACATATGAGCCATATGTTTGATTGTATTCGTTTATAATTATTGTGTCGCCCTTTAACAAATCTTTTGTGATTGTTAATGATGGACTATCAGTACTAATTGTATAATCAACATCTTTCATTAACTGCGATACATTATTGATTACTCCTGCTTTGCGTTGTAGGTATACTAAAACTCCATCGTAATTTGCCTTTGTATAATTATAGATTTTACTAAGATCATAAAAACTAGTTTCAATATTATTTTTTATGGTATACGTATTTGTTATAAATGGAGATTTACTTGGAACCATATCAGACCAAAAGAAACTTTGTTCTTGGCTTTTTGAACTTGTAATTTGATCTAATGCATCGTCTAATATTACTGCTGGAGTATATCTTTGTGGATAATCTGTATTGTTTACAGTATCAACTAATAAAGTTTTAAATTTAATATATTCTCTACTATTGTAAAGTAATGCATTAAATAAATTATTATTTTCAGTTCTATTAAAAGTGCCTGGAGCGACTAAACTAGCACTATTCTGTATAATTTTATCGCCCCAATAAATTAAATCTCCTAAATCTTGGAAATTATTATTGCCAAAAATTTCACCTTTTATGGTATTATTATTATAGAAAATACTTGTATATTGTCTACGTATATCGCCAATATTAACTTCTTTAATATCTGTATTAAATGGGTTATTATTTAAATTTATTGGTATACTATAATAACCAGAACTACTTACTTTATCACTTAATACCTGTATTTGAACTTTGGTATTAGTTAAACTTTTTACATCTATGAAAAAGTTTGTTTTTCCGTTTTCTACAGCATATATGTAATCTGATTTTTCTACGGGTATATTATTAATATAAACAAACGCAACTGGCCATGAGTCAGGCTTCTGATCGTTTACAGGTACATCGATTTGAAATATTCTATTTGGATTTTCAGAGAAAAAATCAAATTCGAAGTTTTGATATTGTACGCTAGGTGCAATGGCTGGTACCCATCCTGTCAATCTTTCAAACAGACTACGTGTTTCATAATTTCTTACGAAACCCAAATTGATAGGTTCATTCGCAGGTAGGTTTGTTAAATTATTTACGTAATCAAATCTTTGACTGTTAAATGCAACATCAAATTTAATATCACCGACATTTGTTAAACTACTATATGCTAAAGGAAATCCTAATACAGGATCATCAGTACCAGTACCTTTCGCATAAGCAAATAGTTTGCTACCAGCAAAGTTACTGCCCTCATAAATTTCTTGGTTACTTAAACTTTGTCCTATTTTATCAAATACATCAAATAAAGGCTCTTGGTTGGTATCGTATTTAAACTGCGCTAATATCCATGCCCCATAATTTTCATCTGTAAATCTGTACGTTTTACCTGTATTAAAATAGCCTCTTGTAATTACTGTTTGTTCGTTATCTTTAATAGCGCCATCACTTGCCTCTACCAATGAGATTATTGGTTTGCCCCCTACAGTAATCGGCGATAAGTTTACAACATAAATTTTATCACGTACTTCAGCATTTGTATCCGCTGCAAAAATTATTCTTGCGCCATTGAATAAATTATAATTTGTATTATCAAAGTCTTGTAAAAATGGATTAGCAATAAGTGATCTATTAGTATATGCTGACTCTATTGGATCATTTTTCGCCCAAGAAATTTGTAATTTAAAATATTTTGTACTAGAAATAGTAATATCACTGATTGAAGAAATTATAGCATTCGTTGGTAATATACCACTTAGTGGAGTAGGATTTTCGTAGTTTCCCAAATCACTGATGTATTGTGTCAATGTGAATGTGGCAGCAATTATACTACCATCTGACTGTGATGTTTTAACTGAACTTTGTGGCACTAATGCATACGTATAACTTAAAGCCTTCGCTGTGCCAGTACCTGCTCCTATTGCTGATGCAGTAAATGATATTCCTGCTGTGTTACTTTCTGCTCCGCATGCTATCCAATCGGTAGTACCAACACTAACAATTTCATAAATTTCGCCAACAATTAAATCGGTACTATTAACGTTGTCTGTACCACTATAGCCCGGACTTGCTTGTATCGTGGCATTATATCCTGTAAATATTTTAACATCAGGGTAGTAATTAACCTGACCATTTACTATAGAGAAAGCATCAGATGTTCTGCGATCTATAAAATCGACGGGCGTTTTACCTAATGTGCCTTGATTAAAAAGTTTTAAGTTAGGATAAAATTCAATAATAGGACGATTAGCTTTATTTTTTTCAACTGCGTATTCATTTAATATTTCTGGATTATTATTATATTTTGCTGTAGCATCAATTACACTACTATGAAACCAACGGTTGCTACGTGACCAACCATTTTTATTAATAGCATTACGTGCTATTGTAATATAATCTTTGTTTATTGGTATAGAATTACTACCACTATATGCGCCTATGTCCCAAGGAAAAATGTCGTATGGTATAGGATTTTCAAAAGTGTAAGCCTCTGGTGTTACTGTTTCTTTTAAATCAATTAATTCTATACCTTTTTCAGTACCAACACCCTGTACATAATACTCTCCTTCCAAATAACTAATAGGGGTAACGTCGCCACTAAAGGAAACCTTTAGTCCATTAGTAAAAATAACTACTTGCTGATTTGGTACTGTAATTTGAAAATTCTTTTTACCTAGTATATCTGTTTCAACATTTAAGTTATTACCAATATTATTTTCTATTATGCGTAGTATACCTACCTTATTAGGATTACTTGCATCTTGATAATATAGAGTATTAAGATTAGCAGTTATATTTGGAACTTCTTTTATACTTCCTGTTAAATCTTTATAAAAATCTAAACCAATATATTCAGTACCATATAGTGCTGTAATTTGAGTATTTTCATTAATTAGTTGATAAGGCTTTAATCTTATAATAGGATTTACTGGATCATCTATATTTTCAACATAAGTTACAATATAAAAATAATTATTAACAAATGAGTAAAATCCTTCTTCATTTAATCCTTGATTTACAGTAGCATTCATGGAACCACTTGCTGTAGTTAATGTAACTTCTGGACCATTAATTGATTGCGATATTGTAAATTTATTTGCGTCAATAATTTCTTTTACATAATAAATTACGTTGTTTAATGCACCATTATATTGGTTTATACCCCCAAATACACTATTTGGAAATGTAATAACGTTGTTTACTTGTAATACATTCTTAATATCATTTTGGGGTAAGTTAGTAGTATCAACTATCAAACGATTAGTACTTGCTAAAGTATTTGTTACTACAATCGTAAGTGGCGTAGTGCTAGCAAAATTATCTGATGGATTAAAAATTTCATCAGGATCCGCTTCATTAATTAGGCCAATATTAATATCGTAATTACTTTCTGCAAAGAATCCATCTGTAAATGCTTTTTCGTCAGTAGTATTATTATAAAATAATATGGTTCTGCCTTCTAAATCAGTTACTCCATCGATATTTTCTACATCTTGTAATAATTTTCCATTTATATCTTGAAAGTTTAAGTTACTTACTAGATCAACATCTACTTGATTTGTAAATACAAGATTGTCTTGTGCTGTAACTTGTGGGACTTCAAAAATTACTGCTCCTGCTCTAGCGCCATTGTTAATTACACCATTATCTTGTGTTAGTCGTGTACTACGATTTGGTTGTGTGGCACTTGTACCGCTGGTGCCTGGTTGTGTTTGAATAAAAAAACCACTATCTTGATCAACAATAAAACGATATGTACCGCCACGCAACAACGTTAACGTTGGATTTTCTTCGCCAGTAGCCGTTTCTAGACTTCTAATATTATAATTATTTGATTCACTTTTAACTACATAGTCAGTATTGTTATATACAACATTAGTAGCAATTTCAACTGCTGGCAACCCTTCTGGCGCCCAGTAATATTGATTGAAGTTAATAATTTTGTCAAGGTCAATAAATGGGTCCCAACTATAAATTTGACTTTCGAAAAGTTTACTATTGTTCTCAGTAACTCCGCCCTGTAACTTTAATGCGTCAATTAATCCAGGGTAAGTTATAAAATCTTTAGCAGCCATCTCATCTTTTTTAGTAAAGATTATGCTAGGAGTTAATTGATAATCTGTTCTAATTTTAGTAGGCTCTGTAATATAGCGATCATTGGCGTTAATACCATAACCATACTTACTACCTACATAGCCCTGTATACGTCTCTGATCAGAGTTGTTTACAATTTGATCCAGAGTAGCGGATAAGAATTGTTGATTGGTTGGAGTATGAAAAATTTCAGGTAAGAAATTTAACGTTCTAATTCTTGCCATTTTACACTGCCCTTAACTGATCAGGAGTAAGTGCTGCAATTATTACAATGTCATTAGCCGTCGCAGCGTTAACAAAAATTTCATAAGGTTGACATTTAATTTCATATAAATCACCAAACGATTCATTTGGATCATTGGGCACGATTACTGCTGAACTTACTAAGTCTCCTATTTCATTATGTAGATATGCTGATAGTTCACTAAAGTAAAATGTATCACCAAAGTTCCAGTTTTGTATATTAAAATATTCATTCATAGAAGTAATCACAGCACTACGAATTTCACTATCACTAGCGGTTGAAATTGAATTCTTAATAATTTTAATTGTACCCTGTAATGCCTTCGCTGCCTTAGGTCCAAATAATGGCTTGAAAGTTACACTATTCATAATCATACTATCACTGACCATTTTATAAAATTGTAATTTTTCATAGCTAGCGTTAAGTTCTGTAATAGTTGGTTGAGCAGGTTTACTAATAGTGTTTGTAGTATCTTGTATATAATTTGTATAGGCTGTATAGTATTCCTGTGTAACCAAATACAAATCAATAATGTTTGTTGTTGCCGGATCAATACGCACAGTATTATTAGAATTGTGAGTGTATTTGTAAGTAAGACCCTGTCTACCATACATAATACTATAGTTTGACATTTCTTTTAATATATATGATTGTGTTGTAACTTCTGGATCCTGAAAAGTTTTGTAAAATTTATTTTCACTAAAAGCATAGAATAATGTTTTTTCGGGATATTCATATTTTATAACTTCAATGTCAGATTTAATTGCGTATAAATCTACTACATCCTTTGAGGGCAAAATTTGTTGTCTAGTTAAATTTATAGCATCTTGAATAGTTTCAAAAAATACATATCTATTTGTATTTGTAGCATCAGTTTTGAAACCAGTAGTTGCATTTGTTGTATATGTAAATCCAGTAATTTCACTAAAAAAATCAGGATTAGTAACTAGTGTTCCATTGTTATCACTGGTAGTACTTACAGATACTTCATAATCATTAATATACCCGTCGCTTTCAATAGTTTGTCCTGTAATATTTATTTTGTAGTCTTTTGCCAATGGTGTGCTAGTATCAACAACAGTATTAATACCTAATACGTTAACATTGTCTTGCAGCACAGTACCGGAGAATGGATCGTAAACTAATTCGTTTTGTGGGAAACTAAACCTTACGTCGTCTACACTACCAAAATAATATTCTAGTGATTTTACTTCAACAATATAACTATTTGGTATATTTTGACTAATAAATTTTACAAAACTATTATTCGTATCCACAGGATGTATCGACCAACGATCTTGATCAATCGCTAATTTGTTATTAAACAGTAGACTAAAACTTTCATTAAGTTCAAGTCTTTGTTTTGCTTCAAGTATAATATTAGTTGGCAAACTATTACTAAAGGCTGGAATAACTTGCGATAGTATCGCTCCAGTTGGAACATAACCATCTAAAGTAATTGGCCCTGTACCATTAGGAAATATACCATCACCGCCATTTGCGCCGTCGCCTATAACTTCAAGCACTGTAGTGAAGAAAAACGTAACGTCGGTGGACTTTGGAATACCATTTACTAACCTATAATTACTATCGAAAAATTTGCCTGGAGGAGCAGATATTTTAATCAATGCACCTTTCGTTATATATTTTAAATTGTTAGTTGTAAATACTCCAGTAGATAATGCATTTTTTTCTAAAGTTGGATAATTTGTAATATATCCATTTAATGAATTGGCACCAACCACTGCCATTTTCCAATAGACAGGCAAACTAGTATCGCTTCCTGTTACAGCATATCTTGGATAATAAGTCGTATAGTATTGATAACTTTCTATTTTTGATAGTTGATTAGTTAATGATTGTGTTAAGAAAAACATAATATCGCTTGTACTGTCAAAAGTAAAAGCAAAAGTAAAGTTGGTTTTATCGCGCCATAGTGCGCCGTCGTTGCCTAAACTTAATATGCTTGAATATTTTCCAGTTGGATCCAGCAAGTCTAAATTTTTACTTACCCCAATGCTGCTACGATTAATTGCTTTTGACTTAATAATTGAGCTGTACAAAGTATAAGGAAAGTTATTGTAATCTTCTCCGTTAACCATACGATTTTGCGTATAATAACGAGTTGGCGCACGTTGCTTGATGTTTGGTATGCTTTCTCTTGCCTGTGCATTTGAGACTGGACTAGTTAGTGCTAATCCTACAGTAAGTGTTTCTACTCTACCTACGCGACTGACATAGTTAAATGCTACAGTCAATCCTTGCATTTCACTTACATCTATAGTATATGTTAATGCGTTGCTTGAGCGTACATAGGCACGGAAACTACCTACAGGAATCTTTGAAAAAACGCCATCGCCAAATACATATGAAACTCTATCGTTGAAGCCTGAATCAACACTAAAAATAGTTCTATTACTGTTTTCTGTTTGTAGATAGGCATCAGCATAGACACTTTCAACCTTACGCCATTCTGCCCTACCTAGATTATTTTCATTTAATTGATATAACCATGTATCTGTATTATTTACGCCTTCTATTTCACCAATAGGTATATTTTGATTTGCAATTTGTTCCTGTAAATCAAAATCAAAATCAAGCAATGTACCTTGTTTAAAGTAAAAAAAGAATCCAAAATTTGGACTACCAAATCCTAACTGATCGTTTCTATACAACATATTGAAACGTCCGCTTGGTGATGGACTGATTTCATATACATTAGGTTGATCTAAACTTGTAACGCTTACAAGTTCGAAATTCATTCTAATATTATCAACAGTAGATACGAAAGGTGCAATAGGCAATGATCCTTCTGGTATCGCTATACTGTATTCACTAGTGGTTATACCTAAAATTTCTTGGACATTTCCTGGACGTCCTACTTTTTGACTATTAACAAGTGTAGCATTAATAATGGTATTAAATTGTTCTAAAAAGTTTGGATTAGCAGGGTCATTCCATAATATAGGAAGATTGCTTAAGTTTACTCCATTTAGATCAGTAATATTTTGTGTTGTGCTTATACTAGTAACTTTCAAATAACCTTCAGCACATAAATTACGTTTTGGCGTATAGCTAACAAGGTTGGCTAGTTTAACAACACTATCTCTGCGTTCAGCCGTATCTAAAAAGTTTTCCCTAGCATTTAAGTCATTTCGAAAAGCAAGACCCTGACCCATAAACGCCATTACGTCAAGTAAGGCTATAAATTCACTTGATTCTGTAAAGTCATTAAACGTTTCTGGATAGTAAGTTTGTAGGTAGTCAATAAAACTCTTGCGTAGTGTTTCATAATCATAACTACGGAAATCGGCCTGGCGGAAAGTTTGATAAATTGCCTTCCAATCATTTATACCAAACAAAGAGGTTTGTTTACTACTAGTAGCCATACTAATATTTATCTATATGGAAAACCGTGATTTTTGGAATCAGATACTAGCAGCCCCTGTTCTACTATTGAAAAATATAGATAAAAGTTCAGCCTGATTGAAAGGGTATACAGCGAGTTGTAGTTCAACTAATATGCCGTTTTCCTGCGGATAAACTCTTATAGTACCTACTTGTAAACGTGGGTCCAGACTTATTATTCTACGTATTTCAGCCTCGATATTTTCTTGCGTTGTAAAATCGTTTGGTTCAAACACAAAGTCCCAAATACGTGAACCATATTCAGGTTGGCCTACTTTTTGTCCTTGTTTTATATTAAGAGCGTTTAAAAAATCTTGTATTACCAACGGCGCATCAGTCATTTTAAACTTTTTACCGCTTATTAATGAATTAGTAATACTACCCGGACCGCCATACTCTCCCGGAGGGGGGTTAGTAGTCTTGGGTTTATTTGCTGCTATTGTGCTGAATCCAATATATTGCGGCATACTAGTATTTATATCTCAGTCTATTAGTAGATGACGGTGACGCCGTCATCATATTTGTATTTGGCTTTCAAATCTTTAAATATTTTTTGTTTTTCGTCTGATATTTTTTCTCTTAATGCTTCAATTTGCGGATCACCCTGTGGCAATTTATGCAATGCTTTTTCAAATTTAGCATATGCTTTACTTGCTTTGCTTGCCGCTTGTGTATAGGCACTACCAGCGCTACCAATTTCTTGTAGTTGTTCTATCGTTATTTTGTTTGTACTTTCTAATTCTGAAGTCGCTTCTTCAGACACTTCTCCTAGCATGTTAGGAGGAGGTATACTAGGATCGCCTAATAGGTTATCTATTGCTGCTGTGATTTCTTGTCTGTCTGTTGTATTAATTGCTATTACTGGCATACTGACTGGTACACCGCCACCAGAACTTATTGCTGACAACTGTGATTCTAATTGTGACGCAATACCGCTGGGCAATCCAGATTTGCTTAAGGCTGCAGCTATATCAAGTTTTGGAATATCAATACCAGCTAATTTAGCAGTGGCCAAGGATGCAATACCATCTTTTAATTTATCTAATGCCCCGCCTAATTTATTATTCATACCCTTAAGTTTATCTTTTGCTGCTGACGCAGAATCCTTTAAACCACTAAGCTTTCCCTCTAATGCCCCTATTTTATCTTTGGCTCCAGCACCTAAATTTTTTAAAGCGCCTGCAGCCCCTGCTCCACCAGGTAAATTACCTAATCCACTTGCTAAGGTAGAACTCGCGGATGCTGCTGATTTTGTATTTACGCCTGAGGCTGCTTGCTGTAATGCGCCTGCTAGTCCGCCCGTTGCGGCAACGACTTGACTAGGATTAACTCCGGCACTACTAACTGCTGTTGCTGCTTGTTTTAATGATAGTGACATTATCCTAATCCAGGTACTTTTGCTGTTAAGTTGCTTACAGCACTTTGTGCAGAGTTTTGAATACCAGTTGCTTTAGATGCGAGTGACCCTACGTTACCAGCAGCAGCGCCAGCCAATCCTGATACCTTATCTTTTATGGCTGCTGCTCCAGGAAGATTTTTACCTAGTGCTGCTGCACCTCCACTTAATTTATTTGTTAGTTCCCCTCCCGCCTTTGATAATGCATTTTTCAATGCGCCGCCTTTACTAGCCAAGTCGCTTAACTTGTTTGTTAAGTCGCCTGATTTTCCAGCTGCTGCCTCAGATACTTTAGCGAATGCATCTTTTGCTTCTTTTTCTACATCTACTGGCACACCTGCTGGTAGTGATGGAAATCCAGACTTAATAGCATCAAATGCAGACGCGGCTAAACCCTTTGCTTGCTCTTGTAGTGATGCCAACCCCTTACTTTCTGCTAGTCCTGATAGTGAATCCTTTAATGAACCTAATCCAGAAGTTACTTCATCAGCCATCTTGCCTGCAAGATTTCCACTTCCAATTTTGCTTAAAGCTGCATCAGCGCCCGCCTTTAAACTTCCTGCGGCTTCACCTGCCGCGCCCTTTAACGCATTTAAACCGCCTGCAGCCGACGGTACAGTTACTTTTGGCGCAGTAAATGCTAATGTATCCACTTCTGTTAATGGTAGTTGTTGTGGTACTGGATTAATATTACTAGATATAGACCCTTTAGGATTACTGGCTAATCTTTGTGGTCTTGCTACTCTACCTCCTCTACCTCTACCAGTAAAAGCGCCAATACCAACAGTAGCAGTTGAATTTACTAGACCAGCAATCGCAGTTGGGCTTTCCTTACCTGTAATAATTTTTGCATTCATTAATTGTGCTTGACTTTTTTTCATAACATTAGTCATAGCTAAAGATTGTGCATTAAAATTGTTTTTTAAATCATTTAGGGATTTTGCACCCTGACTGCCTGTAAACAAGTTTTTTGGCATAGAGTTTGCCAATGGCTTACCACTATCAACTAGTGCCTGTACTAATTTAGCACTGCCGGGCTTAATTATACCAGCAGCTTGCATCTGTTCTGGATTTAAACCAAACTGTCCTACTAAGGGTATATTAGTCATTATCCACCTCCAGGCAACTTGGCAACGCCTGCTTTGGCTTGTTGCACCTTCGCTGTTAAGGGATTGCTTGCCATTGCTTGTGCGCCTGCTCCTAATAATGCGCTTGTTGCGTTCTTATTTAATGCGCCGCTAACAGCATTAGTTCCTGCTTGTACTGAACTTGAACTTACTGCTGTAGCTGCGCTGGGCGATGTTGAATTTGCTGCTGCATCGTTGACATCACTTACTGCTGCGTTTGGTGCTTCGGGCAGATTTGCACTTGCGCCCAAATCAGTTTTAGCATCAGTTCCTTGTCCTGCTGAAGCCCAAGGGGTATGTGCTGGTACACGACTTGCAATAGATAATAATTTTCCTGGTGCTGCAATAAATCCTTTTTGTTTATCAAACAATGTATCTGTTTGTGCAAAAGCCTTTATTGCTTCTACTGCCTCTGGAGTAGTTGATGGGTCGCCGCTGTTAAGGTTTACTTTAGTACCAACAACAAAAGCTTCTGCACCAGCAACCATACTGGCTTGTCCTCCTGCTTTCACAGCATATGCTCCTGCTATTAGTGAAGTTAACTTTCCTGATATAGATTCAGCATAATCTTTTAATACACGCAATTTATAAGTACCTTCAGCCTGTACATGTATATTTTCAGCGCGTATATTCAAATTTTTTTCAGCGTGTATATTAATGTTTCTGTCTGCGTGTAAATTTAAATCACCCTGTGTTCTAACATTAAAACTATTTGTACTATAGATATCTACAGTGCCTTCCTTGCCTAATTCAATATAACTTTGTCCATTACTATGTATAATAAACAATGTTTGACCGTCATCACTCATAGTAATTTGATGTCCAGTAGAAGTTCTTAAACGTATCAGATTATTTCTACCTATAATATCACCATCATCCATTACTAAAGTATGCCCACCTCGACGACCTACAATTTTGAATTTAGCAGGGTCAGCACCGCCTTTTAACTCGCTTGCTATATTATCATCGTTCATACCACCTTGATAGATAGGGCGTCCTGGAGTGCTTACACCCCAGCCTACTCTACTAGAAGTTTCACGCTGCGCACTACTGCTTATTACACCGCGTATTGGATCACGTATTAAACCTTGCTGAAATAATATACTTGCTTGATAACTATGTACAGGTTTAGGTGCATCAACATATTTTTCTGGTGCTGATGCTTCTGGACTGTTGTCATTTAAATTTGTAACTGGTAATACAACTGCGCCACCATAACTTTGACCTTCAGCTTCGTTCAATAATACATCTTTATAGCCTGCTATAGCAGGTAGACTATACATGGCATCAGGATCGTAAACACCGCCTAAATAATAACCAAAATTAGCATCGCCATTTATAAATATGCAAACTACTCTGGTACCGATGTCTGGTGGACTATGCCAAACACCATAACTTGCTGGATTAGTTTTAAAAGTACCAAACCCTGTCTTAGGGGATTCTCCAATAGTACGGCCATAAAAACCTATAGGATAAATTGGTTTAGACCAATTAGTAGAAGAATTAGGGTCCTTACCAGTACCATCTGCTATAAACACTCTTATTCCGCCCTGTCTAGTATCATCAAAATTGTATTTGACAATACCCCATACAGGATATGGCAAAAGAGGTGCACTACCTGCATCTGCTCTTGTATATTTAGGCTGTCCCCTGGCTTGAAAATCGTCTTGCATTTACATTATTTAACCCCTGCCTCTACCAAGATTAAAGTTTGGCGCTGTAATACTTACATTGCCTGCATCTATAAACGTGGGTGCAGTAACGCTTAGTCCTCTTTTTGTGACTTGTACTTCTTGTAATTGACTATCATCATTTGCTACGCCTTTAGCTGTTGTTTGTGTTTGTCCACCAACTGAACTTTTCATATTAGTGGTTATCCCTGGATCTGTCTGTGATTGTGTAGCATCGGGAGGCGGATCAGATACTAGACCCTTTGCCGGATTTGATATAGTTTTTTTAGTGCTTGTGATCGTTACTTCTTCAAGATCATCTTCAACATCCGGGAAAGTATTAATTACACACTGTAAATCTTGTTCAAAAATACCCTTATCAAATTTACTTGACACTTTAATTAAACGGTAACTTACCCCTTCTACAATATCTGCAACTTTCTTAGGATAATTCCAAAATTGAACTTTTTCATTAACACTCATAAGACCAGTGCCGGTTGAACTAAATGCTATACCGTCGGTTGAACGAAAATTATAATCCTGCGGTTCTTTAAAATCTACTTCAATAAAAACTTGTCCACCATTTGGGTTGATAGTATTATCTTGTGTACCATAAAATCTATTATATAATTTATTGATGGGCACTGTACTTTCTGGCATAAGATAATCTGGGTCTCCCATTATTTTGATTGATACGTTTGCTTGTGATACTGGATCAAACAAACTTGTAATATAAGCACGTTTACCAAAGTCTTGTAAATTAGATATATCTGTTTTTGTTGCATTTGCATCCTTAACGAGGGCAACCGGAGTGCCCGGTTGTGTTTCTGTATTTTGTTCTTTATTAAGACCAGCTACTGCTACGGTAAAGAATGTATTGTCTAGATTTTGTGTATAACCTAGTATTTCACTATTTTGTCCTGTAAACCAATATTTATAACGTTTGTGTGGTCCATAATATGGAATACCCGGGTTACTATAAGCATTTGTTATAATAGGAGTTTCATAAATTTGAAACACATACGTTATGTCATATGTAAAATCTTGGATTTTGTCAAAAAATTTGCCGTTGCTAATTTGTGCGCTAACATTATACCAACGTACAAAATTTTTATTGTCTGTATCTTGTTGTAACTCCCCATTTGTTTTTTGTGGATCTGGTTCTAAGTTATTATTTTGTATTGTCTTGAATGCACTTGTAATATATGTGCTACGTGAAATAATAGTTTCAAATGCTTGTAAAATCGGCGTACCTGAAGGTATGGTTAATTCTCCTACACTAGTGTCTGGTCTGCCTTGCTCTTCTCCTGCTTTTGATCCTGTAGTGGTAGGTTTTGTACCTACCAATGATGCTTTAGTAACATCAGTTTCGCTAACCATTCTTTCTCTAAAAATTGGTGCAGACTTTTGTTTTTCTAGATTTTCTTCAATGCCCTCACCAACAAATTTAAAAGAATACTTATTTGGTTTTATTTTAATATCTTTAACGCTATCTGCGGCAGTTTTATTCAACTGATTCATCATATTTGTAAGCATGTCATATACAGTAGTACCGCGTAAAGTTCCGCCTGTGTCCCAAATGCCACGTTTAGTTCCAAACGCTACGGCAGGGCTTGAAGCCACAGCTTTTATATTATATGTTGTGGCTTTATTATCTAATTTGAATTTTACTTCAGTCATATAGATATCATAAAATCTTTCAAACAATGGATCTTTTTTTGATGATGCTGGAGTGCCATCATTATTAAAACCAGTAAATCTTATACCCAGTATAAAAAATTGTCTTGTAGGATTTTTTAATGATTTAGCTCCGCTGTCTGCAATTATGGCGTCAGCGGTGCGCTGCAAATTTGTAATAAAACTAAAACCATATGGTTCGTTAATTTGAAACTCTATATTGGTTGTATTAGTACTTGTTTGAGTATCCATGCCACTAGTAAATGTTTCTATTCTTAAGTTATCAATATAATAATCAAGTGTAAAACCCACGGCGCGTTTTTGTACATCATTATTGACTCCGCCTGATTGGCATATTAATGCTACACCATCTACTGGTAATATGGTTCTGCCTGACCCTGTAAATTCATCATAGGCTTTAGGTGTTATCATATATAATGAAATATTATATGTGTATGAGGGAAATACTGAAAGTGGATTATATAATCTACGTCCAGGGCTATCATTTTGTGCCTTGGCTGTGGCCGCTGCATTGGTTGCTGTCGCAGGTGCCGTAGTGTTCGTACCGGTTTTTTTATCTCCGTCACCCTCGCCTGTTATATTAGTTTTTGGATCAGTCCCGGCAGTAGCAGGTGCTGCAGGGTTAGCGGCTGGTTCATTAGGCTTAGCGGCAGGTGGAGTAGTGTTTGGACACTTAGCAATCTTTTCAGCGAAACTGTCTCTGGTTTTTGTGTAAAGCCCGGCTTGTGCAGCGAGTCTATTAGCCTCACGATTAGTAAGCCCTATTAACTCTTGACTTTTTGCT
>Ga0194124_10002414_pt1 | contig 21155 bp, 18 predicted proteins | sample TA2KigCas0mmetaG_FD_148605 | JGI IMG/M metagenome (GOLD analysis project Ga0194124, IMG submission 148605) | Freshwater microbial communities from Lake Tanganyika, Tanzania - TA2015031 Kigoma Deep Cast 0m | ecosystem: Environmental > Aquatic > Freshwater > Lake | place: Tanzania: Lake...
CATCGTCGGCGGCGGCTAGTGCCATCGGGTTGAGCAGCAAGAGACCTTCGTCCATGCGGCCTTCGGCCAGATGCACGGGAGGCGACATCCCCTGTAGTCGGCGGCTGAACTGCGCCGCCGGCTCGGGTGTATGCAGCGCGAGCAGAGGAACCGGATTCACCAGACCTGCGGGGCACAATTCTGGCGCAAGCACTGGGGCTTGCGTCTCCCAGGCCCGCACCATCGCCTGCAGCCGCTGCGTCCAATGCCTGAGATGCGCCGCCTCGTCGCGCGCGACAAAGCGCTCCAAAGCGCACAACAGGCCGGCGATCTCCTCCTTGCCCGCCTTGAAGCCGCGGCCGATGCCGTGCACCGGGATACCGCGCAGGAGTAAGGGGTCCACCAGCCCCGCCGGGGCCCAGGTATTGGGGTGGACGTCCATGTCCATCATCTGCAGCAGGGCCGAGCCGATGAGCTCGCGGCGGCCAATGAGGAGCCCGCTGGACTGCGGGCCCTGCAGTGCCTTGCCCCCGCTGAAGACCACGAGGTCGGCACCCATGGCAACATAGCGACGCAAGTTCTCGCGCGGTGGCAACTGCGCGGCTGCATCCACAATCACCGGCAAGCCATGGCGATGCATCACCTCCAGAACCGTGGGGAGGTGAGAAAGCGACTCGGGCGAGGCCACGAATACGAAGCCGGCTGACTGTGCGTCGAGCGCCGCCTCGATCTCCCACGCTTCGAGGCTGCGAACACCTGCGCCGATGCCACGGTCGTTGTGGCCGATGTCCACGATGCAGCCGCCAGCGAGTCGCACGGCGCGGTCGTAGGTGTTGCGGTGGGTACGGTGCATCAGGAAGCGGGCGGGCATGCCGCGGGTGTCGGGTAGCGCCGCCATGCGCGCGGCATCCCACCCGGCAAGGCAGGCTGCGGTCGCCAGCGTGAGGCCTGCCGAGGCCCCTGTGGTCACAAGACCGGCCTCGGCCCCGGTGAACGCCGCAATCCGCTGGCTGGCCAGGGTCTGCAACTCGGCCATGTCTACCGAGCAGGCGGCCGCCTCCTGCATGGCGCGCAGCACCTCCGGTTCCATCAGGGCACCGCCCAGGCGGGTGAGGGTTCCCGCTGCATTGAGCCTGCGGGCCACGCCCAGGGATCGCAGGAAGCCAGTCATCAGGTGCTCGCTCGAGGGATGATCAGCAGCGGGGCCGGGCTTGATCTACCGGCCCAGCCGGTAGGGCTCCTCGAAGGCCAGGAAGTCGTGCTCGAGGAGGGCATCGCGGATCCAGGCCTCCACCGCTTCAAGCCGGATCACCCTCTCGATGTAGGCACCTGCATCCGGAGGAACGGGCAACCCGTAGGTGAGGAGTCGCATCACCACAGGTGCAAAGTAGGCGTCGGCGATGCCGAAGCGGCCGAACAGCATGGGCCCCCGGTGCTCCCTCAGCAATTCGGACCACATTGAAACGATACGGGCCAAATCAGCCCTCACTCCTGGCTTGTCGCGGAGCGCCAGCGCGCCGACTTCAGGCAGGCGCGCCTCGATATTCATCGGACAGGCGCTTCGCAGCGCGGAAAAACCTGCGTGCATCTCTGCGCAGACGCTGCGCGCTTTCGCCCGGTGCGACGGGTGCTGGGGCCAGAGTTCGCGCTCGGGAAAGGTCTCGGCGAGGTACTCGGCGATCGACAGGGTGTCCCAAACCACGACGCTGCCATCCACCAGCACTGGCACCTGACCGCCTGGACTGACTTCAGCGAGGCGTGTCTTGAAATGCGAGTCCGGCGAGAAGCTGTCGAAGCGCAGCATCACCTCGTGAAAGTCGATGCCCGCTTGCCGCATCAGCACCCAGGCACGCATTGACCACGAGGAATAGTTCTTGTTTCCGATATAGAGTCTGCGCATCACAAATCCAGATCAAAGGCCCTCCGTGGCGAGCGCAGCAAGCAGCAACTTGCTGGAGGTGGTCCACCCGACGATTCCGCCCTGCGCACGGACCATCTCGAGCGTTGCCGACTTGAATTCGGGGAAATAGCTCTCGGTGCAGTCCTCCAGCAGCAGACATTCATAGCCCCTGTCGTTGGCCTCGCGCATCGAGGTTTGTACACATACCTCGGTTGTGACGCCCGCGAAGATCAGCCGCTTCACCCGCATCGCTTGCAGTTCCTCGTGCACTCTCGTTGCGTAGAACATGCCCTTGCCCGGTTTGTCGAACACCCATTCTCCGGCGGCTGGGGCCAGCGCGTCAACGATCTCGCTTCCAGGTTCGCCGCTTACGAGCATGCGGCCCATCGGCCCTGGATCGCCAATCCGCAGTCGCGGCTGGCCTCGATTGCGCTTGGCAGGTGGACAGTCCGAAAGATCGGCGCGATGGGCCTCACGCGTGTGCAGCACCAGACCGCCAACTTTGCGCCAGGCGCTCAGAACACGGGCGCATGCCGGCACGATAAACGACAGTCGGCTGACATCATTGCCAAGAGAATCCCCGAAGCCGCCGGGCTCGATGAAGTCGCGCTGCATATCGATCACGGCCAGGACGGTACTGGCAAGCTCGAATTCGAAAGGGAATGGCTGGGCCTCCGCACGCATCAGCCTGGCCCCGGTCCGCAGCGTTGATCCGGGAAACCGGCCCCGCCCATGTAGGCACCCAGCACCTGACGTTGCGCACCTCGGCCCAGGGTCTCGTGAACCAGGCGGCCTTCACTCATCACAACGATCCGGTCGGCCAGTTCCAGCAGTTCATCGATATCCTCACTGATCAACAGCACTGCACCCCCTTGGCTGCGGACTTCAACGATGCGCGCATGAATCTCACGCACCGCTGCAAAATCGAGCCCGAACACTGGATTCATCGCGATCAGCACCCGGATGTCGCCTGCGAGTTCCCTGGCCAGAACCACCCGCTGCACATTTCCGCCAGAAAGGCTGCTAACCGGAGCGCCCTCACCTTGCGACTTGATGCCATACTCGGTGATCCAGGCGCGGGCCCGCCTCCGCCACACCCCCGAGCGCAGCCAGCCTCTGCGACTCAGCGGTGCTCGATCGAAGTCACGCAGGGCCATATTGTCCGACACGCTCATCCCAGCCACGCAACCGTTTCGCAACGGCTCTTCGGGCAGACTGCGGAGCTTGAGGATATGGTTCTGAGCGCGCGAAGCAACATACGGCATGCCCTGAACCTGAACCGATCCCGAGGCCCGACGGCGCTGCCCGACGATGGCCTCCATGAGCTCGCGCTGCCCATTCCCCGACACGCCCGCAACTCCAAGAATCTCGCCTGCCCGTACTGCGAGACTGAGGCTCACAACAGCGAGCGTACCCCGGTCGCCGTGCACGCACAAATCCCGGATCTCCAGGGCTGGGGCAGGGTCCCGCCTTTCGGCTGGGGCAGGGTCCCGCCTCTCGGCTGGGGCCAGATCGACGCCACCACGATGCCGCATCCCCGGGGATTCGTCGGCGGCCTGCGGTTGGTCAGAGCCGATCATCGCGCGCGCCAGTGCTTGCGGGGTGGCACTGGAAACGGCAGAGAAGTGCACCGCCTTGCCGCGGCGCAGCACCGTCACATCGTCTGCATAGGCCATCACCTCACGAAACTTGTGGGTGATGAGCAGCACAGTGCAGTGGCCGCTGTGCGCAATAGCGCGCACATGGCTCAGCACTTCATCAGCCTCCTGGGGGGTGAGTACCGAGGTCGGCTCGTCGAGGATGAGCAGCCGGGGCCGCAGGTACAACTGCTTGAGCAACTCCAATTTCTGCTTTTGCCCTGCCGCCATGTCCGCAGGGCGCGCATCCAGCTCCATGCGAAACGGAGTCGCACGAAGGAAGGCCTCGATTTGTTCACGCTGTCGATTCCAGCGAATCCATGCGGGAAGTTTCCCCCGGGCCAGCAGGAGATTTTCCGCCACCGTCATCCCTGGGGCCAGGGTGAAGTGCTGGTACACCATCCCGATGCCAAGTTCGCGAGCGATCACCGGATTCGCGATGAACTGCTCGCGTCCATCGCACAGGACCGCGCCCTCGTCGGGGGTGTGTGATCCCGCCAGGCACTTCACCAACGTGGTCTTTCCAGCACCGTTTTCGCCGAGCAGTGCGTGCACCGTCCCGGGCCTGACCTCGATCGACACATCCTCGAGCGCGGTAAGCCCGCCAAAGCGCTTCCCGAGCGCAAGGGTCTGCACCAGCATGGCAGGGCGGGGAGCGAAGTCGGGGTCGACGCGCATCGAGATCGAAGCCCTATCGCAGCGCGTGGAGGAGCGATCCGGAATCGGTATGGGCACCGAATACACCGTGCTGCATCGTGATCATCTTCAACGCGGCCAGATGGTTTCCGTGCTCGGTGGCGGCCGTACTGTCGGAGAGCACAAGGCATTCGAAGCCGCGGTCATTGGCCTCCCGCAGGGTTGTATGCACGCACACGTCGGTGGTGATGCCGCACAGCACCAGGTTGTCGATGCGGCGTGTGCGGAGAATCAGTTCGAGATCGGTTGCATAGAACGACCCTTTCCCAGGCTTGTCGATGACCACCTCACCTGGCAGCGGAATCAACTCCGGAACAATCTCCCACCCTGGCTCACCGCGCACCAGAATCCTGCCGCATGGACCGGGGTCGCCAATGCCCGCACCAATCTGGCGGGAACGCCAGCGCTTGTTGGCGGGCAGGTCCGAGAGATCCGGCCGGTGACCTTCACGGGTGTGCATGATGTGGAAACCGAGCGCGCGCATGGTGGCCATGACTTTGCGGATCGGCTCGATCGGCGCCCTCGTCAGCGAGAGGTTGTAACCCATCGCGTCCACATAGCCGCCGGCTCCGCAGAAGTCGGTCTGCATGTCGATCACGACCAGAGCGGTGTTTTCCGGATGCAGTTCGCCGTTGTACGGCCAGGCGTAGGGTTTGGCCTCAACGAAACGCCTGGCCACGGTCAGGCCACCCGCTTTGGAGGTGTTGCGCCCCTGCGGGCCTCACCCAACGGCTCAGGTAGCGCCTCGTCACCGAAGATCTCCTCGGGCCACCCGGAACGCAGCGGGCACGCTGCGCCGTCGAAGTGGCAGAACATGCCGTCACGCCAGACGATCCGTCTGCTCTGGTCCGGGTAAACACCGCCCTTTGCATCCATGCTGCAGCACTCCTTGCATACGGCAGGGTTCATCAACACCTGCTTATCTGGAATTGGATGAGAGTTCGCCGGGGCTGCCTGCAGCCAATGCCCCCGGCCGGCAGGTGGCAATCAGGATCAGCAACGTGAGCAGATAGGGCACGGTGTTGAAGAGATGGTAGCCCCAGCCAAACCCTACGGACTGCAGCGCCGGCCCAACGGCGCCCGCCCCGCCGAACAATGCTGCGGCCGTGATGCAGCGCAAAGGGCTCCAGCGGGCGAAAATCACCAGCGCCACTGCGATGAGCCCCTGTCCGCTCGACACGCCTTCGCTCCAACTGCCGGGGTAGAAGAGCGTGAGAGAGGCTCCTCCCAGCCCTGCGATAGCACCCCCGCCCATGGTGGACCAAAGGCGGATTCGCCGCACCGAATAGCCGAGCGCACGCGCAGCATCGGCGGAGTCGCCAGCCATGCGGACCACGAGGCCGAATCGGGTCGAACCCAGCGCCCACCAGATCGCCACAGACAGCGCAAGCCCTAAGGGCAGCAGCGCGTTCACCTCGAGGGCTGCGCGAATGGCGGGTGATTCGCTCCAGTCGCCGAGTGGCAACGCCACGATCTGCGGTGCCTGCGGCTGGATCAACGGTTTGCCAAGATAGAACGCAAGCCCCATGCCAAAAAGCATGAGTGCGATGCCGGTCGCAACGTCGTTGACCCGGGGAAGCGAGCAAAGCAGAGCGTGCAGCGCGGAAAGTGCCGCACCCGCCAGCGACGCACACAAGACGCCCACCAACGCCGACCCACTGACATATGCGCCGCCAAAGGCTGCAACCGCCGAAAGCACCAGAACGCCTTCCAGCCCGAGGTTGATGCGGCCCGACTTTTCCGTGAGACACTCACCGAGGCTCACAAAAAGGTAGGGCACACCCACCCGCAGCGCGCCTCCAACCAGCGCCGCGATCAGGGCGATCCACTGATCGGCAGTCATGTCGTCGTCAGACGGTCCTGTCGCCGAGGGGAGTCGACGAAGGCCTCGGCCCCGAAGGCTGGAGGATCCGTCGCCATATCGCCCTCCAGTCGGCGTCACGCAGGGCCTCGCTGGCCAGAATCAGGACAAAGGCGATCCCTTGCAACAACAGAACCGACGCATCGGGCAGTCCAAGGCGGCGTTGCAGCAGGCTGCCGGCTGCACCGAAGCCGCCGAGCAGGATTGCCACCGGGATCACCGCCACCGGATTGTGGCGCGCGATAAACGACACAAGAATTCCAGCGTAGCCATAACCAACGATCAACGAGGCGTTTGCTGAGGTGTGCACCGCTGCGACCTCGATCGCGCCTGCCAGCCCTGCACACGCGCCACCCAGAGCACAGGCAAGCAACACCAGACGCGAGGCAGCCAAGCCAACCAGTTGAGCTGCCTTGGTGTTGCCGCCAACCACCCGTGTCGAAAAGCCCCAGACGGTCGATCGAAGGGCCACACTAAACAGCAGGCACGCCACCACGCCGAAGACCAATCCCCAGTGGACATCCGACCCTGCGATACCCCCGATTCTCAGGGATTCAGCAAGCGCCGGGGTTGACGGCTTGTTCAGGCTTGTGGGGTCGCGAAGGGGACCCTCAACCCAGTGTTTGAACAGGCCAATGGCCACATAGGCCAGCAACAGGCTGCTGATCGTCTCGTTGATACCCCGGTACTCTCGCAACGCGCCCACCAGAGCGATCCAGAGTCCACCCGCCATGGCACCGACGCCACACACCAGAGCCAGGCCGACCACGCCGCCCGGCAGTGGCAACGCGAGCGGAAGCGCGGCACACGCAAGCCCCCCAAGAACCAGCGCTCCCTCGCCTCCGATCACCACGAGACCGGCCCGCGCCGGCAACGCGACGCAGAGTGCGGTGAGCATCAGTGGTGCGGCACGCTGGAGCGTGTTCTGCCACGAAAACCAGTCTCCGAAGGCACCCCGGAAGAGCAATAACCAGAGCTCCAGCGGATTCACGCCTCCGAACGATACGACGATTCCGAACAGAAGGAGGGACGCGAACACGGCCAGCACCGGCAAGCCGACATCGACGAATGCCTGGCGCATGGCAGGCGCCAAGGCCGACGCGCTCCAGGATCAGACGGAGCCGATGACACCCTCGACAAGGTAATTCATCTTTTCGAGTTCGATGTCGGTCTGCTTGAGTGATCTGCCTGCAGCGATGACGATGTTGCCCTTGTTGTCCTTGAGTCCGCCAACACCGCCAACGAAGATGTCGAAGTTCCCCGCCATCATCTTGCCCCTGATGTCGTCCGCATTCTTTCGGGCACCGTCGGTCACCATCGAGCCGTAAGCGGAACTCTTCACATAGCCTTCCTTGAGGCCTCCCCTCAGGAAGTTCGGATGGGGCGTACCCGCACGGGCCGCATCGATGATCGTCTTGTAGGCAGTCAACCAGTTCCATTCGGCGCCCGTGAGGTAGGCGTTGGGCGCGAGTTTGGCCTGACTGGCGTGATAGCCACAAACCATTCTGCCGCGCTTGGCGGCAGTCTCAACCACCACCTTCGGGCCGTCCACATGCATCGTGAAGACGTCCACCCCCTGGTCGGCAAGGCTGTTCGTAGCTTCGGCTTCCTTCACTGGCATCGACCAGTCGCCCGTGAAGATCGCGCTGCAGGTGATCGCTGGCTTGACCGAACGCGCACCCAGAAGAAAGGCGTTGATGTTGCGGAGCACCTGCGGGATCGGCTTGGCCGCAACGAAACCAATCTTGTTGCTCTTGGTCATATGCCCAGCCACCACCCCGTTGAGGTACTGACACTCGTCGATGTAGCCGAAAAAGCTACCCACATTCTTCGGATGCTTACCCTCGGTCCAAAGACCGCCGCAGTGCGAAAACCGTACGGCGGCATTCCTGGGGGCCAGTGCCAGGATGTGCGGATCAAAGTAACCAAACGAAGTCGGGAAAAGCAGTGATGCGCCGTCTTGCGCGATCATGCCGGTCATGGTCTTTTGCACTGCGGCGGTTTCGGGAACGTTCTCTTCCTCCACAACCTTCACGCCTGGCAGTTTCTTGAGTTCTGCCGCCGCCTGAGCATGCGCCTGGTTGTAGCCGAAGTCGTCACGCGGCCCAACATAGATCACGCCGAACGTGAATGGCTTTTGGGCGTGGACCCGGGGATTGAGCATCCCGAGGGTCCCGGCTGCGCCGATCGAAACCAGCGACTTCAGTGATGCACGGCGTTTGGTGTGGTGGTGGTTCATGGCTTGCCTCCAGGCAGTTGAGAAAGCATCCTCCGAGTGAGGGCGAAATCCATGCCAAGGGCACGCAAGCGGAATTCCACCGACTGGCAGCCCTCTCGCCCCTTGATCAGGGGGTCGGGAGCAGCAAAGCTGCTGCGCCCGATTCCGGGGCCTTCGGATCAGCTTGCGGGCCTTGCCGCACCACTGTGGGGCGTCCGATCGGCCGCTCCAGATTTGGCTTGCAAGGCACGGCGACCTCTGTATATCATCCGTCTGATTTATTTATGGATGCTCTGGATGCCCTACACGATCGAATGCGTACTCGAGTGCGCGAATCACCTCGGCGAGGGTCCGGTCTGGGACTTCGAAGGGGGCTTCCTCTACTGGCTGGACTGCACCGGGCGCCGCGTGGGAAAACCCACGATCTGGAGGCTCGACCCCCGCACCGGTAACACCAGGACCTGGTCGATTCCCTTCGACGTGGGAGCGATGGCCCTGTGCACTGGAGGCGGAGCAATCCTTGCAGGCTTTGATGGCTTCTACCGTTTCGACCTCGAGGACGGACAGCCCGAAGCAATTCATCGCATCGACACCCACGGCGGCCGGGTCCGACTCAACGACGGTAAATGCGACCGACGGGGACGCTTCTTTGCAGGTGGCATGGACGACGACGAGGAACTTGCGGTTTGCAGCCTCTATCGACTCGATCCCGACCTGCGCGTCACCGAGGTTGACCACGGCATCATCTGCTCGAACGGCCCCTGCTGGAGCCCCGACGACCGAAGCTTCTACTTCGCAGACTCCTTCAAGGAGGCGATCTACCACTACGACTACGACATCACGACCGGAACACTGTCGAACCGCCAGCTCTTCGCCACCACACGCGACGATGCCGGTCTGGCCGACGGTTCCACGGTGGATATGGAAGGGTTCGTGTGGAATGCACAGGTCATTTCGGGCGATCTCATCCGCTACGCTCCCGATGGCCGCGTTGAACGGCGGATCGGTATGCCCGTACGCAACATCACGAGCGTGATCTTCGGCGGCGCGTCGCTCGATGAAATCTATGTCACATCAATGGGGCGGGTCTCGCATCCAAAGACCCACGACCACTTTGCTGCCGAGTCCAGGCCCCAGTTCGGCGCGGGGTCCGTCTTCAGGATCAGGGGGCTCGGGATCCGCGGTTTACCCGAGCCCCGATTTGCATGGTGAAACGGAATTGAAACCTGCCGCAGCCCGATAACCCCTCTTGAGGAGACTTCATGAAACCTGCACCTTTCGACTACACGCGCGCAGCTTCGGTCGAAGCGGCGATCGCGTTGCTTGCAAGCGCCGGGGGCGAAGCCAGGGTGCTTGCCGGTGGGCAGAGCCTCGTGCCCATGATGAACCTGCGAATCGCCCAGCCACGTCATCTGGTGGATGTGAACCGGATTCCGGGGCACGACTATGTGCGCAGGGAGGGGGATGAACTCGTGATCGGGTTTCTAGCCCGCCACGAACACATCCGATCCTCGCCGCTCGTTCTCGAGGCCTGTCCGTTGATGGCGGCTGCCTACGATTTCGTGGCGCACGGGCCGGTGCGCAACCGTGGCACGCTCTGCGGCAACCTCTGCCACGCCGATCCTGCCTCGGAAATGCCGGCGGTGATGCTGGCGACCCATGCCGAGATGGAGGTCCAGGGCCCCGCCGGGTCACGGCGGGTGCCAGCGGGCGAGTTCTTCGTGGGACTGTTCGAGACCGCGCTGCGCAGCGACGAATTGCTCGTGAGCGTGCGGATCCCCGTCGCACCGAAGCGCCAGGGATGGGGATTCCACGAAGTCAGCACCCGCAAGGGCGATTTCGCCTTCGTTTGCGTGGCGGCGCTGCTGCAGGTGGAGAGCGACCGGGTGGTGGCGGCATCCATTTCTGCGGCAGGCATCGGCGCGCGCGCAGTCCGCCTGCTGGGGCTCGAGCAAAGCCTCGCTGGCCAGCCCCCGAATGAGGCAACTTTCCGCCAGGCGGCCGAAGACGCAAGTGCGACGGTACCGTTTCACGACGACGCGCTGGTTCCGGGGGAGTACCGCCGTGAATTGTTGAGTGTGCTTGCCCGTCGCGCGCTGCTTGATGCAGCAGCGCGGGCGCTCTCGTCCGACCTGTGAAGGAGCAGCGATGAAACCGATAGAGATTGCCTTTACCCTGAACGGAAAACCGCGAAGTGCCGAGGTCAGGCCACGCGTACTCCTCAGTGACTTCCTGCGACATCAGATGGGATTACCCGGTACCCACGTGGGATGTGAGCATGGCGTTTGCGGCTCGTGCACGATTCTGCTCGACGGCCGCTCGGCCCGCTCCTGTCTCACATTTGCCGTGCAGATCGATGGGAGCGAGGTGGAAACCGTAGAGAGCCTTGGCACGGCAAGCGCCCTGCACCCGATTCAGAAGGCCTTTCAGGAGGAGCATGGCCTTCAGTGCGGCTTTTGCACACCCGGCATGCTGATGGTTGCCAGGGAACTGCTCGAGCACCACGATACCCCGAGCGAAGAGGAGGTTCGCGAGGCCATCGCCGGGAACCTGTGCCGCTGTACGGGCTACCAGAACATCGTTGCCGCAATCCTGTCTGCCGCAGCAAAACTCCGTGCCGAGAAGGAGACCACCGTATGAGAAGCCCGCACCTGGCCGATATCGTCATCCCGCCGAGCCGACAGCGGGAAGCTGCACGTTCGAGCGCGAAGTGGATTGGCAAAAGCATTCCGCGCGTTGAAGACCCGAAGCTCCTCACCGGCAAAGGCCGTTACATCGACGATCTCAGCCTGCCCAACATGGCGCACGCTGCCGTGCTGCGCAGTCCGCATGCACACGCGAGGATTATCCGCATCAACAAGTCCCGCGCAGAGGCGCTGCCCGGGGTTGTCTGCGTGGTGACCGGCCGCGAGTTGAGCGAGGTCGCTGCCAGCGCTGTGTCCTTCGCGAGCCCCCCGATCACCCAGCATCCCATGGCCATCGAGAAGGCACGGCACGTTGGCGAAGTGATCGCGGCGGTCGTGGCGGAGGACCGCTACATTGCCGAGGATGCGGTGGAATTGATCGAGGTGGAATACGAACTCCTGCCCGTGAACAGCGACCCCGAGATCGCGATGAATGCCACTGGCGATGGGGTGATCCATCCAACCGAGCGGGAGTCGAACGTCGCCTACGACGAGACTTTTGACTGGGGCCCCGTCGAGGAAGACTTCGCCCGGGCCGAGTTGGTGGTGCGGCGCAAGATGCGATGGGGTCGTGCGGCGGGAACACCCATCGAGACCTGCGGTGCGGTTGCCGAGTACGACGACGCAAACGGCTACACGGTCACGAGCAACAGCGCCTTCGGGAACTTCATTCCCTGGGTACTCGCCGGTTGCCTCAAGGTTCATCCAACCAAGCTCAAGCTGATCGGTGTCAACAACGGTGGAAGCTTCGGCACCAAGGTCCTGCTGCACAAGATCATCATCCTCACCGCTGGCCTCGCCCGACTCTCCGGAAGACCCGTCAAGTACATCGAGGATCGGCTGGAGCACTTCCTCAACTCCGACGGTCACGGCCCGGATCGCTACTACGACGCCGAACTCGCACTCCGGCGCGACGGCACCATGCTTGCCCTCCGCTTCAAGGTGGTGGATGACTATGGCGCCTATCTTCACTTCAGCGTGGGCACCAACGGAAATCCGCTCGCGCAGGTGGTGGGGCCCTACAAGATCAACAGTGTCGGCATGCGCTTGATTGCGGTCCTCACCAACAAATGTCAGCAAGGACCCTACCGCTGCTTTGGCGCCGAGTGCGCCAATTTCGTGATTGAACGCCTGGTGGATGCGGCCGCCCGTGAACTCGGCATGGACCGCGAGGCGCTTCGGCTGCACAACATGGTGCAACCCCACGAGTTCCCCTACATGATCCCCACGGGCAATATCGACGACAGTGGCAACTATCAGGCCGTCCTCGACAAGGCCAAGACGTTGATCGACCTGCCGGCATGGAAGTCACGTCAGGCGGAAGCACGAACGCAGGGCCGGCGTCTGGGCATCGGCCTCGTGACCTGCCAGGAGCGAAGCGTCTACTCACCCACCGAGTGGTGGTTCCTCAATCCCGTGAAGACGCCGGGGTTCGCGCTCACCAGCGCGCCCGAAGGCGTGCAGCTGCGCATCGATGGCTCTGGCCACATCTATTGCCAGCTTCAGACGCCCTTTATCGGCACCAGTTCCGAAACCATGGTCACGCAGGTCCTTTGCGAGCAGTTCGGCGTGGCACCAGGCGACATTGCGATCGGCTACTCGGACTCGCACACCGGGTTCAACGGCATCGGCGCCAACGGCAGCCGCTTCACGGTCATGGTTGCAGGCGCATGTGTCTCGGCGTCGCACCGGCTCAAGGAGCGCCTCAAGCGCTTCGGCGCACACTTGCTCGAGGCCAATACCGCAGACGTGGAAGTTGTGGACGGTGCAGTCCGGGTACACGGCACGGACAGGCACAAGACGATCGCAGAAATTGCGATCATGGCGAATTTCTTTCGCAAGGCCTTCCCTGACACCCCGGAGTTCGATACCGGCCTGGAGACCACGGCGGTGTATGACCATCCCTTGGCTACCGAGCCGCATCCGGAGCGAAAGCACCTCGGAATCTTCTACCCGATCATGGGTCACCAGTGCCACATCGCTGTCGTCGAGGTCGACGAGGAAACCGGTCAGGTGAAGATCCTCGACTACGCAGCCGTGCACGACGTTGGCACTGTGGTCAATCCGATGACCCTCGACGGCCAAGTCGTTGGTGGCACCGCAAATGGCATCGGCACCGCTTTGCTCGAGGAGTTCATCTACGACGCCGAGGGCCAATTCGTGAATGCAAACCTGGGGCAGTTCTGCATGCCCTCGGCCCATGACGTTCCCCACATCCGCACGGCTCACCTGTCCACGCCGTCGCCCTTTACCGAGTACGGGATCAAGGGAGGCGGGGAAGGCGGAAGAATGTCGGCACCTGCGGCCATCGCCAGCGCAATCGAGGATGCGCTCGCACCGCTCGGCATCGAGATCCTTCAGGTGCCAGTGCCACCACCGCGTCTACGGGCACTGATACGCAGCGCGACGCGCCCCCAATGACGGGCGCCAGCGGAGGTCTGTTACATTTCGTGGGTGAAAAAAGCCGCTCGGTCGCCCGTCGCTACCGCCTCGTCCAAGGTACAGGGACCGCTTCCAGGTCCGGGCCCGGGCCCGTTGCCAGGGCCGGGTCGGTTACCGGGGCCGGAACGGTTACCAGGGTCGACAACACCTGCAAGGCCGATCGGTCGGCCAGCCGGCCACAACAGCGAGCACACACGACTGAGAATCCTCGACGAGGCCGAGAGTCTGTTTGCGGAAGTGGGCTACGACGGTACTTCCATCAGGGATATCGCGGCGAGGGCGAGCGTTCAGGCCGCTGTGGTGAGCTACCACTTCGGGAGCAAGGACGACCTGTTTGACTCGGTGGTCAGTCGTCGGCTTTCGATCCTCAACGTGCAGCGCGAAACCACGCTTGCCGAGGCCATCGCCCAACGGCAAGGAGGGCCAATCCCGCTCACACACCTGATTCGCGACTACATCGGACCATTCGTGGAAGCAGCGAGCCACGGCAACCCAGGGTGGCGCAACTTCGCCGCACTCATGGGCCGCCTCGCCAACTCGTCGCGGGGTGCCGACATGATCGAGCGGCATGCCGACGGTATCGCCCGCGTCTATCTCGCGGAGTTCGCCAGGACCCTCCCGGACCTGTCAAAAGCCAGCCTCGTCGACGGATTCCTCTACATGGTGTCGGCAATGCTCTTTGTGAGTGCGGGCACAGACCGATGGGAGCGCCTCCAGGATCTGCCGCGTTCAACACCGAGAGATCCGGAACTCGTCCTTGCGCACCTCGTCCCCTTCGTTGCCGGGGGCTTCAAGGCATTGCAGAGTTCGGCTCGGAGTTGAGGCAGGCCTCGGATGCCAGCAACTCAAACCCCGCCCTTCACCCCCGGCTGCGTCCTGGATTACCCAGGCTGGGCGGCATTCCCTGCGCTACATCGACCCGCTCGCCCGGGAGCCACCGCCAGACCTAAGCGTCCTGCAACTCGCGCTCCAGATCGGCCAATGGGAAATGGCGGCAAAGCCACTGCAAATGCGCACGGAATTGCCCGATGGCGAACCGACCCACGTCATCCAGATCGCCGCGCCTGCTCAAGCCAGGCTGCCGACCACCGTCATCACCTTGCCGGTTTCCCACAACCGCATCAAGCGGCCAGGCTGGATCGGTGTCGAAGCGCTGGAAAGCCATCTTCGATTGCGCAGATTTGGTGCTGACCGGGGCGAGCAAGGCGGTCGCCCTCGAAACCGTCGACTTCAACGACCCGAACCACCCCAAGACCTGTCTGGCTGGTGTGGGACAACCACTACGCCAACCACCAGAAGAAAGGCGCATTCAAGCACCTGAAGGTGGCCGACTTCTTCATGGGCGGCGGCACCACACTGGTGGAAGGCTCGCACCTCGGGATGCTGATTACGGTGGGGGGGTCTGAAAGAGCTTGCGGGCTTGACCGCCACGGATGATCGCCAAGCAAAATCTTCTTGCTGCCCTTCAGGATCCGCCGTTACACTTCGGTGAAAACAGAGTGAGGAGACCAATGATGATTTCGCAGTGCATCGATGTGAAATTGCCAGACAATCCCGGCGCGAGCGCTCGGCGTTTGACGGCCAGGTCGGTTGTTGGGGTGCTTCTCGCCGCCCTGTTGCCGGGTGTCGCGCTGGCACAGGCCTATCCGAACAAGCCCGTGAAAGTGCTCGTGCCTTTTGTGGCCGGCGGGACGAGCGACATCGTCGCCCGGGCGGTTGCGCAAAGGCTCACGGAGGCCGGCTACACCGCTGTCGTCGAAAACCGCCCAGGCGCAAATGGCTCGGTTGCAGCCGAGGCGCTGGCCAAGTCTGCTCCCGACGGCTACACGATCATGGTGGGCTCGATCGGCGTGTTCGCGATCAACATGGGGCTCTACCGGGCACCGCGCTACAACGTCCTGCGCGATTTCGACCCGATCACCGTGGTGGTTCGAACCCCGAACGTGCTGATTACGCCGCCGAACTTTCCGGCCAGTACATTGAAGGAATTCATCGAATACGCGCGCAAGAATCCAGGAAAGATCTCCTATGGCTCTTCGGGTTCGGGGTCGAGCGACCACCTGTCGGCCGAACTCTTCAAGCAGCAGACCAACACCTTCGGCGTCCACATTCCTTACCGTGGAGGTGCTGCCGCCCAGACCGACATCATGGCCGGACAGATCGAGGCCTCGTTCCAGAATTTTGGTACGGTTGTGCCCTACATCCGGGCTGGCAAGATGAAGGCTCTCGCAGTTACTTCGGCCGAGCGCATGCCACAGTTGCCCAATGTTCCCACGGTGATCGAGAACGGCCTGCCGGGGTTCGAAGTGACATCCTGGCAGGCAGTGGCGGCGCCAAAGGGCGTACCGAAAGAGATCCTCGCAAAGCTTCATGCAGACATCACCAAGGGTATGCGCTCTCCCGAGGTGGTACAACGGTTCACGGATCAGGGATTTGAACTGGTGCTCAACACTCCGGAGCAGACCACGAGCTTCTTTGCCTCCGAGATCGAAAGGTGGGGAAAGGTTGTGAAGATCTCCGGTGCAACCGTCGACTGACAAAGATTTCTTCGGTCTTGCCGTTCCCCGTGGGAACGGTCCTCATGGTGCTGGTCCTCATGGTGCCGGTCCTCAAACACCCAGCCGCAGCGACCTGGCGAATTGCTGTCCGGCCACATGGCGGCGTGGTGAGGCCAGCCCCGCGCCTGTGAACCACTGCGCCACGCTTGTATTGACGCTCCCTGCGGTTCCAGGGACTCACAAGAGGACGCACGCATGCATGCCGCACGCCATTTCTCGCAAACCTACGCCGAAGCCCGGCAGCAGTTCCTCGACGCCACCGCCCAGGCGGGCCTGTCGGTACAGTCACATGTGCAGCCGCTGCCCGGCCACGACGGTGAGGAACTTGCGATGGACGTCGTGCTCGAGGGGCATTGCGACGCAGCAGGCCTGCTGCTGCTGACCAGCGCCTGCCACGGCGTTGAGGGCTTTTGCGGTTCGGGGGTACAGATTGCACTGTTGCGCGATCCGGGCTGGCACGCCGCAGTGCGCGAAAGCACCTGCGCCGTCCTCTATGTTCACGCGCTCAACCCGCACGGATTTTCCTATTGGCGTCGCGTGACGTCCGAGGGCGTAGACCTCAACCGCAACTGGCACGACTTCCGTCGACCGCTGCCGGAAAATCCGGGCTACGACGCGTTGGCCGACGCGATCCTGCCGCAGACCTGGCCGGATCCGCCGGAAGCGGCGAAGCGACTTGCGGACTACGCTTCGCAACACGGCGAGCGGGGGTTGCAGACTGCGCTGAGCGGCGGGCAGTACCGCCATCCCGATGGCATCTTTTTCGGAGGCACTTCGCCAACCTGGAGCCATCGGGCGCTGCGCAGCGTGCTGCGGCAGCACGGCACGCGTTGCCGCCGGCTGGCGTGGATCGACCTGCACACGGGCCTGGGGCCAAGTGGTCACGGCGAGCGCATCTTTGCCTGTCGAAACGATGCGCTGGCGCTTGCCCGGGCACGCATGTGGTGGGGGCCGGAAGTAACTTCGATCTACGACGGCTCTTCGAGTTCAGCCTTGCTGCAAGGACTGATGTGGCAGGCGGTGGGCTGGGACTGCCCGCAGGCCGAGCACACCGGGATTGCGCTGGAATATGGCACACAGCCGATGGCCGAGGTGATCAGCGCCTTGCGTGGTGACCACTGGCTGCACAAGAACCCCGCGCAGGGCGCACCGCAGAGGGAAACCATCCGCCGGCGCATGCGCGATGCGTTCTACACCGATACCGATGGCTGGAAAGAGCGAATCGTTGAACAGGCTGAAGAGGCTGCCCGCCAGGCTCTTGCCGGGCTCGTGGGCTGAGACGATCGCGCAACGCGAGCGCGGACTCCGGCGACCGCGCCCCGCCGAGGTCGGCGGCTTCACCCCCCGAGCTGCCGCATCGCAGCGCCAACTTCCCCGGTCGCAACCGCTTCGACTTCCACGAGGAACTCCTCCTTGACGAGGCGATCGACAACGAGAAGCGTATTCGGTGGGTATTGTCGCCCCTGAAACAAGTGCGGAAAGAGTTCAGCACGAACACGCATGAACTTCTCGATATCCTGCGCGTGAACCAGATAGGTTGTGAATTTGACGACATGGTTGAAAGTGAGCCCGAGGCCCGAGAGCACCGCACCAAGGTTCGCAAAGACCTGGCGCATCTGGACTTCGAAGTCATGGCGGCCCGCGACGCTTCCGTCGCTTGCAACCGCCAACTGACCTGCGATGTACACCGTACTGCCTGAGGGCACGATCGTGACATTCGAGTAAAGCCCCTGCGCGGGGCCAGCACCGGGCGGGTTCCCGTAGCGAATCTGCGGATCCGTCGTCGGAGCCTCGCCTGAATTGCGTGCGCTCGGACTCTCCGGTAGCGGGTCCGCCGGGCGTGTCCTGCCTTCCCCGCCTCGTTGCGAAGACTTCTCCGCCGAAGCCTTCGATTGCTTGTGGGCCCGAAGCGCGGCGAGCCGCTCGTTGCGCCAGAGCGTCTTCCGCGCGATCGCCTCAAACGAGAGCCGTTCAGGCCACTGCTCGACCACCGCGCGCCACTTCGGCTCGTCCCAAACCGACGGAGACGGATGACTCGCCGCATAGCGCCTGAACCAGGGCGTGTATCGCTGGCAGTAATCGGGAATTCCTTCTGGAGCATTCAGCTCGATGGTCTCGAAGGGGCCCATGAAGGCCCAACGCAAGCCCAGACCGTCGGCCACGGTGTGATCAAGGTCCTCAGGGCTCACATAGCCCTCCTGCACCAGACGGAAGGCTTCGCCGAGAAGCGCGGCCTGGAGCCGATTGAGAATGAACCCATCGATCTCGCGCCGAACTTCCACCGGCACCTGCCCCACGCTTTCGAACACCTCGCGGGCTCTCACCCGCGTGCGCTGGGAGGTCCATGGAGCCCCGCAGAGCTCCACGACCGGTACCAGATGCGGCGGATTCACCGGGTGCGCAACGAGGCACCGCTCGCGTCCCGCGAGCCCTTCGGTGAAGGCCGACGCCACGATCGCGGAAGTGGACGAGGCAATCACCGCATCCGGCAACGCGCCCGCATCGAGCCGCGCGAAGATCTCGCGCTTGGCCTCGAGCGTTTCCGGACCGCTTTCCTGAACATGTTCAGCACCCTCAAGTGCATCCTCGAGCGTGTCGGCAAAGTGCAACCGCGCCGCGGCGGAATGCGGATCCTCGACGAGACCGTGACGGGAGAGCTCATGCAGCGAGTCGCGGATGCGCCCCAGAGCGGCAGCACGCTGCTCAGGTGCCGGATCCCAGATCCGCACCTCCCATCCGGAGCGCGCAAAGACATGCGCCCACGACCCACCGATCAGCCCTGCACCAACAATCGCAACCCGTCGCGTCATTGAAATCTCCCTCTGGAGCCCCTTGACTCCTGTGATCCGTCGATCGCTGCCCGCACATGGGACAGCTGCTGTGAAGACTCTCCCGGATCGTCGATCGCTGCCCGCACATGGGGCAGCCGCTGTGAAGACTCTCTCGGATCGTTGATCGTTGTGGGTCCGTTGCCAGCCTGCCTGCTTTCCTCGCCGCGCCGAATGCGTTGCGATTCGCCCTGGGCTGCAGTATTGACCTGTAGTGCGCGCGACCCGGCGAGCTTGCGCCGCAAGTGCTCCGCAACCGTGATGGGTTCGAGCGGCGCCGGCATCCCGAAGCCACAACAAGCAGGCAGCGCGCTGATCGTGGCATCGGCATTGCCATCGTGAAAATATGCCGCCGAACGACGCCGGCTCACACGCCCCTCCTGATCGATCGGCGGCAGGACACGATGCAGGCTCGAAGTCCACCGGCCGTTGGTCCAACGCGCCATGAGGTCCCCGAGGTTGACCAGCAGTGCGCCGGGCTGCGGAATCACATCGATCCAGACTCCGTCGGCACCCTGCACCTGGAGCCCGGGCCAGACTGGATCGGCCCAGAGCACAGTGACCATGCCAAAGTCAGTGTGCGCCCCCATACCCATCTGTCCGGGTTCGAGCTCGATCGGCCCAGCCGGCAGCGCATAGTGGTTCAGCCGCAAGACGTCCACCGAATGGTCCTCGAAGGGCGCAAAGTAGTCTGCCGGGAGGTCGAGCGCCAGCGCAAAGAGCCGGGTGAGCCGTCGTGCAAGTGCTCCGGCCTCTGCAAACCAGGCTTCAACACCCGCCCTGAAATGCGCCGGCTCATTCGGCCAGATATTCTCCGGATAGCTGAGCGGGTCAAGATCGAGGCCGGGGAAGTCTTTCCATGACGCACCCAGGTTGAAGGCCTCGAAGAGGTCCGCAGCGCTCAGCACGCCAGCGCTGTAGCTCAAGCGCTCCGACAGCGGGCCGCTGTAGCCGCGGTTGATTTCAGCCGAGGGTGCGCACCACTGTTGCTTTTCGTGGAGCGGGAGGCTGAAGAACCCGTCCATCGCGTCCTGGAGCGCGCCGAGCACCCGCCGGTTGATGCCATGTCCTTGCACCTGCATGAATCCGAGGTCACGGGCTGCCTGATCAAGCTGCCGAAGCATGCGATTGCGCAGTCCGCAGTCGCCCGCTGTCGCCATGGCGAGATCGATCACGGGGATCATGAGGTGCCCGGGACCGGGGCGAGCGACAGCGGCACACGGATGATGGGTCAGTCCTCCGCTCCGCGCTCCGAGCGCAGCCAGATGTAGAACACGCCAAAGCCTGCACTCACGCCGGTGGTCTGACGCACGAGCGGGCTGTCTTCGTTTGCAGCGCCCGCGACAGTATCGACTCGCCCAAACCCAAAGAGGCGCCACTGCGGCGTGAGACTGTAGTTCAGCGAGGTTGCAAGCCTCCAGGCCATCAGCCCGCCCTCTGCCGTATACGCAGGTCGGCCGACCAGCGCATAGGCATTGTCCACGCCATAGAAGGTACGCGCCAGCGGCTTGTCGCCGACGATCGCACCCAGGCTGGCCGTGTAGGCAAACTGGGGTGACACACGCTGCTGCCAGAGCAGTCTGGGCTCGAAAGCCACCCCGCGATGCGCTCCCCCATCGCTCAGATCGAACACACCACGCACCGGCAAGTCGAGCCGCCAACGACCACCTCCTGGCCCTTCGCCAAGGTTGATCTTGAGCCGGGGCCCGAACTCGATCAGCGTTCCCAACTCGGGCATGCCGCGACGCGCATCGATCTCGGTGGATCGCGCTGCGAACGAAGCTGCCAATCCGAAATCGAGTTCGTACTGCGGGGTCTTGATAGCACGCAACCCGGTTGTCTCCCTGTCGGCCCGCAGGAACCTGCCGCGGTAGATCACGAAGGGCAAGGGCAGCAGGCGATCCACCTGCTGATCAGCACCCGGATAGGCCTGCTGCGAGACACCGAGTGCAAAGCCCCCGATTTCCCAGAGCGGCGCCCCGGAAGGCGCAGTTGACACTGGCGAAGCGTCTGATACGGAGGCAGTCGCCCATACCGGGGCAGTGGCGGATGCGGGTGAGGTGGTTGGCACCGGAGTGGCGGCCAGTCCGGGGGTGATGGCAAAAATGCTGGCAGTGGCGGGCGCGGGCACTGTGGCCGAAGCCTGCGCGGTCAGTGTGTTGCCCGTTTGCCGGGGCGCGCGTTCCTCGGAAGACCATTGAAGAGGCAATTCCGAGGCCGAAGCAACCGGGCTGGCCATCACCCCCATCAGCCCCATCACCCCCATCAGCCCCAGCCATCCGGCCAGCGCAATGACGATGTACTGCCCCAAGGGGCTCGCCCACTTCAACGCCGCAAAGCGGTCCTCACACA
>Ga0194124_10002428_pt1 | contig 21051 bp, 18 predicted proteins | sample TA2KigCas0mmetaG_FD_148605 | JGI IMG/M metagenome (GOLD analysis project Ga0194124, IMG submission 148605) | Freshwater microbial communities from Lake Tanganyika, Tanzania - TA2015031 Kigoma Deep Cast 0m | ecosystem: Environmental > Aquatic > Freshwater > Lake | place: Tanzania: Lake...
TTGACGACTATAATTTAGAAGAAATGTCAGATGTTGACGACTATAATTTAGAAGAAATGTCAGATGTTGACGACTATAATTTAGAAGAAATGTCAGATGTTGACGACTATAATTTAGAAGAAATGTCAGATGTTGACGACTATAATTTAGAAGAAATGTCTAATAATATGATGGGACTTAATAATTTTTTACCTATTGTTAAAATTCTACCAGGACAAAAATTAGAGGATATTAAAAAAGCAGCTAAAGCTTTAGCAGATAAGAGACTAGTCCAAACAACTATAATGAAAGCTAAAGAACAGGCTAAAATTGATATTAAAAATGCTATTGATAGATTAAAAACAAATCCAAATGATTTTATAGCTAAAAAAGCAGTAGAAGATGCAAACAAAAAACTAGCTGATATTAGAAAAGCAGCTAATGAAATATTTAAAAAAGGAAGTAATACCATTAAAAATGATCTTATCAAGGCTAGAATGGAAGTAAAAAAGGCTTTGAATAAATTAAAAAATAATCCAAATGATCCAATGTTAAAAAAAATATTAGAAGATTCAAACAAAAAACTAGCAGAAATTAGAAAAGAAGCTAGTGAAATATTTAAAAAAGGAAGTAATACCATTAAAAATAATCTTAGGTTGGCAGCGATTGAAGCTAAAATAGCAAGAGATTACATGAGAAACAATCCAAATGATGCTAAAGCTAAAAAAGCTGTTGAAGATGCAAATAAAAAACTAGTAGAAATTAGAAAAGCAGCTAGTCAAATAATTAGAAAAGGTAGTGATGTTGTTAAAAATAATCTTAGGTTGGCAATGATTGAAGCTAAAAAAGCAAGAGATTACTTGAGAAATAATCCAAATAATGCTAAAGCTAAAAAAGCTGTTGAAGATGCAAATAAAAAACTAACTGATATTAGAAAAGCAGCTAGTCAAATAATTAGAAATGCTGTTAAAAATAATCTTAGGTTGGCAATAATTAAAGCTAAAAAAGCAAGAGATTACTTGAAAAACAATCCAAATGATGCTAAAGCTAAAAAAGCTGTCGAAGACGCAAATAAGAAACTAGCAGAAATCAGAAGAAAGAGTAGAGAGATTGCTAAAAAAGCTAGAGAAAATGCTGCTAAACTATTGGTTCAAAATACTATGATCAAAAAATTACAAAAAGCAGAAAGAGCAGCTAAAATTGCTATGGACTTTTATAATAAAAATCCAAAAGATCCTCGTGCTAAAAAATTAGCTGATGAAGCTAATAAAAAATATCAACAAGCTAAACAATTAACTAATAGATTAATAAATAAACTTGTTAATAGTAAATCAATATCAATACAACAAAAAAATGAATTATCAATTAAAATTAGTGAAATAGATTTAAATAAATTATTAGATAATTTAGTTTCAGTAATGGATTACGATGGTGTGGTATATATTTGTCAAAGTAATTCGGTCAGACCTTTATCTATTTGGGCTACAAAATTAAATGAAATGATGAGTAAAAATAAATTAACTCTATTAACAGTTATTCCACATTTCTATTATATAGACAATAAATTTAATTATGTTTTAATTTTCGTATTTAATGATGATTTTTGTGTTATATTAAATAAAGAAAATTTATCACAAATTATGGACGTTAAATCCGTATTAGGTATTAGTTTTAGTCAAAATATTCCCGATAAAATAAATTGTGATGATCTTAAAGTTATTTTAGAACAAATGACAAGGGGTAATGTCATAAGTGTAAATAAATCAAAATCATTACTTAAAAGATATAAATGTTAACCAAGCTTTGTAGTATTATTAAAATATTTTGTTATATTAGTTTGAATATTCATATTCATATGAAAAAAACCATCTATAATATCTTCATAATTTCTACTATCAACTAATTCATCTTTAACTTTTATCAAACTAGTATCAATAATTAATAATTTTGAATTTGATTCAATTAATGCACAAATTCTCGTACCATCTAATGATACTAATTTATTATGCTTGGTAGAAAGTAAATTATCAATTTTATCTAATGATGTTTTTTTGAGCATACATTGACTTATGGAATGTAGTGATTTCATTATTATATTTGTATAAATTAGAATTGGTTGATCTTTTAATGGAATAATAATTCCTGCTTTACCTTTTTTAACTTCATATAACCATGGATTAATTATATATTTATCTATATAATTACCCCATTCATTAGATTGACTTCCTAATTGTTTCATTTTATTTCTCCAATCTTGTCCAAATACTGAATCAAGTAATGGGAAAATTTCATTTCTCATTTTACCTCTTTTTGACCACTTTGGTGTTGTATCAAGAAAATAAGGAATACCATATTGATGAGCAAAATCATAAATTACTTGTTTCTTGAAACCAATAAAAGGTCTAAATATTTTTACATTATGGATTGTATTTGTTTCTTTCATAACTTCCAAGTCCAGTAAATTTGCACCTCGCATACTATTAGTAAAAATATTTTCAACAATATCATCTTGATGATGAGCCACAAACACTCCAGTGTCTATTCCTAATTCATTTTCTTGAATTATTTTCTTATAAGTATTAAATCGTAAATTTCTAGATTCTTCTTCAAATTCAGATCTTGATCCAGAATCATTTTTCTTTCTACTAAAACCTTTAACATAACTAACATAACTCTTGATGCCAAATGTTTTAGTATATTGAATTAAGAAAGCTGATTCATCTTTTGATTCATTTCTTAAACCATAATCAATGGAAGCTGTATAAATGGTAAAATTATAAGTTTTTTGTAAATACATTAAAATAGCAAGTGTTACCATCGAATCAACACCACCAGAAAGACTAATAATAATACCTTTATCTTTCAATGAATTATTTTTACAAAAATCATCCAAACATTTAATCAAAGGACTTGAATCATATTTTATCAAATCTAAATAATTAGAATCAAAGTTGTAATTATTAGGACTTTGTAATAGATATTGATATCTATTATATTTAAACAATCTGTTAGTAATATTCAATAATGTTGCTATTATGACAAATATCAAACATAGTATATATTCGTGTAAATAATTAGTAAAGAACATTATTAATTTTTTTAAGTTGTAATTATGATTAATTTCAATTTTTTATACTTCTAAATCATCAGGTTCAAATTCAACATAATTATTTTCAAAATCATATTTTTTAATAAAATCAAATTTTTGATCAGTATTTGATAAAACTATTACATAAGTATTTTGAATAGTCTTATTTTTATATAAATCAAAATTGTGATCAACATAGGTAAATTTTTCTTTTGGTATCATTAACATTTCTCTATAATATTCTGAATTTCTTATTTCATAAATTATTGGAAAATCTCCGTATTCAATATTTTGTTTTTCTAATTCATTATTATATAATTCTTTCATAATATTACGTCCTTCAGTATCCCATATTGGAATCGTTATTATAAATGTTAATTCTTCAGTAGATTTTTTTAAAAAATTAAATAGTTTATTAATACCTAAATTTATTATGTCTTTTTGGTAAGGTGGATTAAAACCAAAGGTACCTCTTAGTGGAATAATATTAAAGAAACTACCAACTGATCCAAAATGTCTTTCTAAATCCCAATAAATAGAACAATAATTTTTAAATGTACTATTTATAGCTGATGCAAAGCATTCAAAGTTTAGATTATAATCTTTATTCATATTATTCATAATATTAGGTAAAACAGCAAGTTGATGATTATTTGATCCAAGTAATTGATATCTAAAAATTATACTCCATAAATAATCATCAATCATATTATCTGGTCCATCATACGATTGTGTTAATTTATCATAAATTTTTATTGGTAATAAAATATTATTTAAAATATTAATTAATCTTTTATCTTTAATTATAAATCCAATTATCATTTCAAATTTATAAAAGGTAATTTCTTTTTCAGAAGATTTATTTTTTTTAATATTAGTCATTACTTTTTTTATTCTATAATTATTTTTATTAGTTTTATAATTATAAGAATTTTTATATTCTTCAAGTATTTTTAAAGAATTTCTATAGTTAATCTTTAAATTTGTAATTATTCTTTTTATTTTATCTTCTTGATTAACTATTTTATCATCATATTTACAAAGATCTTTTAAAGTTCCTTCCAAATAATCAGTATTAGAATAATTAGTTGGGAAAAAAAAATCTGATGAAAAATCATAATTAACATACAATGAAAACATCCAACTTGATAATATATTTATAATGGTTCGATTATATGATTTTTTTATTGAAAAAATATGTGTTCCAAAATTATCAATACAATCATTAGTAAAATTTTTAATTAAAAAAGAAAATAATTTTCCTTTATATAATTCTAATATTGGATCTACTGATTTATTTTGATTGTTTTTTATAATTTTAAATTTTAAACTTGAATCTTCAATTATTTGATAATCCATAATATTAAACCAAATAGTTAATCTTTTTTTAAATATATATATATTTATAGTATAAAATATGGAATTAAATAATTTGATTCAACTTAAAAATATAAACAATGAAACATTTAATTTTGAAAACTTATCATCAAATAATTCACTGGTGATAAAAAATTGTTTTAATATAAAAGTTAATATAATAAATAAAATTAATAAAATTACTATTTTTAATTCTAGTCAAATATTAATTACGTTACAAAAATTAGTTATTGGGTTTGATATATCTAAATCAAAATATGTTCTATTAAATCTTGATAGTTTTGTTGGATCAATTGATAATCAAAGTCTTATTCCATCAATTGATTTATTCAAATCTGATTTGTATTTAATTGGTATCAAAGATAAATACAAAGATATTAAAATATCATGTCAATTATCAAATCTTTATCAAGTTGATATATAAATTAAACACGTGGTACAATTTTGATACAATAAGTACCTGGCTCTCGTCCCTTGAAGAAAACAAGCCATCCATTTGGAAAAACAGTTGAAAATGCATCTCTGACTCGATTCTGAAATTTTTTATTTTCAAAGAATCTTTCTTTATTAAAATCAGCAGGATGACCACCAACATCAAATGTCACCAAACCAGATACATTAACAACTGTAACATATGAAAAGTTAACTTGATGTGCTAGTCCTGTGTCAATAAAATTTTTTTTTGGAACAAATAAAGTTTTCAATTCATTGATAAGTTCATCTTGAACTGCATCAATAGAATAATTAGTATGTTTGGTCTTTTTAGACTTAACTTTAGTCCAAGCTTCTTGTTTAGGTTTATGTTCTGGTTCAGTAGATAAAGTACTAAACGCTGATTTGGCTTTTTGAAGAGCTTCATTAGTAGCCTTACGTAGTTCCCAAAAGTTAGGAGTTTTTGATTCAACAGTAGTATTCATTGAGGTCATTATTCTATCTGAAGTGGATCTAAAGTAATTTAAGTTCAACTTTTTTTAACAAACATTAATAATAAAATTATTATTTATATTTATTTATTTATTTTTTATTTTTATTATTACAATTCACATGTTTCCCCTCGGATTGAATCCGAGTTTAGTCTTGATATGTGGGCGGGGCACATTCAGACTTGGGACTCCTCTACACGCCAACGACAACAGCAAGAGCTGCTTCATCCCTTGATTTTTTGAGATGGGTTTTCTCCCACCATTCCCAGCCGAGATGTGCCCAACGGCCATCCGGTTACCTAGATGTTGCTTCACAAGCCGACACCTAAGCACTGTAGTCGACGAATGGGGCTTCTGAGGCCACCATCACCACACTGGGTTCCACGAAGCTCAACGACAAAACAGCGACTGTTCTTGTCGTCCCTACTCAGTCCCCGGACAAGCTCAACAGCCTGACCCGTCTGAGATTACCTACTGGCGCGCGGCGGCTCCTCATGCAGCTGAACCCCAACCGCCGTTGGCTTCAGCTCGGGCAGCTTGGGCAGCTTTCCTGGCGTTCTCCGCATCATCAGCTGCTTGCAAAGCTGCAGCCTTGGCAGCAGCCTTTGCCTCAACCTCGGACTTGTACTCCCGCGCGTGTCTGTCGGACAACTTCACTACGGTGCACTTGATCTGACCCCTCTCGGGGAGAGACACGTGAAACCGCGTGTGGAACACGCGATCCTGACAGGAGGCATATCGCTCGGACATCAACAGCGTCAACTCAGCACATGTTGGCGTGTGTGCAATGAGGGCTGAGAGATCCAGACCATACTCGCCAGAGAAGGTTTCAAACATTTCCTCAGTGATGTCCAGGATGGCAACGTAGGTGGGAAGGTGTTCCTCCGAATGAGCCTGTACCAGTTTTGCCGATTCTCCCCAACGGTGCCTGCGACGTTTGTTCTCTTCTGCAGCTGCATCTTCATCCCACCAGCGGATGTTGGTCTTGAGGTAACTTACCCCTCTTTGATCGTACCCGGCGTGGGCAAGGATCGCATTGACAAGCATTTTAGCCAGGTGCGGCAGTGCATTTTCAACATGTGCCTGCAGTGATGCCAGATACTTGCCTGCTTCCATGCTCTCTTGGGATACAACCTCCTTCAGCTGCTGGCGGTAGAGAGATTTACTAGCAGCACCCTGTGCTGCTGCACTCCAAACATCGACTCTGCCCCTTGCGTGACCGGCCCTTGCGTGACCGCCTCTCGCTCTCTCTGCGTCCTCTTTCTTTTTTTTGGCATCAGCGAGCTGCTGGGCGGCAAGTCTCTGTGCCTCTTCGGTCTGAGGCCTCGCAGCCATCTGCGCAAAAGAGGGGGGGCGAGCTGTAGGCGCAGTTGCTGGCTTGGGAAGAGTTGGAAACTCCTCCTTGGGGACAGCAGCCTTCGCAGCGGCAGGGGCAGCCTTGGTAGTAGGAACAGGGGCAGCGGGTGCTGCAGCAGTGGCAGCATGCTTGAGCGCAAGGAGAAGCGACTTCCTGATTTCCTTTTGCTTTTTCTTGGGTTGCCCCGTGAATAGCTCTTCCCAAAGGATGAGGTCTGTTTCCAGTTGATTGCGAGCTTCACGAGGCCAGTGAGCGAGGTTTTTGTATTCTCCTTCAAGTTTCTCGCTGACTTGGAGGGGAAAATTGATTGAAAGGGGGTCGGGCTTCTGATCCTCAGGTTCCTCAGGCTCCACAGGCGGCTCGTCCACTGGACGGGGTGGCGATTGGCCCACTTGCTGAACCACAAGCGGTGGAGTTTGGCTCTCAACCAGCGCCTTCAACTCGACGACTGCAGCTGTGGCATCGCTGGCAAGCTGCTCGAACTTCTTCCTGAGTTCCGACACCCTGCTGGTGGCGGCGGCGGCGATGGGGGCGGCAACGGAAGACCCGTTGGACGCGACGTTGGCGGCGGCAACGGAAGACCCGTTGGACGCGACGTTGGCGGCGGCAACGGAAGACCCGTTACGACCGGTGGTGGTGGTAGATGTAATAGCGTTTCTCTTCATTGTTCAAGCGGTAAAAGGTTAAAAAATATTGGAACCAATAGATTCTTAAAATTTCAATTTTTTTTAAATAGGTGTTATAATATTTATTTTACACCCTTCTTTATTTAAAATAAAAATATCAAAAATAAATATTTAAGATTTACTTATTACACAGTATGTAAATTATATTTTTATTAGACAATAAGTTAAACTAAAAAATTACTTGTTATTGAAAATCAGAAATTTAACCTCTAATTCTAATATTCTCAGCTAATACATCATTTTTAATCAAATACTCCTTGACAAAATCAACGTGATCACCTTGTAAAAGTATAACGTCTATAAATCCATTATTAGTCTCATTAGGTAAAGACTTGATGGTACCATTACAGCCATTTTTCTTTTTAATAACCTTCAAATGGTCTTTTAGTTGTGAATCAGTTATATTCCAACCAGATACATAGGTATTTTTCTTACTTCCACTTGTTTCAACCCAAATAGTTATATTATTATTAGTTATAAAATTATTTTGAATATCATTATCTTCGAAAGGATTCATTAATTTAAAGTCCTAAGACCTAATTTTAAATAAAATCAATTTTTTAACATATTTGTTTAACTAAATTAGAACCAGTGAATTTTAAGCACAAGTTCTTACAACCGTGATTAATCTTCATAAGTTTGTCTTTGTTTTTAATACATATTGATGACAAATTTGAATCATCCCTTTTCTTAATCTCAATAATGTTAGTATCATGTAAATCATGATTATCGGCATATCTGACTTCTCTAATATTGATGGTCTTATTGATACGATCAACACCATAAATCACAACAATTAAATTCAGTCCATCATTCAATCGATAGACAAAGTCTTTGTAAGATCCATGGGGTAAATGTATGTCTGAAGGTAATTTGTTAACACTTAAACACTTTGACTTGCATTCAAACTTGTTATGAGTACAAGTTGGATTGTCACAACACAGATCAAGCGATGGGGTATGATTACCCAATACTCTAAGTTGACCTAAACAATTGGGACATTTGATATTGCTGGACACCCAATTTTCAAACATGATTCCAACATGTTTTCTATATTCAGGAGCCTTAGAAGCTTCAATAGGGCATTCACGGCATGTATGATTACCATTGCAAAAGTGACATTGGATCGGCATTATATAGAATTATTATAATAAGTATTTAAAATATTCAATTTTTTATAAATCAAGTTACAATCGCCTAGTTGGAAAAGCTATTACTTCTCTTATAGAATCTTGTCCAGTTAATAGCATTACAGTACGGTCTATACCTAAGCCCCAGCCTCCTGTAGGTGGTAAACCATATTCCAATGCTTTAATAAAGTTTTCATCAGAAGGTGGTATTTCATCATCACCAGCAGCCTTTTGTTTAGCCACTTCATCAAAAATCTTCTTCTGAATGAAAGGATTATTTAATTCAGTATAAGCATTACAAAATTCTTTTTTATTAATAAATAGTTCAAATCGTTCAGTCTTTCCAGGTTGAGATCTATGAGGTTTAGCTAAAGGACTCATAATTTGAGGATGATTAATTAAAAAAGTAGGTTGTACACACAATGGTTCAACAAATTCTCCAATTAGACCATCAACTAATCTATTAAGAGTTAGAGGTGGAGTAATAGTAACTCCAAGTAAATTCATCAAATTGGTATATTCCTCAGTTGCATTTTCTTCTGATATAACAGGTAGTTTAAAATTAGGGTCATTAAGTTGTTCTTTTATTTTTTCTTCTAGTGTGTCTAAAATATCAAGTCTAGGGTAAGGTCCTGCAAGATCAATATCTGTACCAAACCATTTGGTTTTTGTCGTACCATTGACATGAACAGCTAAATTAGTTAAAAAATCTTCTGTCATATCCATCAGTTTATAGTAGTCTGCACCAACTTCATATAATTCACATGATGTAAACTCTGGATTATGTGTTAAATCTATGGATTCATTTCTAAATTGCTTTCCAATTTCAAATACTTTATTTAAACCTCCTATGACTAATTTTTTCAAGTATAACTCTGGAGCAATTCTCAAATACATTTGTTGTTTCATTGCATTGTGGAATGTAACAAATGGTTTAGCAGCTGCACCACCAGCCATTTCTGACAATACAGGTGTTTCAACTTCAATAAAATCCAAATGGGTCAAGTAATTTCTCAAATAATTAATAATTTTATGTCTTTTAACAAAAATTTCTCTAACATCAGAATTGATTATCAAATCTAAATATCTATTGGAATATCTAATTTCTTTGTCTTCAATTCCATAATATGTAGATGGTAAGGTTTCTAAACAAGGTGATAATATTTTTAATTCACAAGGAACTAATGATAATTCTCCTTTTTTGGTTTTACAAATATAACCTTTTGCTCCAATAATATCACCTCGACCAATCATATCATGTATTTGATAAAATTCCTGTTCTGATTGATAAGATTTTACATCTGACATAATTTGAAAAGATAATCCATCAACAGTTAAAGTATAAAAATATAAATTTTTACCAGATGCTCTTGACTGAAGAATACGACCAATAATTGATTCAATATTATCATAGAGCCTAGTACCTGGTTCAATATCTTTAAAATCATTAATTATTTTAGATATTGATCTAGAAGTTTCCCAAAAATTAGGATATTCAAATAATTTGTCACCATATTTATCAACACGATTAGTATTTTGATTACTTTCGGATTCCATTAATTAATTAACATAAATAATATAATATCAATTTATCAATATTTTTTTATCTAATATAATAATGACATTTAATGAAATAATTGGATTATGTGATAATTTAACTCCTAAAATTTGTGGCTATAATATAAATAAAAATTCATTAATTGATATTGATACTTTGAAAAATTATAAATTTAATAAAATTATTTACAATTATGATCTATACGATTTATATAAGAATGAAATGATTAATTGCATTAAAAATAATTCTAAATATATTGAAAATAAAAAAATTAAAACATCATTTGTCTTATTTGGTAAATCTTTTAGCGATGAATATACATTTACTGATTTAATTAATAATTTAATAGATGAATTTATTTTAGAAAACTTTCCATTTTACATGAGTATATTAGAAGTAAATTCAATAGGAACATTTGATTTAGTTTCGAATAAATATTTTAAATACTATGATGATTCAAAAATATATTTTGAACCACTTAATTATAATTTTTTTGAGGTTTTATATGATACTTTAGACAAGATTTTAGTAAACTATAAAATGAAAACTATCGGATCACATATATTTATTACTTTTGAAAATATTTATCAAAAAGTTAGAATTTATAATTTGGAAGATTTGAATATTGAATCTAAGAAAATACTATTAATGGATTCATTATTTATTAAATCAGAAACATCAAATTTATTTTCATTATTAAATAATTCACCAATTAAAGACAGATCTCTTTTGATTAAAATGATACAAAATGATCTAAATCATAATAATTTAAAGGTCTTATTTAGATTTTGTCAAAAAAGAAAACTACTTAATTTATCATCAGCATTTTATAATAATTTTGAAAGTAAATCAAATAAATTAGTTTTATACAAAGAAATAGATCAAATTAAAAAATATGATATTAATAATAATAAATTTAATCAATCTTTTAATATTAATAATATGAATACAAAATATAAAGTAATTAAACCTGTATCTTACCATAATTTAAACAATTGTGCTAGTACATTAATAAAATACAATCCAAAGACTTCAATAAAATCTACAATTAGAAAAGAAACAAAAGTTATAACACCAAAAGAATATACCGAAATAAATAAACCTATGGAAATAATAAAAGTATTTAATTTATTCAATGATCCAAAATTAATTAATGACAAGTTAAGAGTATTAAATAAATTTATTTTTGACTCGACTGTTAAAAATCAATTGAAATTACAAATATCTGGTAAAGAACCATTTAGAATGAATGAAATTAATGGTGATGTATTAACTAGTTTAAAATCTGTTTTAACAGTAGTCTTAGATCAACTAAATGAAATATGAGTTTTTCAAGAAAATAATTTGATATACTTTTTTATATGTCAAATTATTTTATTCCAAAATATACTTTCAAAGTAATTGATTATATTGGTAATTATACTGTACCTCCTATAAATCAACCAAAATATTTATTTATTGAAGTAGAAGATAAAAATTTAGAAAATGATTTTCAAATATATTCTTTTTTTATTAGCTTAAAAAATATTTATATTTTTCGAAATGGATTAAATTTAATTATAGGTAATAATATAAAAGAAGTTAATGTTATTCATTATGAAAAAGAACATTTAGAAAGAAATTATCAACTAATCAAACAATTATTAAATATACCAATCTAATTTATGCTACCATACTAGCTTTAATAGCAGGATCACATTCATATCCTGATATTTTAAAATCATCTAATGATGCATTTTCTACTTCTTCTAAAGTTTTAAATAATGTCATGTCTAATTTTGGTAATTTTTTAGGATTTCTTTTAAGTTGTTCATTAACAGCATCTAAATGAGACCAATAAATATGATAATCACCAATTAATAAATAGACTTTACCAGGTTCTAAATCCGTTAATTGTGCTACAATAGTTAATAGTAATGATGTAGATGCAATATTAAATGGTATTCCTAGGAAAATATCTCCAGATCTTTGATACATGGAACAATTCAATCTATTACCATCAACATAGAATTGAATTACGATTGAATGACATGGATATAAAACACCTTGATTAACTTGTAGTGGATTGAAATCAGTCATTATTATTCTTCTAGATGTTGGGTCTGATTTAATTTCTTCAATTACTTTTTTTAATTGATCAATTCCTGGTTCATCAGAATGTGGATATGGTTTATTAAAATGTCTCCATTGATATCCATACATAGGTCCCATTTCACCTACTGGATAATCTAGTCCTAATGAATCTAAAAATTCTCTAGAAGTATTAGGTTCCCAAATTTTAACTCCTTTACTTGATAATTTTGTCGAATCAGTATCTCCTCTTATAAAAAATAGTAATTCTTCAACAATCCCTTTCCAAAACATTTTTTTAGTAGTTAATAAGGGGAATCCATCAGCTAAATCACATTCTAATGTCTTCATGAATTTACTTTGAGTTATTCCATTTCTAGTTTCTCTTTGATGACCACTAATAATAACATCATATAATGTACTTAAATATTGAGTTTCGATATTATGATTAACAATTCCTTCATGAAAATCTAATTCATATTCTTTTGAATCATTTTTATTGATTTCAAATTTGGTAATTATTGATTGCCATGTAATTGGGTAATCTTTCATATTAATAAAAGTATCAGCATCAAATTGTCCTTTAATTAAAGTCCAATAAACTTTATCACAAGCCCAATGCCTTAATGCTGTATCATAAATTTGTTTACCACCAATTACCCAAACATTTGAATTAACTCGATTAGTAGCTTCTGAATATGCTGAAATAAAATCTGGGAAGAAAATAGTATTTGATAATTTTTTTTGATTAAGTTTATTAAAATTAGATGTAATAACAAAACTATTTCTCTTAAACAATGATTTACAATCCATAGATTCCCATGTTTTCCTACCCATAATTAAAATATTTGGTTCATCATTAATTCCTGGTAAAATTGTATTATGTTTAGTAATTGATTTGAAAAATTCGAAATCAACAGGTAAATCCCAAGGAAGTTTATTATTCAGTCCAAAACCGCCATTTAAATCTGTAGCTAATATAACATTAAACTTTTTCATTAAATATTATAATATAATTATAATATTTAGTTAAATCAATTTTTTGAATAAAATTTTATAACATATATTACATATTATATAGTATGAAAGAAATATATTTAGTTAGACATGGTATGACTGATAACAATAATTTGGTAAAGCACAAGGTGGTGGTGTTGATAGTGAACTTAATAAAATAGGTATTGAACAAGCTAAATTAACTGGTAAATATTTTAAAGAATATAGATTAGATAAACCATTCGATGTAGTTTATTGTTCACCATTATAAAAAACAAAAAAGACTGCTGAAATTATTTGTGATAAAATTAATTTTGATAATATTAAAGAAAAAGATTAAGGTTTATTAGGAAGTCAAATGACATGGGCTGAAATGCAAAAAGAACCTAAAATTGTTTTTAACTTGCATTATATTTAGAAAGGTCATCATACATTGAATCAATTATATTTTATATTATTGCAAGTTTTCTTTTATCATTAAATAAATTTTTTATTATGGACATTTTTATGGCTCTCTCTGAGTTATGATTGAATGTTGAAAAATAGAAAACATTTAATAATAACAGATCAACATATGAATTATCAATTTTATAAAGATAAATTATCTGAAAGAACTATTAAATTTTGGATAAATTAATTAAAAAATTATAAGATGATCATATAAATATGCTTGATGAAGAAAATAATAAAGAATTTAAAATTAATAAAGTTATTAAAAAACTAATAATTTATAATAAAACTGGTACAACGCTATTCATGGATACTGTGTTAACTGTATTGAAGAATTTTAGAGTCTTAAAATTAAATCAAACTGAAATCTTCATTAAATCTATTATATAATATGTTGTGTAATTCTTGTTGTGAATCTGTTAATTTTATAAATATAAATAATGATATTTTATTAAAATCAATTAATTTATTACCAATATATAATTTTAACTTTGTCATCAATAATGATTTTAATTCTGGATATTTATTTATACCCCAAATTACCATTTGATTTGTTATTTTATTAAAACCATCTTCAATTGGAATTTGAACCATCCATGTTTTATAGTTTTTCCATTGATCATTTATTTTGTATTTAAGTCCTGCCATATGCATACCAAATATTTCTTCATCTGAATGGTTACCCCATGAACAATATATACCATCAATCATATGCCATTGTCCACTAAATTCTTGAGTTAAAAAATCTTGTTCAACAAAATAGTATCTATTCGAAAATAATCTGTTTAAATTAATCATTCCTTTGTGTTTATGGTTTGGACCAAACCAACTATCCTTTGGACTCTTTAATTTTCCAATTATTTTATTAAATATATCAATATCTGGTTTTATTACCATTAGTCCAGCATTAATGCTTGATCCTGGTTCTTTATAAATATCAGTTAAAACTTGAGGAATTAATTCATTATGAGAAATATTTTTCCATTGACCCCAAATACGGGTATAACGAGGAATTTGTAAATTTTGTTCTAATTCATCTATTTTTTCTAACCATCCCGCTGGTGTACTCAATTCGCTTAATAAGTTAAAATTTGCTAAAGGAATTAAATCATTATCAATAAATATTAATTTATCATATGGAAATTTTTCAGAGTTAAATATATGTAATTTAGTAAATACGTTACATATATCTGAATAATTACTTTCATCTGTATATATTGATGAATCAAATATGTCTCCATTTATTTTTATTCCTGATTTTTCTAAAGGACCTATATAATCTACTTGTATAACTTCATCATATACAATTTTTAAAATTTTAGTTATTTCACATGTAACATCTGTTGTAACCATACATATTATTTTTTCTTGAACATTTTGTTTTCTCAAACCTATAGCAGTTAATAATGCTCCTTCTAAAAATGTCCATTCGCCATATTTATTTGGATATAATAATGATATAAATGCATAATTATTCATATTATTATTACTTATAATTAAAAATATTATTAAACTTTATTTTTTATTTGTAAATATTTATTTTTATATTTAAGATATTTTTTTTGAAAATAAACGTCTTCATTATATATGACTGCACACATTTCTCTATCATAATAACACATAATCATTATATCAATAAGATATTTTATTCTTCTTTTATCTTCTCCAAAAAATGTGTTATTAAAATGTCTAAAATATAAATCATTATTAGTTTTAGATATGTATGATTCTTGTAGAATTTCTTCTTGTAATTTTCCTAGTATATGTCCAATATTATGCTCATTATGGGATCTATCAGATAGATATGCGGCTTCCATCTTACCAATATAATTTTTAGTATTGTTTTTTAAAAAATAAACTATGCCCTCTAATATTGATTTATATCTTTCTTCTGTTAAAAGTGGAAGTTTTTTAATTGTAATAATATGATTTTTTAAAATTTGAGTCATTTCTATTTTTTTAACTATATAATAGGCATGTGTTAATAAAGGCATATAAAAAAAAGACATTGTTTTAGGAGCTATTCGAGGTAATTTTAATGCTGCTCCTGCTTCTCCTGCTTCCATATATATAAATTTAGAAAATTATTTCAATTTATTAATTTTTAATTTTAAATATTTATTTTTATATTTCATATATTTTATATAATAAATATCTTCATCATAAGTCTTTCCTGCTAGATTTTGTATTTTTATTGTGGCTTTTCTTCCTACATAATGATCTTTATCTTTAGTTTGTGAAAAATCAGGATGAGCAACTGCATTTTGTGATTTCTCATCAAATCCTGATACATCAAATAAATTATAATTAATAGCATCATCGTTGTTTTTAATTAATTTTTCGTATGCTAAATTCAACATATTAGATGGTGTAATTATTACATCTCTTAAATTATTTAAATTATTAATAATTATTTTCATTTCATCAATTTTACTTTCGCACCATTTAATTGTCTCTTTTAAGTTTGATAAATCCTTATTACATGGAACATAATGTTTCCAAGGAATTAATACATCTCTTATTATATCATTAAAAGGAGATTCTGGTATAATTAATATACTATTATAATACATTTCTTTAATTATTCTAAATGCTGAAGCAAATCCATCCAAGTTCAAAATATATTTATAATCTCTTTGTTTAATTTCTGGCATGAATTTTCCTTCTTCTCCAAAAAACCTTATTCCATTTACGTTCATATAAGACTTATCAAAATGTTGATATTTAAAACTTGTACTACTACCAACAACATACGCATTTACAAGTGTTTCATTATCTTGAAGTGATTTAATATGTGAAGTCATTCTAACGGAATGTCTTATTGGATAACTACAGTTTGTATAAGAACCTCTAAAAATTGCTTGTGGTGTTTTATTTTCAAATGGTATTTGTGGAAAAGTTGAATAATTATTAATATTAAAGTTTTTACCAAAATCATACCCAAATAAAAACATCCAAATATCGTGAAAAGGTAAACCAATATCTTTGTAATTTTTTTTACTTGGCCAACAATAAATATTTTCTGTAGGTAAAGCAGTAACATTAATTAATAATTTGGTATTTCCTTTCAAGTGCATTTTAATGTCAGGGAAAGGATGTTTATCTGGATCATCGCCAATCAAGATATTTTTACTTTTAACGATTGGATGATCGTGAATATTTAAGTATATTATTTTATTTAAATTAAAATTATTAGCAATTAATGAAAACATATTGGTTATTTCTATAATCCAAAACAAATATGTCCATAAACTTTCTTCTAATACTCGACAATTATCAATGTAATAACCATATTTATTTTTAAAATCTTTGTTAAATATAAGTGTAAATTCAGGAGCTTTATTTTTTCCATTAAATTTAACAGTATGAATACAACCAACTACTTGTAAAGCATATTTAATTGTGTTATCTGCAACTTCGTCGGCAGTATTATAGTAAATTAAATTCCAATTATTTACTCTTAAATAATAATGAATTGTTCTTGGTTTATCGTAATTTAAAGAACTATTAAAAGTAAATTTACTTAAATTAGGATTAGTAAAATTTTTAATTCCTAATCCGTAAGATTTAACTTCAAATATTGAATCATATGTTAATAATGCTTTAATTGAATTAATAGTTCCATCTGAAAATATATAATTTGGTGATGGTTTATCAAATATTTGATTGGTATATGTTTTAATTTCATCAAGAGATAAAATATCGTCATAATTTAAAGCTAATAAACCTTTTCCATTTTTAAACAATATGGGTTCAAGTCCAAGAAAATTATTTCGATTATAAAGCACATTAAGTTTAGGACTAATATTTATATAATTATCAATACTTTTCATTGGTTTATTTGTATCTCTTTTTGTTGTAAAGATTTGATCAAATGAATCAATAATTGGGGTGGAACCTTTTATTGAACCCAAAAAGAAAAATTGGTAAAAAATTTGTGTAAACAAAATTTGATAAATTTTGTCTAATTTTTTCCCATTAGTTACATCATTAGAATACGAATGAATATATTCACTATTTATATCCAGCTTAACATGATCACTTATCGTTGTATGATCATAATCGATAATTACAGGTTCAAAATTATTAGTAATACTAATATTTGTAATTTTTAAATCAAGTATAAATTTATTTAAATTGTTAAAATTTTTAATCATTGTAATAAGATTAAATATAAATTTCTTCTTTTCATGATGTAATAATGTATTAACTAATAATGGGTCAGTGTTATATTTTGGCACAATAAAATAAGTAAAAATTTTTCCATTTAATTGAATTCTACCATAATATAAAATATCAATTAAATATTTTTTACAATTTGGTAATTTTAAATCTTCTAGATATTTACTTATTTGAGTTTTAATTCTTTTATTACTAGCATCAATTGAGTTTTCTAAAAATAATCTCATTATACATTCCGGTCCATTAAAATAAGGGAAAACTGAATTTCTCATTTTTACTTCATAAATTGCTGTTTCCGCTCCTCTAGCAAAATAATAATTATAATTAGGATCTCTTTTAGTATTTTTATCTGTAAATATAATTTCTAAATTTCCATTTTTCAATTGAATATTTCTAAAAGTATTATTTAAAGGAAAATTTTTAATTGTTCTATCACTGTTTGTACCTCCCGTTAAACTGATGGTTGCATCAAAATTCATTAAAGTTGGAGTATGGTAAAGAGGGATATTTCTATTTACATTTGCATAAGCTGCACCTTGCCTATAACGATAACCATAACGATAACCATAACGATAACCATAACCATAATCATAACCATAACCATAATCATAACCATAATCATAATCATAACCATAATTAAAATCATAACCAAAACGAGGAACAGAAATAAGATCAGGAATAGGTACAGAAATATTATCATATGATATTTTTATTTCATCAGTAGGATCACTTATAACATAACTAATATCAATTCCAAATAAATTTAAAAATATATTTTTAAGTTGTTCATATGATATTTTATTTATTAAATATAAACATACAGAATATTTTGATAATAAGAAAAAAAATTGACCAATTAAATCTTCAGATATAGCTTTTTTTTTACTATCTGATCCAAATATTAAATCTAATTCATTTACTTTTTTGTTTGGTTTAAAATTTAATTCTGGTATAATATTATTTAATATTTTTAATTTATCATTTTCTAATGATATTTCTATATTAAATATTTCTGTTTCTAACTGCTTTATAGAATTTTTTAATATATTAATATCTTTTGTAAATTTTATGGGATTTTTAATTAAATTACTAAGATTAAAACTCATATATTAAATGTTATAAAAAATTTATAATATTTATTTATATTTATATGGAATTTAATAATATTTTCATATAAAAAAAATGAATAATTATTATTATAGAACCAAAAAACAATCTTTTCTAATAATGTCAGAATCAAATCAAGTAATGAATGAAATCAGTAATAAATATAATCCAAAGTCGGTAAAAGAAGGAGCAAATATTCTTAATTCAGCACTAATGACTGGTGATTCAAGTAATATTATGGATCCTATTATAAATGGGGCTAATGAGTTTGAACAACGAATGGGACGACCAATGACATATTCAGAAATGCGATCAATGTTTGGTTAATAAAATTTATTTTATGAACGATTTGGAAATCTATTTCTCATATATGTTTCAAATTGATATTTATTAGTATTATCGATAGGTGAACAAGGACCTTTATTTATTTGAATATCACAGTCAAAACATTTAGAAGGTCCTTCAAAATAAGGATTTTTAGATTGTTTTTCACAAGAAAAACATTTAGATGGAAAAGCTAAATGAGCATCTTTCATAGATCTAATATCTTTTTCACAATCTAAACATTTATTTGGTCTAGACCAAAAGTTTTCAGTAGTTTTATTAAAAACCATAAAGATGACTATTAGTAAAATAATTTTAGCAATAGTATTTCTATTCATTACAATATTATATAAAAAAAATATATATATATATATAATGAATACTCAAAATTATGAAATAGATAATAAAAAAAAAAAAGAAGACTATTATGAAAATAAATATTTAAAATATAAAATAAAATATAATGATTTAAAAAAAATTATTTTACAAAAAGGAGGTATTGATTATCCATGGCCTGAACCTCGTAAATCAAACTTATTATATATAGCATTAGTTATATCTCCTGATTCAGATGCTGGAATAGAAATAGATGCTAGAACACGAGCAACTATAGGACAATCAGCATTTGATATTATGGGAGGTAACAATCCATTAAGAGCTCCTCATTTAAGTTTATTACAAATAAATATTCCACAAGATGACTTAAAAATGAGAGATATACAACCATTACACTATTACATTTCATCTAATATTGGTACAGTACTTGATATGATAAAATCATCTTTTCTATCACTTTTTAATAATACATCAATTCATTCTGAAATGGGACATTATAATCAACTTGGTTCTTTTATAGCTAGAGTTTATGATGATAAGGAAAAAGGATTATATGATACTGTTAAGAAATTACAAACAAATTTTAGAGATACTATTGAAAAGTTTTTATTTCTACAATTAGGTCCACCTTATCAAATTAATATACAAACGAATTTATCACCACAATGGTCAGATCCTAAAAGTACAAAACCTCCAGCTCTACATACCCATTATTCAGGAAAAGGTAATAATTTTCCTCATTCAGCCATGTCAATAAATACTTATTCTACAACGGACTGGGAACCTCATATTTCTCTATTTAGAATACCACCATCGCAAAAATTTGAAAATTTAATTAAAAAATTTATAGATAATCAACAAGGTGGAAATATGAGTTATATAAATTTATGGCATCATGAAACAACATTAAATGGATATGCAGGTAGTCTTTCTCATATATTTGTTTCATTTTATGGAGTAAATTTTTGGATACCTTTATTATAAGTTTGTTATAATTTATATATTATCTTTTTGCTAATATATAAAAAATAGTTTAATAATTTTTATAAGTTAAAATAAGGTAGTAAATGGTTTCTCATATTAATGATTACAATTTTACAATAATTGAAAATAAACTAAACAAATTCTTTATAGGCGGTGCTCCAACTCAAAATAATTTAAATTCTTTCATTAAAAAGGTAAATGAACACAAAATCAAACATATTGTTAGACTCTGTGATCCTTCCTATAATAATAAAGAGTTTAATGATGTTACAATATACGATTGGCAATTTAATGATGGTGATATTCCATCACAAGACATAATTGATAAATGGAAAAATTTAATTAAAACAAATGAATCAATACTAGTTCATTGTGTAGCTGGTTTAGGAAGAGCCCCTACTTTGATAGCAATAGCTTTAATTGAATTATATGCAACTCCGTATGAATCAGTTAGATTAATTAGACAAACAAGACCTGGTGCAATAAACACCAAACAACTCCCCC
>Ga0194124_10002433_pt1 | contig 21038 bp, 19 predicted proteins | sample TA2KigCas0mmetaG_FD_148605 | JGI IMG/M metagenome (GOLD analysis project Ga0194124, IMG submission 148605) | Freshwater microbial communities from Lake Tanganyika, Tanzania - TA2015031 Kigoma Deep Cast 0m | ecosystem: Environmental > Aquatic > Freshwater > Lake | place: Tanzania: Lake...
CTCTTTTTGGTTCGAATCCCCGACCCCACCAAAAAGTAGGGGGGTCGAAAACTGAGCGAGTTAGTTAAACAATCGCTTCTGGGCCGCCAGAACAAGACCTGCTAACTCGCTCAGTCGGGTTGTCAGGCGCTCAGAGCCCCGCACCACGCGGGGCTTTTTGCTATGGGCTCCTGACTGACCCTATGGCAACCCACCCCCGAAATCCGTCTCAAACCCCGTTTCGTCTCAGAACCTCCTGACTTTTTGTCCGCGGTACGGCGGGAGGGGGTTGGAAAAAAACTGGGGTTTAGGCGCCGCACTGATTAGCGTTTTGAGACTCTCAGAAGAGTCACATCTTCATGATTGCGCGAGCGGCTTGGATCGTTTCTCTGCATAAATTTTCTTGCTTGTCGTTTAAAAGTTGAACCGCAAGACGTCGAATGGACCTTACTTGGTTGATTTCCTTTTCCGTGACCTTCGCGTCGGGACGCAGGTCTAATACCCGTAGCGCCCCTTTTCCGTACTGCGAGGTAATTGCCGCATCCACCTCAGCAATTTGCCGTTCGCACAGGCTCTTGTAGACAGGAGGCTCCGGCTTTAAGTAGACCCTTTAGTAATAGTTGCCGGCCGCTAAGACTAAAACGAATAGCGTGGCTGAAATCGAAATGGCAATTCTGGGATTCATCTGCTTCGCAAGAGGGCATTACTAGGTGCAAACGCACCTGGCTCAGCCTAGCAACCCACTGTTGCGAAGAGTCTCATTCGATTTGCCGTGAGTCCCGTTGTGCCAATCTCTTGACAACGGTTACCAGCGCAGCACCTCAGGCCCTAACCACTGGCCAACCCATCCTGTAAGTGCAATTCCCATTGAGTACCAAATCGCCACGAAGGCAACAGAAGTCTCCGGGCAGGCTAATGAATACCCCATCGCGCCCAGCACACCCGCTACCAATCCAGCTGCAAAACCTGCTTGCTTCAGTCGAGTAGGCGCGAGACTGCGCATAGCCCAGAGAATAGCGGTCAGCGCCGGCAACGAGAGCATCATTAGCATCCAGGGGCAGATCCACCATGTCTGTCCCAACAATGCAGACCATCGCCCGCCTTCCGGTGTTGTGATCAAAGTCACAGCCCCTGCAAGCAGCATGAGTAGGAAGACACTCGTGACCGCTGCACGAGCCATGACTGTGGAAGATACGGGGCGGGACAGTCTCGCCGCCAGAGCGCTGGTCCCAACCAGTAACAGTACCGCGTAGACAAGCTTTATCCACGGAGCAGCCGTGTAAAAAACAGCTGCTGGCAAGGGGCCTATCAGGGCCAGTGCGAGGACGCTGCTGGCCAGAAGACCCAGTGATGCAGCTGCCGCCAAGTGGCGACCCACAGGAAAGTCAGGCGCCGGGCCAGCCTGCCTGGCGAGCATCTCAATCAGTGTGTCGGTTTTCACTTGGGTTCCTTGCGGACAAGGGCCGCCAGACGTTTGAGGCCCCTGTGAACTTGAACTTTGATCGCCGATTCGGAAACACCTGTCCGTTTTGAGGCCTGGGTCAGGCTCAGGCCTTCAAGTTTGGTCATTTCAATGGCGATACGTTGCGCTCTCGGCAACTCTTCGAGGAGGCTGCGCAGGTCACGCTTGGCCAGAGTCTCGCCCGGCTCTTCGGCTGCCAAGTCATCTTCCAGGCCGTCGATCGGCTCATGCAGGGCTTCACGCCGACCACGTCGGCGGTAAAGATCCATCAATTTGTGACGAGAAATGCCCAGTACCCAGGCTGACACGGGCTGCGTCGGGTCATAGCTATCACGGTGCAAATGCAGCGCTAGCAAAGTCTCCTGCACGAGATCCTCTACTTCGTCCGGCAGGTTCATCAGATGGCGACGAAAGTAGGAACGCAGTCGCCCCGCAATCAATCGAAGAGCTTCTTGGTAAGCCAACTCATTTCCTGATTGTGCGCGCAACCACAGCGGCTTCAGGCCGGACTCGAAGTCACTGTGTTGCTTGTAGTTCTTCAATTCGTCGGGGATGATGGTTTGGTTACACCCATCCAGTATGGGCGGTGACTTTGTGCGGGTCGGCTTCTGGTCGCAGCGATGTAACCTTTGCCTTGCCAACTGCGAATTATGGAGGACATGGACATCCTCCTGGTACCACCTGATCGCGAGCAGCCCGTTTCGGGGGCGGACACACGGTTCCCGCTTGCCACCTTTAAGCAATTGCCCTCTCGTCTTGTCTTTCCGGTCGTGTTTTCGGCCTTGATCGCATCGGCCGTACCAGTGTGCGCGAGCGCTGGCGCTGTGCCGCTTACGGATCATGCAGGGGTTCAGTGGGTGGGGCGATTCGATCTCGGACTTGGTCCCTGGCAAGTGGTTCGGCTGAGGTCCGGACAACGTCCCAACAGCTTCAGATTGACCCAGTGGGAAGGTGTCTACTCGGTCGAGGTCATTTCCCAGTCCAGCATGTCGCTCCTGGCCCGCCCCATCAGCGTTGACCTCGATGCCACCCCCGTGTTGTGCTGGCGTTGGCGCGTAGGCGCGTCCTTGGCCCAAGCTGACATGACTCGCAGGGAGGGTGACGACTACGCGGGGAGGGTTTATGTGAGCTTTCGGCTGCCGACTGCATCCATCGGCCTGGCGCTGCGTGCCCAGCTGGCGGTCGCGCGGGCCATATGGGGGCAGGACGTCCCCGATGCCGCCATCAATTACGTATGGGACAACCGCCAACCCGTCGGCACCACACACCCCAACGCCTACACAGATCGTGCTCAGATGGTGGTCCTGCGTAGCGGCGACCAGGATGCCGGGCGATGGGTGTGGGAGCGAGTCGACGTGCGCCGTGACGTGACGCGGTATTTTGGGGCTGGGGCGCAGCCTGTCCAATTGGCGATCACCGCCGATACCGACAACACCCAGTCCGCCGCGAAGTCGGGGTTTGCAGATCTCCATTTCGTGCCAGCAGATAAACCATGTGATCGGCGGCAGGGTGAGGGCCAATGAGTCGAGTTTGTAACTTTTCAGTCCAACCCGGCGAATAGCTCAGGACACCATCCTTTGATTGAGCAGCATGCGACCCACCCTACCTCTTCTCGTCAAGACTGACTTTCCTGCGTTGCATCGCGAGGTTTTGGAAACGTTGCAGGTCAACCTGGGTTACAAGTGCAATCAGACCTGTTTGCACTGCCATGTGAACGCAGGGCCCCATCGCACCGAAATGATGGATGAAGACACGGTCAAGTTGGTGCTGGCTGTTTTGAAGACACGCCACATCAAGACGGTGGATTTAACTGGTGGGGCGCCCGAGCTTAATGTCAACTTTCGCGCTCTCGTGCGACAAGCGCGCCAAATGGGGGCGCGAGTGATCGATCGCTGTAACCTGACCATCCTCTCAGAGCCTGGACAGGAAGGGTTGGCCGAGTTCCTGGCCGAACAGGGCGTCGAAGTGACGGCTTCTCTACCTTGCTATTCGCCTTCGAACGTGGATCGCCAGCGCGGAGATGGGGTGTTCGAGCGCAGCATCGCGGGCCTGCAATTGCTCAATGAACTGAGCTATGGACAACCCGGTTCTGGCTTGACGCTCAACCTCGTCTACAACCCGCAAGGTCCCGTGCTGCCACCCGCACAAGGCCCCCTCGAGGCCGACTACAAGCGAGAGCTGTGGCAGCACTTCGGCATCCGCTTCAATCAGTTGTTTGCCATTACCAACATGCCGGTGCAGCGTTTTGGCAGCACCCTCGTCAGTAAGGGCAGCTTTGAGAGCTACATGCGCCTGCTCAAGGACTCCTATCGCCCTGAAAATCTTCAGACGGTGATGTGCCGAACCCTGCTGAGTGTGGATTGGCAGGGTTACCTCTACGACTGCGACTTCAACCAGATGCTGGGCATTCCGGCTACGCTGGGACCCGCATCAAGGCCGCACCTGCGCGACCTCCTTGGTGCCAATGTGACCGGCACCCCGATCCGCGTGGCGGACCACTGCTACGGTTGCACGGCTGGACAAGGCAGCAGTTGCGGTGGCGCCCTGGAAACTGAACCCAGCGGCCAGAAGCTCGCGTGCGCTGGGGGAGAGTCAGGATGAGTGCGCCCCGACTTTGGGTACGGTGGCTCTTGCTGTTGCTGGGTGGTCTGGTCCTGTGGATGGCCTACCGGCACTGGGACCTGGGCCAGTGGCTGACCCTGGAGCAGCTCAAGGCCAGCCGAGATACGCTGGCCAGTCTCTACACGAATCATCCGCTGCAGACGGCCCTTGCCTTTTTTGGGGTGTATGTGCTGGCTGCCGCGCTGTCATTTCCGGGCGCATCCATCCTCACCCTGGCTGCGGGTGCTATGTATGGCTGGGCGCTGGGTCTTCTGTTGGTGTCGTTCGCCTCCAGCGTGGGTGCGCTGCTGGCTTTCTGGGTATCGCGTTACTTGCTGCGCGACTTCTTCCAGCAGCGCTTCGGCAAGCTGCTGCGGCCCATCAACGACGGGCTGGCCAAGGATGGCACGTTCTATCTCCTGACGCTGCGGCTGGTGCCCGTGTTTCCGTTCTGGCTGATCAACCTGCTGATGGGCCTAACCACACTGGGGGCACGCAAGTTCTACATCGTCAGTCAGGTTGGGATGCTGGCGGGCACGGCGGTCTACGTCAACGCGGGTACCCAACTGGCGGCGATCGAATCGACGAGTGACGTGTTGTCTCCCGGCCTGCTGGGGAGCCTCGCACTTCTGGGATTATTCCCACTGCTGGCGAAGTTCGTGGTAGGCACGCTGCAAAGGCGCAAGCTGTATGCGCGTTGGGAGCGTCCCAAACGTTTCGACCGCAACCTAGTGGTCATCGGGGCCGGCGCGGGCGGCTTGGTGTCGGCTTATATCGCCGCCGCCGTGAGGGCCAAGGTGACGCTGATCGAAGGCCACAAGATGGGCGGCGACTGCTTGAACTACGGCTGCGTGCCGAGCAAGGCCCTCATTCGCTCGGCCAAGGCGATCAAGCAACTGCGAAAGGCAGAGACCTTTGGTCTGCGGGACGCCCTGGGTACGGTGGATTTTGCCGCTGTGATGCAGCGGGTACACAGCGTGATTCGTGAGGTCGAGCCGCACGATTCAGTGGAGCGGTACACGGGGCTGGGGGTGGAGGTGCTGCAAGGGCATGCGCTCATCACTTCGCCCTGGACCGTCGAGGTGACGCTGGCCGATGGAGGCACCCAGACCCTGAGTACCCGCAACATCGTCATTGCCGCCGGGGCCAGCCCTTTCGTTCCGCCCATTCCAGGGTTGAAAGACGCCGGATTTCTGACCAGCGACACGGTATGGAACCTGACTGAACTGCCCCGCCGGCTGGTCGTGCTGGGCGGCGGCCCAATCGGCAGCGAACTGGCACAGAGCTTCGCGCGCCTGGGCAGCGAGGTGACACAGGTGGAGATGGCGCCGCGCATCATGGTGCGCGAAGACCCGGAGGTCAGCGAGTTGGTCGCTGCCTCGCTGCGCGCCGACGGGGTGAACATCCTGACCGGGCACCAGGCAGTGCGGGTGGAAATGGACCACGGTGAAAAGCGCCTGATCGTCCAGCATGGTGGTGAGGAGCTTGCCGTGCCGTTCGATGAACTGTTCTGTGCCGTAGGCCGCAGTCCCCGCGTCAGTGGTTATGGACTGGAGGAACTGGGCATTTCGCTCACGCCGCGCAAGACCATCGAGACCAACGCCTACTTGCAGACGCTCTACCCGAACATCTATGCGGTGGGCGATGTGGCGGGTCCCTTCCAGTTCACCCACACTGCTGCGCACCAGGCCTGGTACGCGGCGGTCAACGCCTTGTTTGGACGTTTCAAACGCTTCAAAGCCGACTACTCGGTGATTCCGTGGGCTACCTTTACCGACCCGGAAGTGGCCCGCGTGGGCCTGTCGGAAACCGAAGCATGGGAAAAAGGCATTGCCTTCGAGGTCACCAAATACGGTATCGACGACCTGGACCGAGCCATCGCTGACGGCACGGCACACGGTTTTGTCAAGGTGCTGACGGTGCCTGGCAAAGACGCGATCTTGGGCGTGACCATCGTCGGGGAACACGCGGGGGATCTGCTGGCTGAGTACGTGCTGGCCATGAAGCACGGCTTAGGTCTGAACAAGATCCTGGGCACCATTCACACCTATCCGACGCTGTCTGAGGCGAACAAGTACGCAGCCGGCGAGTGGAAGCGCGCACATGCGCCGCAAAAAGTGTTGGGCTGGATGGAAAAGTTTCACGCTTGGGAGCGTGCGTGATGCTCACACGGCGTCAATGGTTATCAGTGCTCGGCGTCACTGCGTTCGCCCCCTGGCGATGGCACAGAATTTCGACCACAACCACGCAGCCTGGAGCCGTTTGGTCAAATCGCTGGTGGTGGTGCAGCGCGGCGGTCGCGCCTCTCAAGTGCGTTACGCCGGGTTCCTGGAGCAACGGGGCGCGTTGCAGGACTACCTGCGTCAGCTCTCTTCCGTGCCTCGGACGGTTTTTGAGGCATTCACCCGGACGCAGCAAATGGCGTTTTTGATCAACACCTATAACGCGTTCACCGTCGAGTTGATTCTGACGCGCTACCCACGTCTCGTATCCATCAAGGACCTAGGCAACTGGATGTCCACCCCCTGGAAGCAGCGATGGATTACGTTGTTGGGTGAAACGGTCTCGCTCGACGACATCGAACACGGCATGCTTCGCAAGCGCGGCGTGTACGACGATCCGCGCGTCCACTTCGCGGTGAACTGTGCATCAATTGGCTGCCCCATGCTGCGCGAAGAAGCTTATGTGCCCGAGCGGATTGACCAGCAACTGGACGCACAAATGCATCGCTTCATGGGCGAGCGGGAGCGCAACCGCTGGAACCCCAAGACTGAACAGCTGGAACTGTCACGCATCTTCGATTGGTATGCCGAGGATTTCCGGCTGGGCCACCAAGGCATTCATTCCTTGCAAGGGCTGGCTGCTCGCTTCGCCGACGCTCTGGCTGAAGGCGAAGTCGCCCGCGCCCGCATCCGCTCCACCCAGGTGTCGATTACCTATCTGGACTATGACTGGCGCCTAAATGACGCAAAGGGAATGCCATGAGCGCAGTTGCCTTGTCGATCATTGTCCCGGTACTGAACGAGGCCGTTGGCATTGAAGCTACTCTTGGTGCCTTAGCTCCCTTGAGGCAGCGAGGCGCCGAGGTGATCGTGGTGGACGGTGGGAGCCACGATGACACCTTGCACAAGGCGCAGGCACATGCCTCGATCGTAGTTACCGCGCCGCGTGGCCGGGCGAGGCAAATGAATGCGGGCGCAGCGAAGGCACAAGGCGATGTGTTGCTGTTTCTGCATGCCGACACGCAACTGCCGCCCCTGGCCGATCAACTAGTGCTTGACGCCATTGCGGCCAGTGCGGTCTGGGGGCGATTTGACGTCCGTATCGTTGGCTCCGCCTGGATGCTGCGCGTCGTCGCGGCGCTCATGAACGCCCGCTCCCGTCTAAGTGGGATCGCCACCGGCGACCAGGCCCTGTTTGTGCGGCGTGACACGTTCGAACGCATCGGCGGTTTCCCTGAGCAACCGCTGATGGAGGACATCGAACTTTCCAAGCGGTTACGCCAAGGGGCGCGACCTGTCTGTCTGCGTGCCCAAGTGGCCACCTCAGGCCGGCGTTGGGAAAGCCGCGGCGTGTGGACGACCATCCTCCTGATGTGGCGCCTGCGCTGGCGCTATTGGCGCGGCGAATCCCCTGAGCGACTGGCAGAGGCTTATCGATGAGCACCGCCCTGATCGTCTTTGCCAAGGCCCCTGGGGCCGGGTTGGCCAAAACCCGCCTTATTCCTGCACTGGGTCCCGAGGGCGCTGCCAGTCTGGCTGAGCGCTTGCTGGAGCACACCCTGCAGCAAGCGTGGGCCCTGCCCGTCGCGCACCTCGAGTTGTGCGTTTCGCCCGACGACCAGCACCCGGCGTTCGGTCGTGCCTGCGAGGCGCCGGGTGGTGGTTTGCACCTCACGCTTCAGGGTGAGGGTGATCTGGGCCAGCGCATGCACCGAGCCTTGAGCCGGGTGTTGTCCATACACCGTCGAGCCTTGTTGATCGGTACCGACGCTCCTGCGCTGGATGCCAGCATTTTGGAACAAGCTGAACAGGCGCTCGAGCTGACACCTGCCGTGTTTGTACCTGCACTCGATGGTGGCTACGCACTCGTCGGGCTGACGCGCCCCGTCCCGGAGCTGTTCCTGGACATGACCTGGAGCACGCCCCAAGTCATGCAGGACACCCGTACCAGGGCACGAAAGATCGGTTTACCCTTGACGGAACTGTCGGCCGTGCCAGACATCGACGAGCCGGCAGACCTGGCGCACTTGCCGGAGGGCTGGTTGCCATGCAACGCGTGATTCTGGCCGGTGCGGGCCATGCCCATGCCCAAGTACTGCAAGCTTGGTCGCAGGAGCCTTTGGCCGGCGTCGACCTAGTGGTGGTGTCTCCCCACGCACTGGCCCCTTATTCGGGCATGGTGCCCGGATGGCTGGCAGGCACCTATGGGTTCGAGGAGATCGTCATCGACTTTCCGGCCCTGTGCAGTCAAGCGGGTGCGCGCTGGGTGCCGGCAGCCATCGACCGCCTGGACCCTGACAAACAGTGCGTGCACCTAGACACCGGTGAATCACTGCGGTACGACTGGTTGTCGCTCAACACCGGCTCGACACTGACCCCGCCAGAGGGCGAGTTTTCGGCCAATGTGTTGTCCATGCGGCCCTTGTCTCAATTGCGAACCGACTACGACCGAGTTCTCGACCACTGGCTTACGGAGGACAGCGACAGGCCCTTCCAGGTGACTGCCGTGGGCGGCGGTGCGGCGGGTTTCGAATCCCTGCTTGCGGTGTTGAGGCGGCTGCGGATGCTGCGATTCGACCGTTGCGTGCAGGGCGCGTTGTTGACCCGAGGCCTTGAACTTCTGCCTGGCTATCCAGCAAATGCCCAGCGAGCGGCCCTGCGCGCTTTGAAAGACGCCGATGTCACGGTGCAATTGGGCACCTCCTGGTGTGACGCCACCGGGCGTGGCAGCGATCTGGTGTTGTGGGCCACGGGCGCTCAAGCCCACACTTGGCAACGTGACCCGAACCGTCGGGGCAGCCTGGCGACCAGCGCAGGTGGCTTTGTGCTGATTGATACTGGCCTGCGCTCGGTCTCCCACCCCTACATTTTTGCGGCTGGGGATTGCGCGCAATGGCACACGCCCTTGCCCAAAGCCGGGGTTTATGCGGTCCGAATGGGAGCTGTGCTGACGCACAACCTGCGCGCAGCGCTGACCGGTGCGACCTTGCAACCTTACACACCCCAATCCACGTATCTGTCCCTGCTGTCCACAGCAGACGGCCGTGCCATTGCCTCACGTGGGCGCCTCAGTCTGTCCGGCCGTTGGGCCTGGCGCTGGAAAGACCGCATCGACCGCCGCTTCGTGAGCCGCTTTGCGTCCGATAGCACCAGACCGATCCACCTCCAAGGAGAAATTCCATGAGCCTCACCCGTCGCTTGATGTTCGCTGCAGCGACTATCACCTTGTCTGCTCCACTGTGGTCTACACCAGTGCTCGCACAAAGCGCTGCGCTGAAGTTCGGTGTGGGCATGTTCCAGCCCGACCGGGAAAAAAATGATGCCACCTACCGCCCGCTGGCCCAGCATCTGTCGGCACGCCTGGGCCGCCCGGTGGAACTGCGCACGGTCGACAGTTGGGAGGGGCTGGCCAAGAGTCTGGCTAACGGCGAAACCGACATCGCCTTAATGGGCCCCTGGGGCTACGTCCTGGCCAACCACTTCGCCGATGCGCAGGTGGTCACCACCATCCTCTACCAAGGCAAGCCCGAATACTTCGCCATGATCGTGACCCATCCCGAATCGGGACTAAACAGCGCGCAAGACCTGATCGGCCCCAAGGGCAAAGGGCGCACCTTTGCGTTTGGCGACAAGGGCTCAACGTCGGGCTACCTGATCCCGCTGCACTTCTTCATGCAACAGGGCATCGAGCCGGAGAAACATTTCTCCCGTGTCCTGTATACGAAGCACCAGGCCATCCAGACCCAGGTGGCTGCGGGCCAGCTTGACGCTGGTGCGGACTACAACCGCAACCGCACCGCCATGATCGACCAAGGACTCATTCGGGCCGAGCGCAGCAAGATCATCTGGCAGTCGGCGCCGCTGCCGAATGATGCGGTAGCCCTCAGCGTCGCGCTTTTCAAGGACAAGGCTTTCGTCAAACGCGTGCAGGAGGCCCTGCTGGAGGTGGGCCCGTTACTCAAGAGCCAGCCGCAACTGCTGCCGGCCAACTACACGGGCTTCGTCAATACCGACAACGCCTTCTACAAACCGATTCGGGACGCCGGCCTGGCCACCGGCAAGCTGACTCCGAAGCAGTGAGGCACGATGCAACCGTTGGCAACATTTGGCACACGGCCCGGGCTGCCCTGGGCCAGGCTCGGCTTTTTCACGCTGGTGCTGGCCTACGCAGTACTGGTGCTGGCTTGCCTGCTGACGCTGCTTGCGGCGGGCGATCTGTCCTGGGGGCGCGCACCCTGGCAGAACCTGCTCAAGACGGTTTCGGAGTTTGCCCAGCCCAGTTTCCTCGACCTTTGGTGGGGTCCTGAGCGACTGGAGTATCGCAGTGACGACGGCACCCTGTTGAGGGTGGAGAACCGCCAGCAAGTGGAGGCCCAATTTCTCGCAGGGCTGGGCCGCGCCACCTGGACCACTTTTCAGATCGCCACCCTGGGCTCGTTGCTGGCTGCCGTGATGGCCCTGCCCTTGGGCCTCTTGGCGGCCCGCAACCTGAACGCTCCTGCCTGGGCCTCGCGCACAGCCTCCACCCTCCTAGACACCTTACGGGCCGTCCACACTCTGGTGTTTGGCCTGGTGCTGGTCGGCATCGTGGGGCTGGGCCCCACGGCGGGCATCCTGGCTATCTCGCTGCACTCCACGGGCACCTACGGCAAGCTGTACGCGGAAAGCCTCGAGACCCTCGACATGGCAGCCGTGGACGCGGTGCGGGCAACGGGTGCCTCGCCCTCGCAGGTTTTTTTTAGCGCGGTATGGCCTTCGGTGCTGCCCCAATTCGTCAGCAACCACCTCTACGTGTGGGAGTTCAACATCCGCGACTCGACCATTCTCGGCCTGATCGGTGCCGGCGGCCTCGGCTTGCTGATTTCCGAGGCAGTCAGCCTCTTCCAGTGGAGCCGCCTGGCGACCGTCATCTTGGTGGTGATTGCGCTGGTCATGGCGTTTGATGCGCTGTCCCGTCGCATCCGAAAGGCCCTGTTGTGAGTGCCGTGAACACGCCGCTGCCTGAAGCCGTCTTCGATGTGCGGGACCTGCGGCTGGAGATCAAGGGACGGTGCCTTCTCGATGTGCCCTCGTTGACCGTCTGGCAGGGCGAGCGCGTGGCCTTGATCGGTCCCAATGGCGCCGGCAAGAGTTCACTGCTCAAGGTCCTGGGTGGCTTTGCGGGCGCATCGCAGGGCCGCGTCACGGTCTTGGGGCGGGAGGTCACGGGGGCAGGGCCGAACGCCATGGACGCCGCGCAGTGGCGGGCGTTACACGCTGAAATCGGCCAGGTGAGGCAGGGTCTGCACCTGGTTTCCCGTCTGAGCGCGCTGGAGAACGTGGCGCTTGGCGCCTTGGCCAGACCGGGTGCGATACCGCTGTGGCGCAGTTGGTTGCGTTGTTACCCTGAATCACTGCTTCGTGAGGCTCGTCAGGCGCTTGCTGACCTGGGCCTGGAGGACCGAATGGACATGCGGGCCGATCGCCTCTCGGGCGGCCAACGCCAGAAAGTCAGCCTCGCCCGCCTGCGCCTTCAGCGCCCGAAGCTGCTGCTGGCCGATGAACCCACCTCGGCGCTGGATCCCGCGGCTGCTCTGCAAGCCTGCGACGCGCTGGCGGCCTTGGCGGACGATGCAACGCTGTTGACGGTGGTCCACGACACCGAATTGCTGCCTCGCCTGGCAGACCGGGTCATCGGGCTGAAGGAGGGGCGCTTGGTATTCGATGTGCCCCTTCAGACACTAAGTCCTGACCTGCTGAAAAACCTCTACGAAACTGGAGACCCTGCCGATGGATGCCCTTGCAACCCCCGGACGAACTTGCCCCTTGCATTACCACTACGGCCCCGAGGTTTTCCGGCAAGCGCCGACCGCTGCACTGCGTGACCTGGAGGTCCTGTATGTCGTCGGCGGGCTTTATGGCAACGAGTCGGCCTTGATGCAAATCCTGCGGCTCTTTGACGCGGAGCGGGGCCGCAAGCGCCTCGTCTTTAACGGCGATTTCCACTGGTTCGACGTCGATCCGGCCCGGTTTGCGCGGGTCCAACAGACGGTGCTGGCGCATACGGCACTTCGCGGCAACGTGGAGACCGAGTTGGCGGATCCTGACCCGCAGGACGACGCGGGTTGCGGCTGCGCCTATCCCGATTGGGTCGGCGATGCGGTGGTGGAGCGGTCGAATCGCATCCTGCGTCGGCTTCGTGACGCAGTCACTGTCGGCCAGCGCGCAGCCTTGTCCGACTTGCCGATGTGGCTGACGGCCCAGGTGGGTGACTGCCGCATCGGCATCGTTCACGGCGATGCGCAGTCGCTAGCTGGCTGGGGGTTCGCGCAGGAGCACTTGCGCGACGCCGACCACCGCGATCAGGTGCAGGACTGGTTTCGACGTGCGGACATCGATGCGTTCGCGAGCAGCCATACCTGCCTGCCCGTGTTTCAGCGCCTGAGCCTTGGCGGCTATCGCTCAACGGGCTGGGTCTTCAACAACGGCGCGGCGGGGATGCCGAATTTCCGGGGTGACTCGGCGGGGCTACTTACTCGCATCGCTGTCAGGCCTTGCGAGGCGAAAGGCAGCCGCGCAAGCGTGATGCACAAGGGGCTCCACGTCGATGCCCTGGCCATCGAGATCGATCCGGCGGCCGTACGACAGGCTTTCCTGGCGCAATGGCCCGCAGGCACTGATGCCCATGCGTCGTATTTCGAACGGATCGAGGGCGGTCCGGACTACCAACCCCATCAAGTCATTCGCCAGGAGGACTGAATATGCTCGCCATTGTCGGAGGCACGGGCCTCTATGAACTTCCGGGTCTTGAGATCACCCACCGATCCCGGGAGACGACGCCCTTCGGCGATCCATCCGGCGAGATCCTGCGCGGTCGTTTGGGATCGAACGAGGTGCTATTCCTGGCGCGGCATGGCGCAGGGCACCGGCTTCTGCCGCATGAGGTTAATTACCGCGCCAACGTGTTTGCCTTGAAGCGGGCCGGTGCCACCATGCTCCTGGGCTTTTCGGCGGTGGGCAGCCTGGCGCTCGAAATCCAGCCGGGCGACCTTGCAATGCCGGAGCAGTATTTCGACTGGACCCGGGGTCAGCGCCAGCGCACCTTCTTCGGCGGGGGTGTGGCCGCCCATGTATCGACAGCGAAACCCGTCAGCGCCGTACTGGTCGATGCCGTGCAGTCGGCCGCCGCCCGATGTGACCTGAAAGTCCATCGCGGCCTCACCTACGCCTGTGTCGAGGGGCCGCGCTTGGGCACCCAGGCCGAGAGTCACTTCCTGCGTCAGTCTGGCTGCCACCTGGTCGGCATGACCAACGTCCCCGAAGCCTTCCTGGCCCGGGAGGCTCAGATGGCCTACGCCACGGTGGGCCTGGTCACTGACTATGACTGCTGGCTGGAGGATCCGTCACAGCACGTGAACGTGGCATCGATCTTCGAGTTGTACGGGTCGACCTTGAAGAAGGCAGCGAAGGTACGTGATGCTCTGCTGAATCAGTCGTTGCCAGCGCCGGAGCCAACCATTCGCTCTGCGCTGGGAAGAGCCATGCTCACCCCCGACGCGGCATTGACGGGGGAGCAGAAGCTGTGGCTTGACGTGCTGCGCCGGTGAGGTCAAGGTGGACATTTCCGACAACCCGCCCACCACGGCGATTCGGCGTAAATCGCGATGGACGTCGTAGCGCACGGACTGTGGGCCGTTGTAATGTGTCGCTGGTGCGGTCGCCGTCGACCGATCGAGCGCAGCACCGCAGCATGGACTGTGGGGCTCGCCGTCGCGCCGCTTCTGATCGCTTTCCTGCTTTTTCAAAGACAGTTCGTCCAGTCCTTTATGCGCGCTGGCATCCGCTGAGAACGCCATGAAACTCATTACCTGGAACATCCAATGGTGCCGCGGCTGCGATGGTCGGGTTGACCCCGCTCGTATCATCGAGACGGCCTGCGCGTTGGGCGACTTCGATGTTTTGTGTCTGCAGGAGGTCGCCGACGGCTTCCCGGGCCTGGCCGGCTCGCGGGGTGAGGATCAGTTTCGAATCCTCGCTGCGATGCTGCCAGGCTTCGAGGCGATCGCTGGCGTAGGAGTCGACGCTGGGGCTGCGGCCGGGGCACGGGCACGTTTCGGCAACCTTCTGCTCTCCCGTCTGCCCGTTCGCTTCGCGTTTCGCCATCTGCTCGCCTGGCCGGCTGATCCCAGCACCTCCGGCATGCAGAGGGTCGCCATCGAAGCGGTAATCGATGTGCCAGGCGGGCCCATGCGCGTCATTACCACTCACCTCGAGTATTACTCGGAGCTTCAGCGGGCAGCCCAGGTCGAGCACCTCAGGGCGCTGCACGCTCAAGCCTGTGCGCATTCGGCAGACAAGCCCGATCCGCGTTGCATCGGGTCGCCCTTCGAGACCCGTATTCGGCCGACCACTGCCCTGCTCTGCGGCGATTTCAATTTTCGCCCGGAATCCAAGGAATATTCCAGGATGATCGCGCCAATGGAAGCGGCGCCGGCCTGGGTAGACGCATGGAAAGTTGTTCATCCCGGCGCGGTGCACCTGCACACCAACGGTGTATACGATCGCGTGCAATGGCCGCATCCTCATACCTGCGACTTCATCTTCGTCACGGCCGATCTCGCTTCGCGTCTTCGCCGGTTTGAGGTTGATCTGCAGACCTCGGCGTCGGATCACCAACCGCTCCTGGTCGAGATAGGCCCGGCCGGCTGAGGGCGCCGGGCTCGGTGGCCGTCGCCTTGGCGGGGTACCTCTGAGGGCAAGCCCGGGGGGAGCAAGGAGGCCCGTTGCAGGACCGATGGGATACCGCGTCGAACGTCGAGGCGACCGCCCGCGCGTTGCGTGCGCTTCTGGATCAGGCCCGACCCTACACGCCGCCCTCGCACAGGCGGCCGGCGTGAGCGATTTAGTCGTACAGGCAGGGCTGACTGAGGTGCCCATCGAATTTCGTCTTCCAGGTGGCCGGTCTCATGCCGCCTCAGGTTGCTGATTCACATGCTGGCTGATCCAGTTCTCCAGGAACCAAACCGGCGAGCTGTAGCCCAGCGTGGAGTCATCGACTTCCCAAAAGCGGTGACAAGATGAAAATAGCCTCTCTTAAATTCCGTATGGGTGGGGCCGGGGTCAAGGACGGGCGAAGCCCGGCGGAGCGGACCCTTGACGCCGGCCCCCAACCTTGACGCTATCGGTCTCGCACCACGCGAGGCATTTTGCTATGGGCTCCTGACTGACCCCATGGCCACCCACCCCCGAAATCCGACTCAAACCCCGTTTGTCTCAAAACCTCATGACTTTTTCGGACTTGGTTCCGAGCCGTCAAATTGCAAACACCTGTGAGCACCCAGATGGACGAAGACATCAAACGATGGACGGCTAAGCGCAAGACGGCTTTGATCCTGGACATCATCCGGGGCAAGACCACTGTGGCCTAGGCCAGTCGAGCCTATGACCTGCCCCCTTCTGAGATTGAGGAGTGGGTAGAGGAAGACAAGAAGGGCATGGAGAACGCGCTTCGGACCAAGCCTCCAGAGATCAAAGAACAGTACGAACGGCAGCTCCGTGAGCTGCAGGAGGCGTACGGAGAGGCGATGCTGGAACTGCGTGCAAGAAAAAAATTGAACTCCCTGCTGGGCAACGAGGACGACAAATGATCCTGGAGCTTCAGTAGACCTTGAAAGACGATGGCGTGATGGTCAGCCTGGTCAAGCTCTGCGGTTGGTTCGATGTTCCGCGCCGCACGGTGTAGTACAAGCCCACCAAGGGTGCGCCCAAGGTCCAGGAGCAGTTCGTCAAGCCGATCAAGGCCATGATCGAAGAGAACCCATCCTTTGGATACCGGACCGTGGCGCATCTGCTGGACATGAACAAGAATACTGTTCAGCGCGTGTTCCAGATCATGGGCTGGCAGGTTCGCAAACAGCCTGTTGGATTCCGGCCCCGCATCCAGGCTCTGCCCTCGGTCGCCACGGCCCCAAATGAGCGATGGGCCACCGACATGTGCCGGGTCTGGTGTGGACGGGACAACTGGGCCGCGCTGGCCTTGGTCATTGATTGCCACACGCGGGAATTGCTCGGATGGCACCTCAGCCGACTCGGCCGTTCCAAAACGGCCGAGTCGGCGCTGGAGCAAGCTTTGATAGCGCGATACGGGCATCTTGGCCGTGTCCAAACGCCGTTCCTTCTGCGATCGGACAACGGATTAGTCTTCACCAGCAGAAGTTACACCGCTTTGGTTAAAAGCTATGGGCTGCAGCAGGAGTTCATCACGCCGTACAGCCCAGAGCAGAACGGCATGGTCGAGCGGGTCATCAGAACCCTCAAGGATCAATGTGTTCATCGCCACCGGTTCGAGACCTTGCAGCACGCCAGCCGTGTCATTGGGGATTGGATCGGTTTTTATAACCACAGGCGCCCTCACCAGGCGCTGAACATGAGAACCCCTGCCGAGGCTTATGCTTTAGCAGCTTGACCTGTGCAGAAACTGCTGGGTCAATACAGGCCACCCTTTGACGGTCGGCGGAATCGCAAATAAACTGGATGCGACGGAAAATTCTAGAGCGTTTGGACTTGAGATTCGAGCCAAGCAACATCGCCCATGAAATTGTTTGAGCCTAGTTTGCGCTGCCTGAATGCAAATCAGGTGTACCTCATGTTGGATAGTGAGGTTGAGTGGGCATTACTCGACGTACGAGAAGAAGGCGCTTTTGACACGGGGCATCCTTTCTGGGCGGTCAACGTCCCCCTGAGCCATATTGAATCGCGCATTTCCGGCTTGGTGCCGCGATTGGGGACGCCCCTCGTTGTGCTGGATGACGCAGATGACGGCTTGGCTAGACGAGCAGCAAAGTGCTTGTCTGCCATGGGGTACACGGATATTCATGTGTTGGAGGAAGGCTTAGCCGGTTGGCGTAAGGCGGGCTTGCCGATCCATGCCGGTATCTATGTGCCAAGCAAAGCCTTCGGCGAGTATGTCGAGCATCACTACAAGACCCCGTCGATCAGTGTCGAGCGCCTAAAGGTTGCGTTGGAGCAATCCGAGGATATGGTGGTCATCGATTGCCGTCCTTTTGACGAATTCACAACTTCGAGTTTGCCTGGCAGTATCAATTGCCCGGGCGTAGAGCTGATAACCCGCGTGTACAGCTTGCTTGAAAATGAAAAAACCACAGTCGTTGTTCACTGCGCAGGGCGAACCAGAGGCATCATCGGGGCACAGACACTCATCAACGCAGGGCTACGTAATCCAGTAGTGACTGTCAAAAATGGCATGGCTGGCTGGCTGCTTAGCGGTCAGCGCTTAGCACATGGTGGAGTCAACGTTGCACCTGCGCCTACTTTGGAATCCCTGCAAAAGGCATTCGAGGCGACCCAGCGCCTGGCAGACGCCGTAGGGCTCCGAACCATTCACGCTAATCAGCTCCGAGAATGGCGCCAGGACACGAGTCGAACGCTGTATTTGTTCGACGTGCGTACTCCGCAAGAGTACGAAGCCGGCCACATACCAGAAGCACGCAGTGCTCCTGGTGGACAGCTCTTGCAGGCCTTTGATACCTTTGTGGGAACACGAAATTCACGTATCGTGCTGGTCGACGATAACGGCATTCGGGCGCGTATTACCGGCTTCTGGCTACGCCAGATGGGCTTGGAGGACGTAGCCATTTTGGAGGGAGCGTCTGGCCTCGTTAGGGACCGTCTCGCCTCAACAAAGGAAAACAGCCCCCGAGTGCATCAACCATTGGGGGTCATGGTGAGCGAAATCACCGTATTACAACTCCACCAGCTTATGGCTGAGGGGAATGCGGTGGTACTTGATTTTTCCGATAGTCTGAAATTTGGAAGGGGGCATATACCAGGCGCATGGTTTGCTGTGCGGGCACGTATTGCGGAAGCGTTATCCAAAATACCCGCTGGGCTGCAACTTGTACTGACCAGCGAAGACGGCAACTTTGCAGCGTTGGCGTACTCCGACGTAAAGCAAATTTCATCCACTCCGGTATCTGTTCTTCGCGGCGGAAATAGCGCTTGGTCGATGGCTGGATTGCCAATGGAGTCGGGGCGAGAGCGCCTTACAACGAAAAATGACGATGTCTGGTACAGCCCCATTGATAGGCCGGATCCCATCCAGGCCATTCATAGCTACCTTGACTGGGAGACGGAACTGATCGACCGTATCCAGCAAGAACGCGGCGTGCGATTTGGTCACTTGAGGGTGGAGTGAACATGCCCTTTAGGGTTACATAGGAGAAACCGATGAAGTTCAAAGCAATCGACACAAGACGCAGGAGTACCACAATCGCACTGGGCGCTTCGCTGGTGACACCTACTAGCGTTTGGGCGCAGGACATCCCAAGTAACGCGCCGGCACTCAAGATCCTCGTTGGATATCCTGCAGGAGGCGGCGGAGATGCGCTCGTTAGAACCGTCAGCAAGAAACTGGGACAAGTTCTGCAGCGCTCCATCGTGGTGGATAACAAACCTGGTGCAGGCGGGACGTTGGCGGCCAGTTTGCTGGCTAACTCACCTGCGGACGGTGCGACGGTCTACATGGCTGATTCGGCAATCCTGGTTGCTACAGCAACTCAAGAAAAATTGGGCTATGACCCCCAGTCACTGACCCCCATTCTTGGTACAGGGCAACTCGCCTATTGTGTGGTGGTTCACCCATCGTTCCCGGCGCGTTCTATTGAAGAGTTAATACAGGTGCTAAGAGCGTCGCCCGGAAAGTACAACTATGGATCGCCAGGTGTGGGCAACATAGCGCACCTTGCTGCTGAAAGATTCAAGAAGGCTGCAGGCGTAGATATGCTGCATGTTCCCTACAAAGGTGGCGCCCCTGCCCTCACCGATCTGATTGGGGGGCAAATCCCGATCTGCTTCATCAGTTTGCCGCCAGCATTGGCACAGAGGAGCACCGGCAAGCTGAGGGTTCTCGGCGTCACAACATTGCAGCGATGGGAAACAGCCAAGGACATTCCGAGCATTGCTGAGACCCTACCGGGATTCGAAGCAGTGACGAGTATGTTCATTGTCGCGCCACCTCGGACACCGGGCGCAGCGGTTGAGCGGTTGGCTTCGGGCTTTCGCACAGTGCTGAGCGATCCAGAGATCAAGAGGACATTCCTTGAAATGGGGGCAAACGTTGAGTTTCTGGGCCCGGACGCTTTGGGCAAGCAAATTTCTGCTGAGCTGAAGTCGTGGCCCGAGCTCGTGCGCAGTATCGGGATCCGACCTGGCAGCTCCTGAACTCAGCCTCGCGTAGACGCCTATCCGCAGAGGCGTATTGCGTTGACCGGAGAGATGATGAGAACGCAGGATCTGATATGCGATCATTTTTATAATGAAGACCTAATGCGAACGTTTGGAATCTTTTCCTGCTACCAGCGCCATGGAGCGCTGCGCCAGTCAGCTTCTGTAGTTGGTAGAGGATCATCACCCCGCCAAAGAATTTGCAGTCGCTGCGCTGATCGTGGGTCTCTTTGTGTTGACGCCGACCAAAAACAGGGGCTACTCAATAACAAGTTTGGAGTTGTTAGGCTGATGTTCGATGACTTCCCCCACAATCGCGGCAGATTCAAAGCCATGTCGAGCAAAGACTTCGAGCACGTGCGCTGCAGCACTGGGTTCACAGGACACCAAAAGGCCACCGCTCGTTTGCGGGTCGGACAGCAAGTCACGATCCGCTGAGGTAACGGAAGGTGTGAGTGTTATTTCATGGCCGTATGCATCCCAGTTACGCTTCGACGCGCCGGTAACCAAACCCTGAGCTGCGAGCGCTCGCGACTCTTCAATCAACGGTATCTGCTCCATTCTGAGTCGTACTGCCGTGTTTGAACCTCGCGCTATCTCAAGTGCGTGACCAGCCAGCCCGAATCCGGTAACGTCAGTGAGCGCATGAACACTGTCAATGGCAGCAAGGTCTGGACCAACTGTGTTTAGCTTTGTGGTCGACGCAATCATCCTACCGTAGCCGGCATCACTAAGCTTTCCCTTTTTTAGGGCAGCTGAAAGAATACCTACGCCAAGTGGTTTACCTAAAATAAGGCAATCTCCAATACTTGCAGAAGCATTACGTTCACCCGCAATGGATGAACTATGCCAAGGGCTACCAAACCGTAAATGGGCTCAACGGAGTCGATTGTGTGCCCACCTGCAACCGGAATACCAGCGCGCTCGCAGATTGACTGACCACCCGCCAGAATTTTTCCAATGGTTGTCGTAGAAAGAACGTTGATGGGCATGCCCACAAGAGCGAGTGCCATGATCGGGCGTCCACCCATGGCATAGACGGCGCTGAGAGCATTTGCAGCAGCAATTTGTCCGAAGTCGAAGGGATCGTCTACGATCGGCATGAAGAAATCAGTGGTTGCAATGAGTGCCTGCTCGTCATTGAGCTTATAAACGGCTGCATCATCTGCTGTCTCAATGCCCACGAGCAAGGCCTCAGGCACGACCATGCTTCCCGCATTTTTTAAAATCGTGCTTAGCACCTCGGGTGCAATCTTACAGCCGCATCCACCACCGTGAGAAAGACTGGTGAGCCTCGGCTCGGTTGATTGCTTTGGTAATGGTGAATTCGTGTTGATATGGTTATTCATGTTATAAAAAAGCTTAACGTTATATAAGTATTTATTGGGGTTTTTTTGTTATTGCTTCGGATATGAGCGCTAAAAGGGCTGCTTTTTCGACTTCAGGCTCAAACAAAACAGATCTCTCCGAACATTGCACGCTAAGTTGGTGAAGAATCCCCCGCTGATGGGTCTGCCCGTCATGCATTTTGATTTGATCTTCGCGGCAACGTC
>Ga0194124_10002434_pt1 | contig 21007 bp, 37 predicted proteins | sample TA2KigCas0mmetaG_FD_148605 | JGI IMG/M metagenome (GOLD analysis project Ga0194124, IMG submission 148605) | Freshwater microbial communities from Lake Tanganyika, Tanzania - TA2015031 Kigoma Deep Cast 0m | ecosystem: Environmental > Aquatic > Freshwater > Lake | place: Tanzania: Lake...
CCTCTTCGTGCACGATGTTGTTGTTGGGTTTCGTCGGGTCAAAGCCACCGAGACCGTAAGATATGTGTTTCATGCGATTTGCAATCCAATCAGGTGACCACTGGTTACGGAGTTGCTGTAGGCAGCAGACGCAGTGGCAGGCAACGCGCCTGTGACATTGTCTTGATATAAGGGCTGAGGGTTGGTTCCCTGCAAACTGCTAAAATAGGCTGGCTCTGTGGTGGGGAAAGTTCGCTGAAAGCCCATGCTGTAATGCCATGTGTTTGTTTGAATTTGGACTTGTGGTGTTCCGCCCTGCGACACGCCCGCAATCCAAAATCTTCCAGTGGGCAATGTTACGTTGACAGCGATGCTTTTGTAACCCGTGGTCGTTGATGCATCAACCGTGCCCGCGTCAATCAACAAAGTCCCTGGGAAACCGCTTGAATCAGAATTGTAAATGCCCATCCTTATGGTTGCGCCAGCGGCCGTTGTCCAGTTCGTGCACCACATTGTGTCTATGGTACAACTTGCTATCTCGATTGGAAAAAACGTCACTCGTGATTGCGCTGGCGTTGCATTGCCCTGGTTTGAAGCTGGTCTTATGACGGTTCCAGACGCTGGTCGATAGTTCCTCACCAACCTGTAGTCCAAACCAGTCGCAGTCGTGGAATCAACAACCAGCACTTGACCGTTAGTAGCACCAACGCCTTGTCTAGCAACAGTGTCATCTGCCGTACCAACAATCAAATCGCCCTTGGCGTTCACGATTGTTGGTTGAATAGCGGCAGTCGCCGCAAGTTTGCCGCTTGTTACCGCGTTATCCGCGATCTTCGCCACCGTGACCGCACCAGCGGCGATCTTGGCCGTGGTCACCGAGTCGTCCTCAAGGGTCACAGTCACGGACACGCCGAGCAGCACCCACGCAGACCCGTTGTACTGCCAGTTCTTACCACCAGCAGAATACAAGTCGCCGTTCGTCGGGGAGTTGGGGAAATCAATCGGCATTTGCTGCTCCTAGCGCCCATGCTTGGGCTTCGTGGACCAGGTCTTGTGGGGTGAGTCCGACCGCATTAGCGGCATCCTCAACTGACCATATTCCAAGTACGGCGTTGAGTGTCGCCATCACGCCGTTGATGTCAAGCGGACTGTGTACGTCAGGCGTTTCCCAGGTGTGGGTCACACCAGCAAGGTCGGTGAAGACGTGTTTCATCATGCAGCCCCAAAACGCAAGAGCACTAGGTTGAGATTCGGACCTGCACCACCATTCATTGAATCCCATTTAGTACCTGGGGTCGGCAACGCACCCTGCGTCTGCGACACGCGCAACGTCACGATGTAATCGTTCGCTGTGGGTGTAAAGGCCATGTATCCGCCAGGGTAAGCCTGCACCGTGAACGCAACCGATGTGTTGAGTGTCGCTAAATAAGCGCCTGGCTGGAGTGTCACGGGCGAAAACTGGGTAAAGTAATTCGTGTTGCTGCTGGTTGAGACTGTCGTATTTCCTGCATCAACGATTGGTGCGCCCGACGGCTGGAAATTGTTGTCAGCGGCGTAGATTCCCGTTCTGACGGTTGCGGTTGACGACGGTGCGGTCGTGACTCGGAAAAAGGTCATGTCAACCGTGATCGGTTGCGTGACTTTGAACGGTATGTAGTACTGAAAGTTCGCGGTTAGGGGAAAGGTGGTTCTCGTGTAAAACGAATGGTCGGGGAGTCCGTATGTGTATCTGGTCGTGGTGATTGAAACGGTGGCCGCGTTCGATGAAGATTCCGTGAATGCCAGCGCATTCGCGGTCTGCGTTGCGAAATTTGCATCAAATCTGAGGTTGCTGGTGTTGTCGGCGTTGTCGAACCCCGACTGAATAATCACGCGACCAATGGTTCCAGTGATTTGTGCACCGCCGCCGTAGTTCGTCTGGGAACCGATTGCCAACTCGTCTGGTCCATCATAAATAGATGTTGCACCAGCCGCTGTTATCGTGTCCCCCAACTGTGTCCACGTCGTGCCGTTATCGGACGTGTAAAACTTCACTATTCGTTGGGATGACCCGTTGTCCACGTCGCAGGTAACGCGAACCCATTTTGACGTACCATCCGTAATTCCAGTCGCAACAGTCGAAAAGTGGTCAAGTTGACTGCCGGTCGTTCCGTTTGGCGTGATTATAAAGCGAAGTCTTCCATCGGGAACTAGGCTGAAAACGTACGAGCGCGTCGAGGTTTCGCCATACTTGGACACAAAAGGAGTTGTACTCGACGGGGTCCAGTCGGGCAGCGTGGCATACACCTTGATGTCGATGTCGCCGGTTATCGACAAGGCGGCTGAATCTGGTGTAGTGGCTACGTTGTATGTCAATCCACCAAACACCAATCCCGTTGACCCATCCAAAAAACATCCACCCGTCAACAGCGGACAAGCCGCACCACCAGCCAATCTCGGCGCACCATACGCCAACCCCGATGCCTCCGACGAACGAGCCATTAACACTTGGTCATTCGTACCGACCGCCAACCTGGCAGGCGTATCATCTGCCGTTCCGACAATCAAATCACCTTTAGCGTCTACAATCGTTGGTTGGATGGCGGCAGTCGCCGCAAGTTTTGCAGCAGTAACATTTGCATTAGCAATCTTTGCTGTAGTCACCGCACTATCAACCAACTCGCTCGTGGAGACGCTCGCTACGCCGAGCGTCATCGCCTGCATAGCCCAAATACTTCCGTCCCATTGCCAGGTACGAGTTCCTACCGTGTAGGTCTGTCCCACTGTCGGATTGGCAGGGAAGGAAAGGGGCACGAATTACGCCCCCAGTAATTCAAATTCGTCCCACCTTTGATCGGCCTCGTTCCAAGCCCACATGCCTTCTTCAGGTCGCTCAACTGGCGCTTCCCAATCGGCGGTGTCTTCGTTCAGCGTCCAGGACGGGTACGGCTTGGGGGTAATGAAGGCATCGAGTGCACTGTTGAAAGTGTGCCCAATTCCCGCGTAGCGCTTGCGGAAGTTGTTGTTGTACGAGGTCTGTTTCCACGTGCCACCCAACAGGTTGCTGCAGAACGCGGCACCGATTGCGTCGCTTGCGGGGTACGTTCCTCCGCCACAATCGTCGTTGGACACGACGATCACTTGGGTGACCACGTTGTCTGAGTTGATTTGAGCAAAATGTGCCATTTGATTACGCTCCTATGACGGTCGGTTTACATTATAGAACATAGCATTTACCACCTTATTGAGCCAGAAGAATAAAAGATGTAGTTCTTGGAATAGAAGGTATCGCTGACGGTCGGATTGCCCGTGACCGTGGCTAAGGGTGCACTAGGAGGAGTGGTAATGATGACTATTCCGGAGCCGCCGTTGCCGCCAGGGGTGCTGCCGTTGCTGGGCAGATATGAGGTTCCACCACCTCCACCGCCAGAGTTGGGACCACCATTACCACCCCGGCCACCATTCGCCTCACTCTGACCAAAGCCGCCGTAGGCTGTGTTTCCCCAGCCTCCATATGACGACGTGTAACCGCCGCCTCCACCTCCACCGCCACCGTAACCGCCAGCACCTGCGGTTCCTGAATAACTGGTGCCTCCCGCAAAGACACTTCCACCACCTCCACCGCCGAACCAGAAAGACCCAATGACTGGGTTGTAGAACGATTTTCCATCTCCACCCTTGCCACCGTTTGTCATCCACCCCCAATTTTGGGGAGGGGTTTGAGCATCCTCGCCATCCCACGCGGATCCAGCGCCACCACCGCTACCATATGCTCCTCCCATGTGGAACGCCCCACCCCGGTAGCCGGATGTTTGCCCTACCCAGCTAGTGTTTAGGGGCGGCAGCGATCCGCCATTGGATTTAGATTGTATGTACGCACCACTACCACCGTTATTTGTACCACCGCCCGCGCCCCGATTGTTGTACCTACCTCCATCACCACCGCCATACGCTACTTGACCAAATGCCGATGACGCACCACCTGTTGAGGCATTGACTTCAATTGCGGTACCTGAAGAGCCTGCGCCAACTACTACTGAGTAGGTTACTCCAGGCGTGATGAACTGAGCATTTGCAGTTGTCAACTCCACCCAGTTGCCGCCACCGCCGCCTCCGCCATATGTGCCACCAGAACCGCCTCCTCCGCACATGAATACACTCAAAAGTGCGTTATTCCAATCAGTGAAGAAACTGAGGGAAGAGCTCCAGGGACCTACCCCCAAAGAGTTGACCGCGGCGATGTATAAAGTGTAACTTGTTGTATGCGTTAGTCCAGTAACAGTTATTGGACTTGTTATATCCACCGGGCTGAGTTCACCTTCGACTGGCCCTCCTCCAGATGACCAAACGTAGTATTTGTAGTTAGTGATGGGAGGGTTAGCATCAGGGGGAGGGGTAAAAGAAACCGTAGCCGTGGTCTGGGTTTTTGAGACGAGGGCAAGGTTCGTAGGTGCAAACTGAGGTGGAGTTGAGGGTAGTACCCAAGAGCCTGCGCCCTTAGTTTGTTGATGGGTGGTTAAATCCCACATCCCAGAAGCAGCACTCGAATTTATATCTTGGTGCGGTCCTGTTCGTCCACCACGCTTACGCATCAACTAATCTCCTCGTACGAGCAGACCGCTTCAAGGTCACCGGCAGTGAACGCGGTGACGCGAAGTAGATCGCCTTCCTCAAGATAAATTGACTTGGAGATGATGTCTAATGTCGCATCCGCTGGGACGGTTATTGTCGAGGCAATCCGGTATGAAGTTCCCGACCGAACAATGTCCACCGTTACATCTGTGTTGTTCGTCCCGTCTACGTTGGAGACGTACAGCGCGTTGACCTTGAGCACCTTGTTGGAGTTGCTCGCCGTGCCTACCACGTTTATTGTGCCAGCCATAGCCGAATGGTTTTGGCAGACGTAATACAGGGTGTTCGGTGCGTCGGCGGGAACCTGAAAAGTGATGTAGCCAAGTTCGATGCCGTTGTTCCTGATGCCAGAGGTCACGACGTTTGCTGCGTTGTAAGCACCCGACGAAGTCTGGATCCAAAACGGATGACCGACTGCATTCACCTGAAATGTATAGGTTGCGCCACGTGTAAGGTTCAAGGTTGCATTATTTGAACCACCAACAACATAAGCGGATGCACCGCTGTTGGTGACCACGATGGTCGTGCCCGCGCTACTGCCCTCGTTTTTCAAGATGGTCGTCGGGGTTGTCGTAACGGCAAGGAATGCCGTTTGTCCCTTTATCGTCGTAACTCCAACGATGTTTGGTGCTGTCATGGTTTATCCTCCGAACACGATGGACATGGCAATTGCCTTGCCCGTTGTTGCCGCTGTTGATGAATTTGCTGGCGTGTATCCTAGCGCCGTATTGATGGTGGCGCTCGTCAATGGTGGCGCTGGCGTGTAACCCAACGCCGTGGTTATGGCGGCGCTTGTCAATGGTGGCGATGGTGTGTACCCCAACGCTGTAGTTATAACGGCGCTCGTCAGTTGTGGGACTGCGCCAACTTCAATCCACACATTAGAGTAGTACACATACACACCGCCCGTATCTGCGTTAAGCCATATCTGACCAGAAATCGGGCTGACCGGTGCGTTTGAGGAAACGGTAGCCGCCATTGCCGACGCGCCGACCTCAACCCACTGCGAGTCGTAGTAAATAAATGTTTGCGCGGTGTCGGAGTCAAACCACATACTGCCTTCAAGTGGCGACCCAGGCGCAGAAGAACTGACCTGCATGATCGCACCATTAGTAGAACCACCAACCTCAACCCAGTTTGAATCGTAATAGATAAATGTCTGTGCAGTTTCTGAGTCAAACCACAGGTTTCCTTCAGTAGGAGATTCTGGTGAGTTTGAAGAAACAGAAATGGTTGAACTATTAGCACTACCAAAAGACGCTGAAGCAGAAACAAATTTAGTTCCATCAAATTTAAGAACGTGATCAGATTGAGCACCCGTTGGATCAATTTCAATTTCATCAACAAACAAAGTTGGGGTTTTAAATGTGTCGTCTGTTTTTAAAACATTTGCCGCAGCTCGATAAAGGTTTACATCCCCAACACCGTTACCGGGGCCCCAAGTAAGTCGACCACCAGCCTCAATTTTTAATCTGGCATAAGTATCAGCATCAACAAAAACAGTAATGGCATCGGACCCAGCAGAACTAAGCTGCTTGACAGTAATAGGTACTGTAAATTTCTGTGCCACGACCTCAATCGCTTTCTATGCTTGCCCCTCAAGGCCTAATGTTTTATTAACCAGTTACAACAATGGTGTAGTCGTTTGCCGCAATTGTTCCTTGTAGAACAATCGACAACGTGTTGCCGTTGGAGCGGGTTACATCACCAATAACGGTTGCGCCAGTTGCAACTTCGTAAATCTGCACAACTACGTCAGTAGTGCCAAAGTTATGGGTAACGGTGGTGGTTGAAACGCCAGAAGCGCTTGCTGCGCAACCTTGTTTGGCAACACGAGCCAACGCTGGGGTGCTGGTTGTACGACCAGTTGACTCAGACGCAGCAGATGCAAGATTAGTACGTGCACCAGATTCAGTAGATGATCCAGTACCACCGTCCGCAACTGCAACGTCGGTTGCATTCCAAACACCTGTAGTAATTGTTCCAAGTGTCGTGATGCTTGCTTGACCGACGTAGGCGGCGGCAATGTCGACCGCATCTGCACTGACCGTAATTCTGTTTGAAGTTCCAACGACGTTGATGGTGTTGCCATCCTTGACCAAACCATCACCAGAGATAAACGAACCAGTACCAGAGAATTGCGTCCAGTTGATCGCATCCGTGCCGACGGTAAGCGGTCCATTGGATGAAACGGCAAACCCGTGGTCTGCGTTCGTGGTGCCTTCCTCGACGAACGTAAACGTGCCGCCCGACATTTCGCCAGTGTCCGCGGTTCCGTTGGCATCGGACGAGCGAGAAGCCGCGCCAGATGCAACGGCGACGTAGATGCCGTTTTCTGAGGCGGTGACTTGGTTCTTGACGAGGACTCTGTCGCCAGCTACGAGGGTTACCCCGTCGATTACGTCGCCAGCCTCAAGGTCCGTGGCGAGGTTGATTGCCGCCGTTGTCGCTGCGCGCACCGACTTTTTGACATCAAGACCCTGTCGGGCAGCGTCAACGTAGCTCTTAGTAGCAGCATGGGCATCATCGGTTGGGGTGCTAAACTTTGCTTGACCGCTGGCATTACGAATAACAAGTTTGCTGGCAGTATTTTCAGATGTGGCATCTTCCAATTTGCTGTAGTCGGAGGCCGACATAAGGCCAGCATTTGCCGAAGTAGCAAGGTTTGGCGTAACAGTAACTGATCCATTAGACTCACTAATAGTAAGGGCCGTAGAATGCGACCCAGCAGCACTAAGTGAGGTTAGGGCTTTACGCCAACCCGGAATACCCGCATCGTAAACCTTAATAACACCCTCGGTGCTGTTAAAGATGAGTCGGCCATCAAAATTTCCCGTATTGGGATCGGTAGCAAGCACCTCAAAGGTGGCATTAAGCAATTGATTTTGGTTAAGATCAATGTTTGTCAGGAATTTCTGGGCCATTAAAAAGTCCTTACGTTAGGAAGGCGTTTCCGGAAAACGCCGATGAAAAGTTTACTACAACTTGTGAAGTGCTGATATACGTAATTTCTCCGTACACAACGGTTTTTGCACTGTCTACCACGGAAACAGACGGATAACCGCCCAATGTGTGGGTTATTGTCCACGACGTAGCTGGTGTTGTTTGTGCATGGATATGCCTTCCTGTAGGAGGAAGAACAAGATTTAACACTTGATTGGGGGCTGTGCCTGTAATGGTGGTCGCTGTTTCACCTACAGTGACTGTACCAACAGTTAAGGTGTTTGGTGGACCTGCTACTCCGGGTTCGGTAACCTGAATAATGTCAGATTTCTTTTCCGTAACCGAAACGGTTTTACGTTTTCTGGTTATTTCAATGGTCATACAGGCTCTACTGACACAGCCTCTTCAACAACAAACGTCCCCTTAACTAATTGGTCCCAATCCCCAGCGCTATCTTGTACAAACAAATCATAACTGTAAGATCCAGCAGCAATGTTGTTTAAATTGGAAATATGCAATTGTAAAGTTGCGCCAGCGGCGGGGGCAAGATACCCGCGGCGGGATGCTGGCAATTCAGCAATGGTTGCCTCACTGGGCGGGGTGGCGTACCAGCGGATGTCTAGGACTACTGTTCCAGTAGCGTCCTTGGCCTGCATATGGGCTTTTTGTACAGCCAACACATCCCCGTCTTCGTCTTTCCACGAAAAGGTGCGACGAAAGTCTGTGCGCTGCGTGTATCGAAGTTCCATTTCGTCGTCATCCTCCAATGGGGTGATTGAGCCGTAGGTGCTGACATGTATTCGACCTTTGGCTACCGGTTGGTGCACCGAAGTACGATTGTTTATTTGAACAGTCGCCCAAACATCATACGATAAATAACCCTCTGGCAGATCCAAAGTCTCATCAGCGTTTAAGCACAACAAAATGTTGTTGCTTCCCATAACGGTAGCGTCAATTTCTTTTTTATGGTTTTTATCAATTTGAATATAGGCGTTTAAGTTGGTTACTTTTAAACGCCAACGAGTTTGTCTGCTTTTAACACAGATTTGTCGCTCCCAGGGTAAACCACGAACAATGGAATAATTAACCGTGGTGGGCATCACGAACTTCCAAACATTTTGTTGATTTCTGCTTCGGGAAGTCCGATGGCGGCAAGTTTCGCCTTGGCTGTTTCTACGGCGGTTGCGCGGTCTTCTTTTAGAAGTTGAAGCCATACGTCGCGGATTTGTTCCGCACGTTGTTCAGCTTCAGCTTTTGCTTCTTCTGCTGTCTTTTCGCTAGTAGTCACTAATATACTCCTTCACAACAGGCATCACGGCAACCACAGTTGTCGCATCTGTAGTGAGCATGCTCTGGGCGCATGTGGCAGCCACAGCGAACACATTGCTCACTCGTATCTTGTGAATCTGGGGCAGGAACTTCGTCAGTCACCCCAATATTCTACTCGATATCTTGGGGAACCATGTCCCTTGGCATACGATATGGAAGATGGGAACCCATGTGTTGCAAGGCTTCTTCCCACTGTTCTGGGCTTTCCAAAACACGGATGACATGAACGCAGGGGTCGTGCCCTTCGTCAAATTCAAATTCCTCATCCACTGTTAGTGGCACACCGTCGTGGACGTAGCACACTGGCCACAAACACCATTTTTGGCTAACGCCGTACTCCAACCACTCATCAAAACTCATCTTCTTCTTTTTCATAATGTCTCCTAGTTGACTTGTAGTGTTACCGCGTACACCCCGTACTCTACCTGATCGATGGACAAAACCATGAACTTGGTGTAGCCCTGAGCTTTGGCAAGCTTAATGGCTTGGTTTCGTGCATCGTTCATTGCTGGAGTAGTGATGTTGTATGTAACGACCATACCTTATCAAGGTTTCCTGTCCGTGTCAACTATCTTTATGAAATTTACGAATTTTCTTTTTAGACCGACGATCATTTGATGTCATGCGATTCTTTTTACCTAGATGGGCTTCCCACCTGTCATCTACTGTATCGTCGTCTTCTTCGTAAGACGAAAAGAACTGGTCACTTAACCGGTTTTTGTTCATCTTTATTCAAAATCCCAAGTGTTGTATACAGCTTCTGCTCTTTAGGGGTAACCTGGGTTCCAACTGTAGAAAGCAAGTTTTTAATACGTTGCTTTCCGTATTCACCCAAGCCTAATTGTTTACTCATACGTTGAGCAATGATACATCATTGTTTCCAGCCACCAAACAGCCTATCAAGGCGATCAAACTCATTTTTCTTTTTTGGTCTGTAATCATCTCTACGCATTTGCTGACGCGTTAGTTTTTTAGGGGGAGTCAACTTGGGATCAGGCTCATCCCACAGTTTCAATTGGTTCTGAGTCTGTTTTTGTTGGTGCACAGCCTCGTGATACTTGTATGTATCTACTGCATGTGTTGCAATTTCCCCAAAACCAAGACTATGCATGCTTTCATGTACGGCTGTATTTTCATGTAAAAGCTTACCCAAAAACAAAGCCCGTGCTTGGTTTTTGAATGTTGGGGTTTTTAAATAATCGTAGTCATGCACTTTTTTAGGGGCATCTGGCCTATCAAAACCTCGATCACCCCAAAACTCGCGTTCATTTTCTTCTCTTTTGTTTTTTACCCATTTTGTTCCTTCTTCATGTAAGTGCTTGTGTACAAGTTCATTCATATCCGGCATGTCAGCGATACCTTTTGGCCCATGCATACCCACATGTAGTCGAGTGGCAGCGTACAAAGCCTGCTCTTGTTTATTTGACCAAGCATCATTTTGTGTACTGTACCCGTAAGATTTCATGTCAATCCGCCGATCAGGGTGCGAAGGGTGCAATCGACGTTCGTTTTCAGACATGGTTGGTTCAGTGGTGACTTCAGGTTTGTACCACTCAGGGGTTTCGGTTGTAACATGGCCGTAGCGGTCACCCATACCGTCAGCTATGCCCTCTTCAGTTGGAGAAATAGTAAACCTTCCCTTTTTCTCCATCATTACGTCTTGCTCACGTTCTCGCTTTGGTCCCCTTGTTATCCTAAGTTTTGAATCAAACGCATGTCCCAGTTCGTGAGAAAAGATACTGCTTTCCAAGTCTGCTGATAAAGATGCATCATCTCGCAAGTAAATACGGTTAACAGACGAGTCGTACGAACCTGCGTATCCTCGTGTTGTTTCAATTCTAATATCAGCCGCTCCCTGTTCTAACTCTTGTTTAGAATAACTAGTATTAGCAATCATGTTTTGAACTTCTTCAATTTTTGATTTAGGAGTTGACCCTTTAATACTTACTGGGTAATTCTTTTTAACATCAGCCAAACGCTGTTCTCTTGGGTAAAGCGGATCCCCAGGCCTAAATGTACCGGTTTCCGGAGCAAACAACATACCTTGCGGATGTTCTGTAACATCGTAATCCGTTACTGTATCTGGGGTTTCAACTTCCTCTTTGACATAATCAAAGTCCCTAAACGGCTTTCCCTGATGCTCAGCCTGCCGTTTTTCTATTTGGGTTAAACCAGACTCAAGGTCTTTTTTTTCCTTGACCACCTTAGACACGGTCTTCCCAGGTTCGACAGTATAGGTATTTTCAAACTGTGAACCAAGTTGGGGCATTACAAAATTATACCCTAGTTAAATTAACGGTAAAATGGGCCAGTGGCTATTAAAAAGAAATATGATTCTCCTCGATGGCGTGGTAAGCCGCTTATTGTTTACCACGCAAATGCACCTGAACATAAAGCTCCGCATCTCTCAGAAGGCGCTGGTGGACCATCATTCCATGCCGGAACACTAAATGCTGCCCTTGATCGAGCCGCGTATCAAACAAATCTCCAAATGTCTGAATACTATACCGACGACCATTTTCCAGAAATAACAGATACCAACAAAAAACAGGCTGCGCATGAAAGCCTGTTTACGCATGGTGAGGGCCCAGACCCCTCATTCAACCTTCACACGTATCAAATACTGCGTCGACCAACAATGCTTACGTTTGAAGACCCACACACTCAAGGGTATTCTGAAGACCAAGATTGGCCTAGTGACTACGTTGAGGACTTACAAGTTCCAGAGCGGTCAAAGGATGGAAAACCATTTGTTCACAAATATGTCAATCGATGGGAAGATCCCGGCTCTACTTCGTTTGTTATCTCAAAGAACGCCGTTAACGAAGGATATGTTAAGCATTTAAGCAGCCAGCAATTTAGAATTCCGTACGATGGTGGAGAGCTTTCAGACGTTCACGAGTACGTAAAAGGAGAAATGGGAGTTCCAGATGATGGGTATCCATTAACATCTGGCAAACCGTCTGGTGATGAGCTGTTTCCATTCTATAAACGTTAGTTATGGCTGCTAGAGACCACATTAGCGATGGGCAATTTCATTTACATTTGTTTCATGCCACCACTGATAAAAATCTTGAATATATAAAGGCTCAAGGTTTAGGCCCTAATTCATATCTAACAAACGATTACGAACTTGCAGAACACTACGCGCTTAGGCAATCTGATTATGGTGGATTAGAAACACCAACGTCAATCATTACAATAAGAGCAAATCCTCGCAATTTAACTCCTGATTACAACTCGTTTGAAGAGCCAGTTCATACAGGTTTGCCTAGAGATTTTGATGAAACACAACTTAGAAGCGGAGTTGATTGGAAAAACTCATTAAAACAAACTGGTTCAGTTTTGAACGTTGGGAAAATTGCACCTCATAATATTTTAAAGATAGAACCATTCCCCTAGGCAGTTTGATCGTCAATAGTTGAATCAAATTGTGGCTTTTGGTCAAAAGCTTCTGGATACCAGTATTGAGTGTTGACTTTGTATCTAGGGCGATCTCCCCACTTGGGCATGTCTACCGTAAATGATGGGTCGTGTACAAGCAATCGGTTTCCCGGCAATGCTGCTAAATGCCCGCAGTCAAGCCAGATAAAATTAAAATGCTTGTGTTGGTCTGGAGTTCGTGAATATACATCGTCGTATGGGGCGGCTGTAAACCAATAGTGGGCGGATTCCCACGATCCTTTTAGATACGCCCTTACGGACAATTCCGACAAGGCACTAAATTCTTCAACACCAAAATCCTGTCCGTAACATGACCAAACCTGGAGTTCACCTAACTGATGGTTATGTGGGCTTGTTGGGTTCTTTAAGAAAGCATGAACAGGTAAATGTTGGATTAACGCCCCGTTTGACAAAAGGGCTGAAATACCCCAAGCTCGATTAGGTAGGGCTGAAAGCCCATACAACAGTGCTGGGGTGGTTTGCCCAAACCCTTCCTGCATGTCGTAAAGAAACTCGTTTTTGACGTACCCATACATTGGGCGGGGGATACTACAAACGTGATGAGCCACTGTTTACATATCTTCTAAATCTTCACGACTTAGGAACTGTGGACCTAAATACCGCACACGCCGCTGACTAACAGCATTTACGGGTATTAAATAAGAAATACTACCGGGGTCTTCATAAAGATTTGTATATCTGCGTATTGGACCTTGGCCCCATCGTGAAGCATGGTCAGTAACAATTAATGGATCAACCATTTTAGATTGTAATTTGTTTAACATAGGCACACGTTCTCTGTACCGTTTTGGAACGTGGGATTCTTGCCAAGTTCCAAAATGGGGGTCGTCGTAAATTAAATGAGAAGGCTTTTCACTTAATTCATAGGCATGAATTGTGGCTCTGTTGCTTGGTTCAGCATTCTCATCAAATGATTCGGTTTGTGTGTCGTAATAATCAAAGAAAGACTCGGTTTTTAACCGGTCTAGGGCGGATTGGTAAGTACCAGCGTGGAAGTCTGGTTGGCTGGCGTTGTGAGGAGCCACGTTTCCCCAGGTGCCATGATAAACCCGCCTATTGGGTTTATACAGGTGTTGGTCGTCATCAAACATTAACTAATAATACAAGATAAAATATACCAATGGCTGCCAAAGATAATCTTAATTCTGCCCTGTTTGGGGCTTACAAAGTAATGTATGGCCCCAAACAAGAACCTCACGCCGATTTTTATCCAAACAACCCTTTCATTGAAGTAACAGATCACAAAAACAATTATGTTGGTAAATTAAGTTGGACTAATCCTAAAACTTCTCCAGAGCTCATAGACACATACGAGGGAAGAATTATTGATATAGACGTAGCGGATAAACACCAACGAAAAGGCATTGCCACTGAAATGTGGAAATTAGCTGAACAATTACATAACCAACAACCATGGCATTACCCAAAAATAAAACACTCGGATTATCGAACACCCGAAGGTGACGAGTGGGCGTGGGGTATATATGATCGTGGACTGTCGGCTAAACCTCCCGACAACACGTACGACGAGGATTACTAGTGGCTGCCAAAAATTCCCTTAATGCTATCCAGTTTAATTATTACCCCTTTTATGAAAAATACGGTTCGGCGGAAATAACCGCAATTGATGCTATTACTGGATTAAAAGTTGGAAACATGGCGTGGAGCGAAAAACAACTTGAGCATGTATCAGTTAACCCAGAATATCGAAGACAAGGTTTGGCAACAGAAATGTGGAAACGTGCAGGGCAAGCGCACAAGGATCAGCCTTTCCACTACCCAGAACCAATTCCTTCTCGTTTTAGGACTAAAGAAGGCGATGATTGGGCTTGGGAAATTTATAATAGGGGATTGTCGTCACGCCCCGGCCCAAACGATTACGACTGGGATAACGACGAACCCAATTACGAAGAAGATTAACAATGCGTAGGATTGTTTATCACGGTACGTTGGCGGGCAAAGCACCGCATATGGTTTCTGAGAATCAATTGTTTCATGCTGGAACTAAAGAATCTGCTTTAGACAGAATTTTGCACAAAATGGAAGACAGCGGAACTTGGGATGATGAGTATGTTCCTGGTTCCGCACAAATACACGCATATGAAATTCAAAAATCTGCCCCAATGTCAAAAAGAATGTTTGGTGACCCAACTGACGGCAACCCTGTTCCGGAAGGAAATATCCGAAAAATCCACAGATATTGGAACAACGTTGAGGATCCTGGGTCAACTTCATTGGTTATTCCAACAAAATTTGTTGGAGATTACGTCCGTCATTTAGGGCCACAATTTTCCAACAATCTTGACAACGTAATAAATAAAGCAAAACAATACATCACTGATGTAGAGCATAAAAGTTTTGTATCTTCAGGTTATAGCCATGTTGCCCCAATGACTTTTAGAGAAAAAGAAAAGCTATACGACATATATAAAGAAGTAAGCAATTAACAATGGCTGCCAAAAATCATCTTAATAAATATCAGTTTAGATATCGCCCCACCGGCCCACAACGAGAGTGGTTAGACGGAGATTATTTCGCTGACGAACTTGAAGAAGGACGTACGCTGTACGATCACAAAATAGACGCTGTGTATAAGCCTACCGGTGAGGTTGTTGGGCAAATTCTTTACCACATGGATGGTCCTATGTTTAATATCCAAGTTGATCCAAAACATCAGCGTAGAGGAGTTGCGACTGGCATGGTTCTACATGGTCAAAAAATAGCTAAGGCATCTAAGGGAATAATTCCTCCGCCGCAACGTGCGTACAGTGAAACAGAAGAAGGGTACGAGTTTGCTGAGGCGATGGAACGAAAAGGAATTTTTTATAATGGCAGCTAAAGATCACCTACACCCGGAGTTGTTCCACGGAACAGAACAGTCGTTTAAGCCCGGAGAAGTCATCGACCCTCGATATGGCGGTGAAGTGTATGCCACTCCAGATTATGACTTTGCCAACAACTGGGGAACCCCCTACTCAGTTCGCCCCTTACTGCACGACACCAGCGTTGAAACATACATGCATGATGATGCTTACGAAACGTTTGCAGACCCAGACGACCCAGAAGACCTAGAGCGCTACCCAGCGCGAACTGTAATGACCAGTCGACATGGATTTGTGGTTGAATAATGGCTGCTTCTGACCATTTGAACCCTGACCAGTTGCGTAATATTGCAACTGCACATGGTGACAAGTACTTCCGTAACTACAAAGACCCAGAAAAGCGTGATACTGGCTGTTGTTACGATTATTCGGGGCATTTCACCGCACATGGCGGCGTTTCTGACGCTCTTGTACAGTCATACGAGTTTGACGAAGACATCCCACACGCCGTAAATCACGTGCCTACTTCAGAAGGCCCACATATTGTTGACTTTACCTACCTTCAATTTGACCCAACTGCACAAATGCCCATCGTGGAGCCAATCCAAGACTATGAAAAACGGTTCACTGATCGTGGAATAAAAGTAAACAGGCTGGGTAAGCCATATTGGGATACTACGGTAAAGGACCTTTACACGTAATGGCTGCTAAAGACAACCTTAATCCCCAACTGTTCCATGGAACGCCCAAACCATTTTCTCCACGTACTCGTAAGGTGCACCCATTTGCAGGTAGTGGACACGTAAAAGGCGGATGGGATCCAAAATGGAAACTTGCCCATGCAACATCAGATATCACCGAAGCCCGAAAGTACGGTCCGGTGGTGTACGAAGTGGCGTTTGATGACAATACCCAAGAAGGATTTGGGAATACCGCCTATTTTAGTGAAAAGGGATTTAAAATTATTCGGAGGGTCGAGTAATGGCTGCCAAAGACCACTTGAATTGGGACCAACACTACGGAAAAACCTTTAAATGGGGTTATGTTCCAGAGGGACGCTGGACAGGGCCTGCTGAAACTCCTAAAAGTGAGCGCATAGGGCTTATTGCTAAGCACAGTGCAGCAGATTGGGATGATTGGGAAGACGCAATTGACCACCCAAGCGTTCAGGAGTGGAAAAACAACTGGAAATCTAGGTGGGATACCCTTCCAAAATATAAAAAAGACCAATTACTTGATTCTGCAAGTAAAGAAAAAGGTGAGTAATGGCTGCTAGAGATAACATCAATGGTGTCCAATTCAGGTTTGAAAAGGGAAATGCCCGATCCCCAATTGGAAAAGAACAACGCCACAGAGTCGTTGCTGAGGAAGGTTCGGACTATGTAGGCGAGTTGGAATGGTTTCCTCATGGTCAAACCATTTCAAACATATTTGTTGAAGCAAACTACCGTAGACAGGGAATTGCTACCGGTATGTGGAATTACGCCCACGAAATGGCAAAAACAACTAGGGGCGTACAACCGCCTAAACACTCAATGGACCGCACCGACGAAGGTGACGCATGGGCACGTAGTGTTAGTAAACGTCTTCCACCCCGCAACACGGGACCTCGTCGTAGGTAGGAAACGGAATAGTCCCTTCACCGGAAATTTTTTATTTACTCTAATCCTGGGTCAAAGCCGCCCTGGGCTATCCAGTTCTTGTATTTACGAACGTACTCCTCCGGAGAGGTTAACTCCTCAACGGATTTGTGTTCTGCCTGTTCACCCATTGCACGGTAGTTGATTCGACTCATACGCAGTTTTCCTTCTTCTGCCCTACCACCGAACTTTTCATGCAGAGCATTGTCTAGAAAACGCTTTGCTTTTTCTTTACTAGCGCTAATTTGTGCTCCTTCTTTTACCTCACCGCTTTGGTACTCAAACATGATTGGTACGACTCGACTTGTAACATTCTTAGTGTTCTTACCGTGTACACCGCTGCGAATGTTACTGATTCTTACACCTCTGTATTCAAAACCGTCAAACTGGTCTTGGCTCAACGTCATATCTTAATGGTATCAGCCACCGTTGGGAGCAATAATAGAACTAATCCTGCCCGCTGCCGCGAACAGGTCGATGCCAGCGCTTACCACCAGAAGTCCATTCTCCGCCCGTAGGAGAGTCTGGGTCTGGGTTAAAACTCAAATCTGTGGGTGTTACAAAGTTTGAATGCCCAATTACCCTAAAACCTTTATTTGAAGCAAAATTCCAATAAACATCACCATGCCTATGGGGTGGTTCTGGATGAGCCTGTAGTTCTTCTGGGTCGTTACCCGGTTCAAAAGGTTCAGCTTCTTCCCAATCCGTGGGCACGACTTTGTGTATGTGGCCAAAACCGCCTGCGTACACAATGTCTTCAGTTGCGTACGTTGCGTCATCCGGATTGATTTCTACAGGTGTCTTGATAATGTCACCTACGGGAAATTTTTTAGAACTTCCATGATACAAATACGGCCCATAGAACTGTTCTTTGCTCATATGTTCCCAAGAAGCCATGTGTTAATGATACTACTCGTATTTGCCAAGAACCCGCCACGCATCAGCGGCGTATTCGGCAGTGTAGGGAACTCCCATGTCTTTAAATGCTTTGTTCACCTGTTCATCGGTAAATCGATCTAGCGCCCCAACTGGCTCTACTTCATAAACCGCACCATCGGTTTCGGTTGCCGTGTAGGAAGGACGAGTGTTCTTATTAGCGTACATACGCGCCCATGCGGGGTTGTCTGTGCCAAACACTTTTCCTCTATCCCAAGAATCAGGTCGTGGGTCAGGTGACTTTATAATATCCCCAGGTTGTAAATGGGTTACTGGGGTTCCGTGATAGATCTTTAAATTATTAACGAATTCGTTAAGATCCTGAAACTGCTCAGGATGTAAGTTACTCATAACGTACCGGTATATACATATCCTCGTTAATGGCATTGGCTGCTGCAATACGGTGATGACCGTTTTCAATATTCAGTAATCCTGCTCTATCTGACAACGTCACAGGGGACTTTACCCCCTCTTTTTTTATGCTGTCATACAGGTTTTCTTGTCCTTTTTTTGCCGTATTGTACGTATCGTGCTCATACCCGGAAACGGATTCTCTCACTTTACTAAGATACAAAGAAGAATCATCGTTCATAGTGCGATAATGGTTGCCCCATTGAGTCGCTTCTAACGTATGTACGTTCATCAACTCCTTAGCCTGCATAAACAGGCGAAGTTGATCCGGATTGAGGTGTTCTGAAGCGCTCATGTCTTTTTTGGCCTCTTCCAGACTTGTTTTAGCACTCGGTAACCCTCAGAAGAGGCGTGTTCTCTGAACGACCGCGACCCGCCGCCACTGCCTCCGGGGAAATTTTTCACCCTCCACCCAGCGGTATCAGGGTTCACTGGTTCGACTTGATAGACACGCGGATGCCTGCCGCCGCCGAACAGGGAGGGGATGTGCGCGAAGTATTTGGCCTGGTCCATGTCGTTCGTCGCGTAGGCGTAATTCGGGTCGTTCTTGGATTTGGCTCCCCAATTGCGCTTCACGTCGATTTGCGACGCGGGCAAAATGACATCACCTTTTTTAAATTTATACCCTGTTCCATGGAACAAGACCTCGTTTAGGTGATCTGATGCTGCCATAAGTACTAAAACGGTTCCTCACGCAGATCTCGGGAAGAGCCGTCGGAGGGGTGTGGGAATTCATCGAAGCCTTCCCAATAGCCTTCGCCTGTATCAATGTCATATTCTTCGACATACTTGAATGGTTTCATTATGTCTCTACTCATAAACCGGTGTTCCGGCTCTATCACTGGGTATGGGGATTTTGCGTCAAACTGACGATGCGTCAGGTCAACTATGTAAGGCCCGCGGGATGTTTGCACACCGGCAACGGTGTGAGTGCCGTGCCTATAACCAGGGTTGGGAGGTACTGGCTCGTCATGATCTAGATCAAAAGTCTTGTAATGGGCCTCATGCCCGTCTTCTACTGCTTTATGAATATACGCCCTTGTTGCATGCCAGCACAACCCATCGGCGCATTCGGGTGTGTGGTACGTTTCAGACCATTTATTTAAATGAGCTTTGACGTGGGCGCGTAATTGATCTGGAGAAAGATGATCTGACGCTGACACCCAAACATTATAGGTTATGGCTCTAGGTCGTAAAATTCCTTAAACTGCACACCAAGGTGTTTTACGTGCCTACCAACAAATGACGACGGAATTACATAGGAAGTAGACCCGCGATCTTCGCGCTCATTGGTATATGGGTAAATCCTGTTCTCTTTGTGCTCCGGGACTGCTTTTTTTGCATCCTGATGGAACATTGGATCTTGCCATGTTCGTTTTGACATTGGGGCATCATCACTGATTTCGTAGGCGTGATACGAGGCCGTAACCCTTTTGGGCTCGTCTACGGAGATTCCATGGGAAATTTCGTCGTCAATGCGCTCCTGGGCAGCTCGGCGAGTACCGGCATGGAAAGGAAACCCTTGTAGGTGGGGTGGATCAGACTCGACAGTTCCATGGTAGACAATTCGTCGGGTCATTTAAACAGTATAGGTCTACTTGAGGGTTAGGGTTGGGGGTGTCCAGTTTTTTTGGGGTGGGTCTATTTAGGGGTGGTGTGTCCTCGGGGTGCGGGTACTCCGCCTGCCCCCACCCTAACCCTCAACTAAAGGGTGAGGGTACTCTCCCCCACCACCATAGGTAGTGTGGCAGCTCGATCCGCACCTACTACAGGTAGTAGACACGCAATAGGATGCTCTAGGATGAGCCGGAATAGCATGAGGGCTGTCTAGGTAGGGGTCGGGCATTATCGACGCTCAGAACGCATCCTGACGCTTCTGGTGGCATTCTGCGATAACGCTCGGTGCTCAGTGTGCCTACGGCACGTCGAGCGTCGAGCATCACGCATCTCATGCTTATTCGCACGTCATGCGAAGAGTCATCGAGTGCGAATAGGTCTATGGACTCATCCGGGGGAGTGATTGGGGGATAGGTGGAGGCTTTCACGCATCACTCGATGCTCGGTAGTTACTACCAGTGAGTCTTCGACTCCGTCGTGCTTCGCACACTCGAGCGACTCGATGCCGGTATTCGCGCACACTCGATTCACACCGATTCCATTGCCTAGTTCGAGTGCGTTCCGATCCATGCTGCACTTCGAGTGACTCGACGTTCACTCACACGGCCTTATCAGCCAGGGCGAATAGGAATGAGTGAGAATGACTCCGGGTGGATTCATCCGGGGCGAATCATCCGGGGCGATTCGCCCGGGCACTCGCCCGGTGCTCGATGCCGGAGAGCCGCTACGGAGTCCCCGGTGCGATGCCGGAATGGGGGGCTATGGAGATACCATCCCGGTCTGTTCGACGCAACCTAGAGCATCTGGAGAGGTGTTCTGACCGGGGATTCGAGCCTCGAGGGCGATTCCGGGCAAAGAAGAGTCCCCCAGCACTGGGGGAGGGTAGTGCTGAGGGACTCGACGTGGGGGGTGGGGGTTGATGTAGGTGTCAGGTCATACGTTCTCCAATCTGTCTTTCATCTCGGGGGAGTGCTTCGGCGTGAGGTGCGTGTGTAGAAGTTCTGCCACAAGCATCCACAGCGCAGTGACCGACTCTCGACTTGGCACGTCGAATCCGAATGCTCGGTCTTCATCGAAGTGCCGTGAGGCAGACATGAAGGGGCGATGCAGCGTTTGGATCTCGGGATGCTTCATGCGCTCACCGCCTGTCGGTACTCCTCGAACGCCGAACTGTCCGGGTCGAGCCAGCGTCGAACGTAGGCATCGAGCGTGATGATTTCGCCGGACTCATGGATGCTGACCGTCTGCTCATGC
>Ga0194124_10002444_pt1 | contig 20963 bp, 23 predicted proteins | sample TA2KigCas0mmetaG_FD_148605 | JGI IMG/M metagenome (GOLD analysis project Ga0194124, IMG submission 148605) | Freshwater microbial communities from Lake Tanganyika, Tanzania - TA2015031 Kigoma Deep Cast 0m | ecosystem: Environmental > Aquatic > Freshwater > Lake | place: Tanzania: Lake...
TGTATTATTTGTATTATTTGTATTATTTGTATTATTTGTATTATTTGTATTATTTGTATTATTTGTATTATTTGTATTATTTGTATTATTTGTATTATTTGTATTATTTGTATTATTTGTATTATTTATTATTTATTATTTGTATTATTTGTATTATTTGTATTATTTGTATTATTTGTATTATTTGTATTATTTATTATTTGTACTATATATAAAATGCGTTTATTTAAACAACCAGTTGTTTTACAAAAAATATCATTAGTTTCTGTAAAAAATAAAAAAAGTTCGAGTAGTCTATTTAGTCAACTAGCTCCAATTATTTATACACCCACGCCAAATCCAAATCAAAATCCAAATCCAACTAAATTAGTAACTAAAAAAATGACTCAACCTCCTACATTCAGTAACAAAATAGTATCAACATATAGACTAGGTGATTTGGTTTTATTACAATTAAGTCCAAAAGAAAAAAATGAAATATTAATCGACCACCCTAACTCAATTGGTAGTAAATATATAATCGAGAAAAATAAAAACACTCATATTAAAAACATTGATTTACTTTCTATGATTGTACAAGAATATATAGAAAAATATAAAGAGGTTTTACCAAAAGATATCGAAAATAGTACAGTAATACATCTAAGATTAGGGGATGTTGTTGCAGGCAATGAGTTTCACGAAAAATTAAAAAGACCTCTAAGTGTAAATAGTATTATAAATTCTATTCAGAGTAACAGTATAAATAAAGATAATAAAAAATATATATTAGGTAAATGTTTTTTTGCTAAACCTAGTTCAACAAACTATGAAGAATGTATAACGTTATCAAATAACTATTTAAAAGAGGTAGTTACATCACTGAATGCTGAACATTTTGATTCTGGTAACGCTGACATTGACTTATGTTGTGCCGTTAAAGCAAAACTATTTGTACAAGGGAAAGGGTATTTTAGTAAGTTAATAGTAGAATTAAGAAAAAAATTAAATTTGGAAAATATTGAAACACATTGCGAAAATATCTAAACACATTGTTGCTAGTGTTATTATATTATGATGCATACTAACCTACATACTAACAGTAAAGGTGTGAAGTATGTGTTGATTCGCATCCCAAAAATCTGTGCGCACTTTTTTTCCACTATCTATAAATGTATGCGTTGTGAATCCGGTGACGATTTTACTCCAGACGCTTTTTACATTGTGTTTTTTATATTTGAACTGTGTTGATTTGTCATGCAACTTTACGAACGAATGTCCTGTAGAGCCTATTATTACCATACCCGCAGCACCAGTTGTTATATACTTGGGGCTTTCATCAATCGAGTATTGTTCCAAATTATGGTTGTGTCCGTTTAGATACAAGTGGACACGACTACTGTTTAAAACGGACTGAAAATCTTCGGCATCTATTTCGTCTGCTTTATGGTGTCCCAAAACAAATACCCATTCGTTGGGCGGAATATCGGAAAGCGTCGAATTGAACCAGTCAAGTTGTGCCTTACAATCTTGTGCGAGAATATTTTCATGAAACATGCATTCTCCAGGTACAGGGGAGCAAGTGGGATACTGAATACTACAAGGGTCCCATTTTGCTCGATCTTCGCCGCGATAGTCATTTACACACGGATTTGTATCTAGTACAATAATATTCAAAGGAATATTCGTGTTGGTTTTTGAATCAATGGTTGAATCAGTACTTGAAAGAATAACGCGACGGTGGTAATATCGGTTGTCCATTATCCATTGCGGAATCGTCTGGTTTAATTCTAATTGTGCTGCAGGATTAAAACCGTAGTCATGATTACCTAGTGCATTATACCACGGCAAACTAATATTCCCAAATAAGTTGACATAGTCTTCGCTTATTTGTGGGTCGCTCTTATTTTGAATCCCACAGTAGTAGAAATTGTCGCCTGTATTTAAAACAAGTTTTGGTTTATATTTTTCAACGTATACCGACATTGCTTTTGCTGTATTTTCGGCGTTTCGTAAATGATAGCCACCGAGTGCGGCTGACCCCCAATCTCCTAAAGAGATGATACTAATATCGCGGATGCTATCTTGGGTGCTAAGATGCGGGGTATGTTGCGGTAGCATGTCTATCGGTAACGCCGATGTTGATGCCACCGCATATAAAAAAAATGGAATAAAAAGAGAAAAAGAGTTATATTTTTTCATTTATCTAAACGGAGAAAAGTATTTTTGGGTGGGAGGGGGTGACAGTGGATTTTTGGAATTATTATATCTTATAGTAATTTCTCTAAATAACTATAAAATATTGATTATGGGGTATGGGGCGTGGGGTATGCCATCTGAGTATATTAGCTTACTATTTATATACATTTTTTTCACCTAAATCTGCGATAAAGTTGCACTATTGTACTTCATATGAAAACTCTAAAAAATCCCAAAAATAATTATCCTCCAATGAACCTTTATGATATATATCTTTGCGTATCTTTTCGGGTGTACAGTTATTTTCCTCTATATTTTTCATTTTTAGTTTGTATATACCAACATCGTAATAATAAATATTATTTTTATATTCAATACGCACTTCAACAATATCATCATCCACGTATGACTGCTTTCTAAGGGGACTGTCGTGTACATTTTTTATATTAAACTTATAACGAAAATGTCGTGTATCCTCGTTGCTATTAAATATATTTTCGTGGTAATGAAACGAATTTTTATTTATAAATGGTCGTGTTATGTAATTCAGAAATTCATACTTGCTTTTATCTATTTGTCTAACATACTCTCCATTTCGTACTTTATACTGTTTCATAATTTTTACAAGTATATATTCTTGTAAATCAACAGGTAACTTCGACAATATTTCCATTCAGTTAAATATAAATAATAATATATACTATTTATATTTTTAATTAGTTTGTATATTATATAAAAAACAAACTATACTATATTTTTAAAAAATACCACCACGAAGTCGTAGTACAAGATGGAGTGTTGATTCTTTTTGGATATTATAGTCTTCAATAGTTCGTCCATCTTCAAGTTGTTTACCAGCAAAAATGAGGCGTTGCTGTTCTGGAGGGATCCCTTCCTTGTCTTGAATCTTTGCTTTAACGGTGTCAATCGTATCACTACTTTCTACATCAAGGGTAATCGTCTTGCCGGTGAGCGTCTTGATAAAAATCTGCATTCTACTTAGGCGTTGCTATAATATTTACATATATTTTATTTTTAAGTATTTTTTTTAAAGTATGTCTTACATTTTACAAGTTTGTTACGTCTAAAAAATATATAATATGCAGCAACTAAAAGTAATAATCCTACTATTATTTTTTTATAGTTACATAGCAAAAAGTTATAAAATAATGAGTCCCAACTATTCCATGTTTGTCCTTTAATATGTGAAAAATAAGTACCCCCTTGACATGTATCTTCATTACAAACATTACAATCACCAGCATATTCTTCGTTTGACAATACATACATATTTTTTATATTTTTTTCTCCATATTTTTTTATCATATTTGTTAAAAAATTGGGTCCACTGCTATTCATTACGTGCCAGTGTTTTCCAAAATATTTATAAGAATTAACATAGTCTGGTAAATTATCAATACAAAATTTTATAAAAGGATGATTAGGAATTACCATATAAAATGAATTAGTATATGAATTTTCTACATTTGATGATTTTGTTAATACCAAATCATACTCTAAAATCGAATCTATTTTTTTTTTACAGATTACATCCATATCTATATAAATACCACCATATTTATATAAAACCAAATATCGGAAAGCATCGCACCTTTGTATATCATAAGGATATGCCATATAAACATTATAAAAATCAGGATATTCTTTTTTAACAAAACTTTCCATCATTTCGTGAGACCAAATAATATGTTTATAATCTTTATGCCAATTTTTACAAGACTCGACTGCGTCTTTCCATTCATCAGGAACATCTAATGTTTTCCATGTTTGATGTATTATTTTAGGTATCATTCAATACTATATATAAGTATATATTATACTAACAAATAATTTCACATATTATTAGTATTTTGATTTTGTTTTTCCATCTTCTCTTTCCGTTTCTTCTCTAATTCATCAATAATTTTATTCGCTTCTGCCAGTTTATCATTTAGCTTAACTTTATTAGATTTACTTGAGGTCCACGATTTAGGTAAATCCGGATGTTTTTCTATTTTGAAATATTCCCGCTCTTTTGTATGCGACCTATCTATCCACTCGCGATAATATACAACATACTTTTTCATCATATGATGTTCTAAACCATTTGGTAGTGACTGAGCACTATGCTTTCTATTTCGCTTTTTAGTGAAAGAAGTTTCGGTTTCAACATTTGACATCGATGATGATTATTATTATTATTATTATTATTATTATTATTATTATTATTATTATTATTATTATTATTATTATTATTATTATTTATAAGAATAAATTTAATTCCTATTTTTAATTTATAGTTTTAGATTATAAAAATAAAATATAAAATGATGAAAAATATATTTGGTTTAGTAAACAATGACAATGTACCACTTCCTGTTTCAGTTCCTGTTCTACGTGAGAAGCATCCGCATCTGAAACAGCAACAGCAAGAACCCGAAAAAATAAAAAGTAAAAAAAATGTTCCTTTTATTTCTCCTGAATTAGTTGAAAAAATGAATATTTTCTATAAACTGTTACATGCGGTATGCGGAATGTTAGATGAAGAAAAAATCCCATTTTATCTAGACCGCGGTACTCTTCTTGGATGTATTCGAGAAGGAAGGTTATTACTACATGATACAAATGTAGACATAACAATACACTTATCAAAATGGGAAAAACTTGTCGACATAGACTTATCAAAACATGGTATCGTGTTGAAAACAAAAAATAATGAATTTCCTGATAATTACACTGGGAATGCATTGTCTGTTTACTTAGAAAACGAAAATTCCGAATATTATTGCAACATTTACGCGAATCCCGCATTTCCTATCTTAGACATAAGTGCAATGAATGATAGCTTATATCCTGTTCCAAAAGAACCAGATGTATATTTAAAACAGTTATATGGTAACTGGACCGTCCAGTCAAATATACATGCTGATACAAAATACCACCGTAATAATGGGCTTATTTTGAGTGAATATAGAAAAAATTGGGACCTTAAGTATAACATATACAGGTGTAAATTTTAATACAGGAATACATTAAAATAAAATATAACATATAAGTAGTATAGTGTATTATGAGTGCACAACTAGGGGTTATAATAATTATTATAACCGTTGTATGCATTACCTTACTTTTTTGCATAGGACGCTGTATTGCAGGATATTTTAACATATGATATACATGATATATATGGTATACATGATATATATGGTATACATGATATATATGATATATAAAATTGATATATATGATATATAAAATTGATATAAACAAATTATAACATGGTAGTTACACCGACCGAAAATAAAAATGAGACAAACTTTCTATAAAAATAAAAAATCGTTCAGTTAATCTTTTTGTAATATAAATGCACCCTTAAAGATCATTATACTATTTTACGACTATAGCGATTACTAATCGATAATAGTGGTTAGTATATTTTATTGAAACTTATAATCACGCTTATATTTTTCAGGTCGCATGTTTTTGAGTTATTGAGTTGAATATATATATAAACAATATAAAAAGACCTTCACCATATTATGTAGCAATTAGAACCATAAAAAATAGAATGGAAGCCGCACACATTGCTGTAGATGTAGCTAGTGCTAGTATAAATTATACCGATGTTAATAAAAAATTCCAAGATTTAACATCAATATTTTACACTACAAAGGGATGTATGATTTTAACATTAAACGATACATTTTCAAAACGTTTTATCGCAACTCATCCAAAGTTAGAATGGAATGAAAAATATAATAGTTATGCAGAAGCAGTAGTATTAACTGCTAAAATTAACATAATTATTTTTGGACAACCGTTTGAAGTTTATCTGCATCGTCCTATAAAACAGATTCATCGATGGGAGTATGAATATTTTTTCGGATTTGGTGGACATAATGCAGGGTTCTCCCGTGATAGAATCATCCTTACATTTTCGGAAACATTTAATAAGGATATTGATGTTGAATATTTACTAATGACGGAGACATTATATCAAGGTGGTGATGAAGACGATGAAACCGATGAAGCTGTATGTTGTGTAATCGATGAAAAATATGTTAAAAATGCGCTAAAGTTGTTAGTTATTGGAGGTTATGTAAAACACTGGAATGCTTTTAATTATTTTAAAAAATGGTTTAAGGACCGCGGATTTAATGTAGAAATTGAAGAAAATAACTCTAATAAGTTTGCATCATTTATTTTTGAGGATTATGCAGTTATTGAATCATAAAAGATGGGTCGCCTGTAATTTGGCGAAGAACATGATTCGTATACGCCATCGCAACTGCATCTGCTTCATAGTAGTTCCAGTATATATCTTGGATTCTTAATTCCGTACGGTTTTGATTACCCGCGCATATGACATTTGTAAAGCTTGTTAACGTACATTGTAATGGATGCTGTGGATAATCATTTTTGACAAACGTACCTTTGAATTTTTGATGTGCATATTCGGGGCGTTTTTCTTGAATCAAGTATGTCTTTCCAGGCACAAGGTCGGCAGGATATACGTGTTGAAGAGGGCGCATTGCGTGGTGTGGTGTGGTGTGGTCTCAGCTATATCACGATTAAACAATATAAAACATTTCAATTTTATATTGTTACAAAATTGAAACCAAAAATGTGTATACAACTAGGTGTAATCAGAACCGTAATAAGTTATTACATCAACCCCTCTATTATTTTCCAATTTTGAAAATGAAATCTGTTGCTAAAAGCGCTAAAGAATCATCATCAAAAAAGCCAACAAAAAGGGCAGCAAGAGCACCAAAAGCACCAAACCATAAGTTACGGTTTAATGAATTTGAGGTATTAACAAAACATTCTATAGGAAATGCAGGTGAGGACTTCATTTGCAATACGATTCCATGCGAAACGTGTGGTCATACAAAATGGACGAATTTGAACAAAGTGCAAATGAACTATCCGGGAGTTGATTTATGCTGTGACTATTGTGGCACATTTGTGCAAGTGAAAACAATGTGTAGCAAAAATGGGAGTTGTCCTCTGTCGCAGGCTAGCAATGGTGCATGGAAATTCCCGACATCGAAAAATACGGTTCGTGAAACCTTGAAAATGTTGAAGGGAAATATTCGATATATTGCTGTAGTATATGATACGAATTATAATATTATAGAGGTAAGCATCACTGGTATGTTATCGTCAAAAAATATACACTATACGGAAAATTACATAGTTTCGGATGACATCAAGTATTACCCTCCACGAATTTTGCGGACACTGAAAAGTATATGCGAAGTGAAGTGAGGTGAGGATTGTTGCGTTGGTGTTTAATTCGTTTTTTATTTGTTTACTTTATTATACCATCTTTAATTTTTCACCAAGTTCTTTATAATAGTGTCCATTATACGGGATGTTTTTGGTAAGTGCTTTTGTCAAAGTTTTATCGCTTATTGCTAATGATTTAATGCAGTCGTATTTACATTCAAATTCTTTTATTAAGTTATTATTTGTGTCATATTGTCCAACACCATTTTTGTATAATATTGGTGTTCCGTTTATTTCTTCAAATTTGCTAGTTAACTTTTCGTCACAATTATTATATAATATATAATAAAAACCATTAGCTAATGTACTATTTTTTACTGGACCGTCTAATGCCGATGAAGACTCATAACCATTAAAATGTGCGGCAGTTTTTCTGTCTATATACACATTTACAATTTTGGTTTTTTCTTTATCTAGTTGAGCTATGTAACCTAAGTTTTGAACTTTTGTTTCTTTTGTAGGTTTAATTTCATGTACAATATTTGGATCTAAATTTCTTTCAACTAGTAACCAACGAAAACCACAATAAATAGTGTTGTCTGTTATTGCTTTCATTACACTTGGTCTCTTTATATTTTTACTTTCATTCATTGCTTCTGTAACGGATTCATAAACTTTAACTAATTTTAATGTTTCGGGATTTATTTTTTGGAGTCTTGGACCGAGGTTAGGTAGTTGTTGATTAAAGCCGGTAACTATTTTTTTCTCTTGTTGTGAGTTTAATTTACTTAATATTTCTTTATTTGTTTGTTCTAAAGAATTAACTTTACTTAATAAAATTTTATTAGTATGTATTATTTCCTTTAATAATTCATTGTCGTTATTTGCAAATGTATTCATAGCATTTTCTTGATTTTTAAATTTTAAATTTTCAATTTCAAGTAACAATTCATTTACTTTGTAGTTATAATTATCTATATTATCGTTAACTATTTTTAATAATATTTTATAAGTTAGATTACCTCCTATTAAAAACAATTCATTTTCACTATCATGATTTGGTAGATTTTTTACTATATTTGGTTTTATAGTATTATGGCAATGTAAAAAATGCTCAAAGTCTTTACTTTTATTTACACAAAAACAATCAAGTAATATGCATTCCTCGTATTTACTTTTATGTTCATTATATCTACCCATAATCCCTATTCTGCTTTCTCCTATTTTTACAACATATGAACCATTTTCGTATGTCTTAACTTTAATAATATAAACCATATTCCCAGCATTGTTAAATTGTTTGAGTAGAAATTTTTCATTATCTAATTCTTTTTGTTTAATTAATTTTTCTTCCATTTCTTTATTTTTGGTGGTTTCTATAGCAGACATTTCATTTTTTGTTTGTTCTAATTCTTTTTGTAATTCATATATTCCATTCAACCTTATTTCTTTAATTACTTCACACACCCAATTCTGAAAACGTTGAGCAATAGGTTTTCTCGAACGAAACAGCATTTTATATAACCCTTTTTCTGTCAAAAATGTAACTTCTTGATTGCCACCAAGGGTGTTCATACTATGAACTACCTTCTCAGATTCATCAAAATCCATAATTGATGTTCTTATATTACTAATTTCAAGAACCACTCCAATATCACTCGCTCGGAATAGTGGATCAGTTTTTGTTCCTTTTATAACTACTTCTGTGTGCAAGTTATTTGAATTAAATGCTTTTACAATATCCATGTCAATGTTTATAGGGCGTTATACTCTAGATAACGACCTTTATTTAAGCCCTTTATACCATATATATTATTTTTGCTTTAATAATCAACAAGCAAAAGTTAATTATTAAAATAGTAGTAAAAATACAAGACCATATATGGTAACAAAAAACGTTTAGTTAGAGTACGCCAACCCACCCATACCGGACATGATACGGAGAACGTTGTAATTGGTAGCATAGACACGAACCTTGGCAGTCTTGGTGCCCTCAACGGTGGCGTTGGAGAGAACAAGCTGAAGGGTAGCATTGTCAATGCGGGAGAAGTTGCACGATCCGCTTGGTTGATGCTCTTCAGGTCTCAGAGCAAAGGAGTAAACATTGATACCGGTGTCAGGGGTGTGAGTGTGGTGCTGGTAAGGCTGAACCAGGTCGAAGTAAGTGCCTTCGCGCTCAGAGAAGCGGTCCTGACCGTTAAGCTGGAGCTTAGCAGTGACAACGGGGTTCATACCCCAGCAGTGGAGGTCAAGAGAAGTCTGGGTAAGAACGAAAGTACCGGCATCAGATACACCAGAGTTCTCGTAAGGGATTCTGCCGCTAAAGCCGGGAGCCATGTTGGACTGGTCATAACCAGTGCCGTCAGCGCCAGCGAGGTCGCCCTGCTGCCACCAGTAAACGTTGGAGACATCGATAGCACCGGCTTCATTAAAGAGACCAGAGCCGTTGATGAAGGAGCCAGTAGTCTGGGCAACAGCATCGTGTCCACCGAAAGCATGGATAGCATTGGGAAGAGCATCAACAGCGTCAGTGTAGTTGAAGGGCTGAGCACCAAGAAGTCTGTACAAAAGCTGGTTGCAGTCGAGAGAAGAGCAGTAGTCAACGTTCTGATCGGGCTGGACAACCCAGATAAGCTCCTTAACGGGGTGGTTAAAGTTGAGCTTGATCTTGTTGGAAGAAGAACCGACGGACTCATCACCAGTGAACTGGAGCTGCTCGATAAGGTACTCGTGGGGGTTCTGAGCCATACGTCTGCGCTCATCGGTATCCAAGAAGACGTAGTCAACATAGAGAGAGGCAGCGACAAGAGACTGGTTGTAGGCAGTGTTGACACGTCCACCGGCAGGAGAGCTGGCGTTGTTGGGGTTGCCGCAGCTGAGAGAGCCGACAGCCCACAAGCACTCATCGATGGGACGAATATCAAGGTTAATCTTGACTTCGTGATACTGAAGAGCGATGAGGGGAAGGGCAAGACCGGGGTTACGGCAGTACCAGAATTGGAAGGGAACATAGAGAGTAGTCTCGGGCAGAGCATTGCGGGGAGCGCAAACCTGACGAGGGGCGTTTGCCTGACAAGGACCATCGATGGCATTGAAAGAGGGATCGGTGATGAAGGTCAACTCGGTGGTGTTTCCAACCATGGCGTGGTAACCAGAGCGCTGGTCACTGGGAAGAGTAAGGTTGTTCCAGATGTGCATCCAGTCACCATACTGGCGATCAATGCGCTGACCACCGATCTCAACCTCAACCTGGGAAATCAACTGCTCACCGGGGAAATCGAGCCAACGAGCATAAACACCGTCCTGGGTAGCTCCCTTCATGGACTGGTTAATCTCGGGGAGAGTAACCTGAAGGTAAGTGCGGTAAGCCAAATCACCATTACGAGAAATGGTGCAGGTTACACGACGACCAAAATCGGCTTGACCGTTAAAAGTCTGCTCGATAGACTCCATTGCAAAGTTGGTGTGACGTTTGTAAGACACCTTCCAAAAGGTAATCTGAGGGTTGCCCGTAAGATAGACATCTTGGGCGCCGTAAGCTACAAGTTGCATAAGACCTCCTGCCATTTTTGTTTATTATAATATTGCTAAAGAAAAAAATTTTGTAAAAAAACTTAATTAACATTTATAAATTAATAATTAAAAATTAACAATAAATAATTAACAGTAAACGATTAACAGTAAACGATTAACAGTAAACGATTAACAATAACTAACAATAATTAGTAGACAGTAATTATTGTTATTAATTCATTAATATTTTCCTAAAGTGATAAGAGGTAAGAACAATTCACACAATAATATTATTCATATTTGACTTTAAAAAATGTACTAAATATTCATCGGAATATATCTCGGTTTGTTTTTCATGCTTTTTCCTAAAAACATACTCGTCGTTCTTTTTTCTTATACTCCATCCATTTTCTAAAGTATTCATCAAAAATATCATCAAGTATATATCATTTTTTTGTTCAACATTTATATCCAACTTACCCTTGTCTATTAGAATTTTTAATGTATGAACACCTTCCTTTAATGGTACGATATCTTCTTTTTTTTTCACTACTTCTAAACTATATGTAGCCTTATTTTGTCCTTGTCCTTGTCCTTGTCCTTGTCCTTGTCCTCTCACAGATTCATTCGCTCGATTATTATATATTTTTTGAATGATGCGTTTGTTTAAATAATCCTCTGTTATAATCTCTGTTGTTGAATCATCTAATTTTTTTAAATAAAAAATAGTTTTTCTTTTCTTTATAGCCATGTTATTTTCTAAACAGTTCATAATAAATTTCATTTTATAATATGTTTCTCTCTTAATATTCGTAATATCCAGAGAATCTATGTTTATATTTGTAGTTAAAACATTTGAACCATTATTGATATCGTGAGTTTTTTCATTTTTAGCACATGCGTCTAAATTATTTGATAACATTATTTTATTTTTATAGAGAAAACATTAATACATTCCTAACATTATTCTTATTATTCTTATTATTCTTATTTACTATTTTGTAAAAACCTCTAAATTCTCTAAACTCTCTATTATAAACTTTTAACCTAAACATCTCAAACTATATAATCTACTCTATTTCATATAACTTATCCTGCTACTTGGTGTTCCTTCGATAATATTGCACCATGAAGCAAAGAAAGTGTCTTGTTTTCACTAGAAAAATAACTTGGATAAAGAATACTCCAGTCTAATGTGTCATCAAATAAGCTTAACTTTGTATATACATAACCTAAAAATGCACTACAAAAAAATCTCGATGTCTTCTGAGGATGACGGTCTTTTTTGCAGTAAGCTTCTATCCAATCTGTAACAACAACATCATATGGTTTATCGTATACAACTTTATGTATTTCTTTCAGTTTTTCATTATTGAATATTTTGTCGTACTCTTTCGTGTTTTTGAATTCGATTTTGCGAACATATATTTTTCCACTATATGTCGAAATAAAATGCTCATATGGAATAAATTGAACTCCGAATTTTTTTGTATTATCTTCTGGATCCGGAATATCTGAAATACCTGATGTCCAAACATATGTACCCTTTAATGGAACATCTGTGAATTCTGGGTCTACTACAATCATACCAACATGTGAAAAATCACTCTTTGTCATAAATTTTATCAACCAACTAAATAACCCCCATGATTTGTATTCAAGGTTGTCGCATAAAAGAATGTCACCTGTTTTTAATGTACCGCTAAGTTCACTCGTTGGTTCACTCGTTGGTTCACTCGTTGGTTCACTCGTTGGTTCACTCGTTGGTTCACTCGTTGGTTCACTCATTATATTTTACTTTACTTTATTTGTTTTATTTACTTTATATTATATCATAAAATATAAATATTAAAGTAGCATAAAATATTAAAGTAGCATAAAATATTAAATTAGATATAATTATTAATTATTATATATTAAAAAAGTTATACTTATAACAATATAGTGAATATATAAATATAGATATATAGATGCCATCTTTTAAACATAAAACAAATAAAAAAATTTTTGTAGACAAAAAAAGAATAATGACGCTGGATAGCGTTCATCGTGAACTACAATGTGAGTTTAATTTGATTAATAGCGAAGTATTACCTACATTAATTCGTAGAAAAAATGAAATAATGAAACAGTTAAATCACTCCGAACATATATTGGAGGTCAATGATAAAATAGAGTTACAAGATTCTTTATATGACATAAAAGAGGAAATCTATAAAAATAAAAAAAAGATTAAAGACTACTACCTGAACAACAGTAAATTTATTTTCGATTATTTTGAAAACAAAAAAGAAATTACGAATGGTACAAATAAAACAAAGATTCTTAACTCTTTTTTCAAAGTAAATGATAATACATTTGATGAAAATGCGTTGACGCGTGCAAATGACAATAATGTTCAAAAGTTTTTTACAAATCTCGACCAGACATTTATTAACATAAATGACTATACGTATGCCATTGATATATGTCAGTCTTGTAATAAGGGAGAAATGATTCCCGTCGAACATGAGGGGATTATGGTTTGCAATGTTTGTGCAAAACAGATTACTTATCTTATCGAAAATGAGAAGCCGTCTTATAAAGAACCGCCGAAGGAAGCGTGTTTTTATGCATATAAAAGAATCAACCATTTTAAAGAAATTCTTGCACAGTTTCAGGCAAAAGAAACTACGCAAATCCCGGAAGAAGTTCTCGAAAATATCAAGCAACAACTTCATAAAGAGCGCATCCCTCTCTCAAAATTTACGAATTCTAAAGCAAAAGAAGTTCTTAAAAAATTGGGATATAATAAGTATTACGAACATATCCCCTTTATTAAAGATAAACTTGGTATTAAACCGCCGATTATGACACCGGAGTTAGAAGAGACGTTGTGCAATCTTTTTATGGAGATACAGGGACCGTATGCGAAATTTTGCCCGGATGACCGTGTGAATTTTTTGAATTATTATTATACGGTTTATAAACTGTGCGAACTTCTGGAGAAGACTGAATTTCTTTCTTATTTTCCGATGTTGAAAGATAAAGAAAAGAGGATAGAACAGGATGATATATGGAAGAAAATTTGCGAGGAGTTGAACTGGGTATTTATTCCGACACAATAGGTTGTGGTTGTTGTTGTTGTTGTTCAGATGATAGAGGACTAAGTGTATCAACACTACCCTGACTACTCGGAATATCACTATGACTCATAATAATATTTATATTAAATAAAGAATAGTCTTCTATAAAGTAAGTAACAACTATTTATTATTTACATAATAAAATGTAAATAGTAAATATTATCTACATAGTTTCTAAATAAACGCTTTCTTTTTTACATCTTCAACTGTTTAAAGTTTAAGAGGGGTGGGGAAACCAACAAGGTTAGCACCAATACCGAAACCAGCACCAGTTCTAGCAGAAACAGCTAAAGTGGGGACATAAACATCCAAGATGGCGAAGGTCGCTGCTGCTACAAGAGAAATCAACGCAATTTCGTTTAACTTAAGAGTCTGAGATGGTATGGAATAAGCAACTATCGCGACACAAAGACCTTCGATAATATACTTAATAAAGCGCTTAAAAAGCTCACTAAAGTCAAGTGTTCCGTACATTATAAATATAATGTAGAAAAAAATATTATTTTATTATTTTATTATTTTATTATTTTATTATTTTATTAAATTTAATAAATAAGTAAGCGTACAACGAATAAATGAATAAATAGTAAACTTACTTAAAATAATTATTTAATTATATAATATAATGTCTGAAACAAATAGTTTGCCAAAGGGAGTTACTCCTAAATATTTACCCGATGGAAAAGAAAACCCCAAATATGTCGACTTATTGGAAGAAGATAAACCAATTGCTGGGCAAAAATTCGTATGTCTTTCGTTCGTTTCACCAGAGCATATTATCAAACAAAAAGACCAATTTTTGTTCGAAGAGTTTGTGAAGCAGTGGGATTACAAAAAGTCAATGGAAAAATTTACCCAGTTTCTCAACTTTGTATCATTTAAGTATTCTCTTTCTTTCGATAAACTTACTGCGGACTTCCAAGAGTTTACAAAGGAAGAGGGAGAGACGATTCGCGCAACATCTGCAACGCTAATTAGCGATGACTATAAAACATTTTTGGATAACAATGAAGATGAACTTGAGCAGAAGTTTGGCGAAAAACATGGGTTCCAAACATCTACGAGAGGCATCAAAGTGCGCGGCGTTTTTGCTACACAAGGCGAGGCGGAACTTCGCTGTAAATTGTTGCGCGAGGTCGACCCCAATCACGATATTTATGTAGGACAAGTTGGTATGTGGGTTCCTTTTCATCCAGAGGCATACAAGACGGGACGTGTCGAGTACATGGAGGAGACTCTCAATCAACTTATGTCCGATAAAAAGAAAAATGAAGAGACTGCAAAACAGGAGTTTGATAAACGTGTGCGCGAGGCTAGGCAGAAAGCGATTGAAGAGAATATGAAAAAAGCGGAAGAGTCTGGTAACAAACTTACACAAACGATTAATGCTGATGGTGAATTAGTTGGTATTTCAAATGTTGCTAATTTTGATGGATTGGACGAAGATTCAACAGTTGATGATATTAAGAAGAGCATATTTGAGGCTGAGAATGTTGTTCTTGATAAAAACACGGACCATGGTTTGTCAAAACTGACACATTTTGAGAATTAAGATGATGTCGACATGAAATCGACATAAATCGATATGAAACTATTGAATAAACAAAATAAACAAAATAAACAAAATAAACAAAATAAACAAAATAAACAAAATAAACAAAATAAAAGTTTTAACTATTAAATATTATATGTTAAATATTATATGTCACTAATATATAATATTTGCTTTTTAATTGGCATGAATAAAAAGGTAAAACAATATGTAGTAAGTAACTATTTCAAATCATTTAATAGCGATAATATATTTATTAAGTTAGTTTGTTTATTATTCATTATAGCTGCTATTATTATATGCATGTATTTCTTGTATAGGGCGATATCTAATGCATTATATATGTATAGATTAAAGACTGATTTTTATAAATTACAGGATATGGGAATAAATGTTAAAAACTATAACATATTATATTTTGAAGAGTTTAAAAAAAAACATATAATGAATTTTTCAAAACTAAAAAATACGAAACATACTGAGTTTAAAAATAAAAATGCAATTGGTATGATTACGGACAAATATGTAGTCTTGGATTTTGATACAAAAAAAGATGTTAGTAATGCAGACTTTTTAATTGAAAAAATACCAAAAGATACCGTTTGTGAAAAAACACCGAATGGGTATCACTACTACTTTGAAAATGATACAGGAAAACCAGTATATACTTATATACAACTAGTTATTGATAATGTAAAATACTCAGTAGATGTGTTAGGTGTTGATAATTTGATAATAACATCTCCTACAAATATAAACGGAAAAGATTATTATTGGATTAATAGTATTTTTACACATAAAGCAGCGAAGTTATCAGAAAATACATGGATACTAGATTTATTAAAAAATCAGAAACCATTTCATCGTAAGTTTAATAACGCTACTTTATCGATGAATATTAAAAATGCTTTTATAATCATAGATAATCTAAGTATTGAAAATAATATTAGATTTACACTTGGTATGATGAAAGAATATTCTGTAAAAATGAAACTGTTAAATGGTGTTATATATGTATATGATGACAACTACTATTTTTTGACTAGAGGTAGTTTTAGTAAATACAAGAACAAAAAATCTATGGTAGAAAAACTAAAAAATGTTATTGCCAAAATTAAACCATCGTGTATTATAGATTTATCTATTATAACTAGCAACTATTTTAAACCCGAAAATATTTTTCACATAACATCGTGTGTTATACATAGCGACTTTAAAAATTATAAGTACAATTCAGAATTCCCGAACTATATTGAATGCAGCTATATATACAAAAAAACGAAGTATCTAATCCAAGATACTATTACCATAAATAGTTCTAATAATTCTAATAATTCTAATAATTCTAATAATTCTAATAATTCTAATAATTTTAATACAAAATTAAATAACTTAATATCATGGACTACACCAAATACACCAAATACACCAAATACATCAGAAACAAATAATGCTAGTAAAATATTGACAGGTCCAGAAAGTATTTATATAACATTTTTACTTTCAAATTATTTTAGTATACCATGCGTAACACTGGGCGTGACATATGATGAAAACAATGGTTCAGAAGAATCTACAAAATCTTTAAATCAAGCTTTGTATAAAATTATAAATACTATGTTTTTTTTATTTTAAAATAATGTAAATAGTGCAAATAATGCAAAATAATATAAATACATTTTATAATTTATAGTATAAAATATAAAGTATAAAGTATAAAGTATAAAGTATAAAGTATAAAAATACAAAATGAACAAAGAAGAACAACAAGTTGTACGAGTAGAACAAATGAAAAAAATTCAAAGTGAGGCTCTAGAGTTATTTACCAAAAAAAATATTGATTATGGTGACGCATTTGCCAAATATGGTGTTATCGGTGTTTTAATGAGAATAGAAGATAAACTGCAACGTTCTATGTCTATAACAAAAAATGGAGTAAATTTAATAAGCGATGAAGGAATTAGAGATACGCTAATTGATTTACATAACTACGCCGCTATGGCGCTAATGTTATTGGATGAATAGTCAAGTAACTACTTTGCAATATTACCACCGTAGGTTACTACCATTTATTTTTATTTACTTTAATCTTTGGACCTTGACCTTTGCGTTTAATATTCGCAGGGTCATATTGTTCTTCCTCGTCATCGGAATGAATATCTTTCGACATTTCCCAGAATTCTTTTGCGCCTAATTTAAATGGACCATGTGTTTGTGCTTTATACCAAAATATCTGGTCATGTAACTTATTTGATTTTGCGTTATTGTTTATTACTAGACATTCATAGTTTTCGGTACACTGGTCCATCACTTGACAAAAACTTTCAAATGTTGGAAACATACCAGCGTAGTTTTCATAGATTCTTTTACGATTCCCAATATATGGTTCGCGTAAAATAAAAACATAGTCAATATTGGTTCGCAAATTTGGCGGAATACCTAAAGGATACTGCATTGTAATTACCAACATGATTTTCCAGTGACGACCGTTCATAAAAAGTAAACGCATCATAACATCTTTGGTCCACTTATTGTCAAAAAGACAGTCATCTAATACCACAAATGTTCGTGGATCAATTGTGCTTCTTTTATACGACTCTATCTCTTTTTTCATCTGTTTTAATACGGCTTTTTGTCGTTTTAAAATATTTTCAATAATCGCCGTATTATAAGCATCGTGAATAAATAACTTGGGAACATGCTCTCCGAAAAACCCGTTCCCTGCCTCTGTGCCGGATATAACAGTACCGATGGGAATATCTTGATGATAGTACATTAAATCTTTTACTAAAAAACTTTTTCCTGTATCACGTCGTCCGATAAGAACAATAACGGGTCCTTTATTTTCGTCAGGGCGAAAACTAATTGACCTCATATCAAATTTTGCTAATTCTAAACCTACACTCATTATTGTATATTGTATATTTATATATACTTAGTTATTTATAATATATACTAAAAAACATATAAGTTACAAACGCATATTTGTTAGTTTTTTAACATATTACACCGACCGAAAAGAAAAATGAGACAAACTTTCTATAAAAAAATAAAAATCGTTCAGTTAATCTTTTTGGTAATATAAATGCACTCTTAAAGAGCATTATACTATTTGACGACTACAACCAATTACGATTGTAGTGGTTAGTATATTTTATTGAAACTTATAATCACGCTTATATTTTTCAGGTCTTTCTCCTGTTTCTATATAGTGATTAAATACCTTTTGTATATTTTTACATCCATTCTTATCGCGATTGATACATCCCTTCCGTTTGTTTTCCATTTTAAATGTTAGGATTGAATGCATCTTTCGTTCTATGCTTCTCTTATCTGGTAAATATAAATTATTACACAATTCTTCTGTTTTATAGTTCAAGCATGATGTTCTAAATTCATCTATATTATAAACTTCAAATCTGGTATTTATTTTTCTTTTTATTGATAAATTTGGAGTTGATATAAAATTTCTCATCTGTTTTCCAATACTCCAATCACCGATTATGATTTTTATGTCCTTACCATACTTGTTCTCAATCTTATTTAACATATTGTCCTCTGTTCTTTTTGTATTTATATACGAATACCATTTGTATTGTCTGAATTTTTCATCTTGATATAATTTTGCAATCGCATCATTTACTTTTAGTTTTTCTTTGATATATTCTTTAAATTTTTCAATATCGCATGTTTTTGAATTGAATAATGATAATGTATTTTCAATTTCAGTAATGTGTTGTTTATCCTTATAATTTTTTAATAATGATGAATATTTTATCCGCTTGGTTTCTTTTATTCGTTGCTTATTTGTATATGAAAAATAATTACCATCATCATCCATCATTTGTAATAATGTTCTTTTTCCAGGGTCAATAAATAAATGTTTTCCATCTAAAAAATCCTTTGAAACTTCATCAATATACGGAAACTCGTGTAATACTTCTTTTTTGGTTTCTTTCTTTTGTAATTCTCTTCTTTTTCTGTTTTCTTCTTTTAACCTATTTTGTTGCACTTGCTTTTCTTGTTTTTTAATCTCCTTTTCCTCTTCTGTTAGTCCTTTCATTCGTTTCTTTTCATTCTTCATCTTATCTTTCTTTATTCTTTCTTCATTTACAAAGTCAGTATGTAAAAATCGTAATGAAACCGAATATCCATCGGTTATAATGGTATAATCAAACACATACTTATTCATATGATGCAGTTTAAAAAATGTATTCCATAATTTATCTTTATTTGTTTCAATATTATCAAAATATTGTTTTTTATCAGTATCAATAAGCAGTTCTACAACAGATTTTGTATCTATTTGTATATGCCTTGGTATTAGATGGGTTTGAAGTGGAAAAAACTGGAACATCTTTGTATTCACTTCTTCTAATTGCAAATTCATAAATATCATGTGTTTCAAATATTTCTGTGGATTGACCTTTATATCATAAAAATAACTTGTATCATAATTCTCTGGAACAATTTTGTATCTGTTATCATTTAACCAAGTATGGTATTTTTCATCACATGTTAAAATTTCAGAATCATTTATGATGTCATTTTTTACTTGTTGTAGTTCTTTATAAAATTGTTTCTTGAAATCTTTGTTTTGAAGTTCATTTTGGTATACATTTTTAAAGTAAGAATTAACAAATCGTTTAATGTAGTCAATAAAGTGCATTTTGATGTTATTTTCAATAGCAGTAATCATAGTAGTAGCATAATAATCTAATATAGCAGATAAATTCTTACCATCTTGTAGTGTAAATATAGAATTACCAATATTTTGAAATTCTTGGAGTAGTGCTAAATTATTTCCTTTGGGTTTTGGTCCTGCTGAAGCTTTCACTAATGACTTCATAGACATTCTAATTGTATCTTCTGTTATAATTGGTATTTCCTGATTGTTATGATACTTTTGAAGCACCCATAATCTCAATAAAAAATAAGAGTTTGTAGTTATTGTGTTTGTTCTTGAAACTGCGTCATTAATCCTTTCTAAAACATCAATCGGTAAATCTGATTTTATAATTTTCTGTATTGGAAGTTTTATGCACCGATATTTATCGGGTGGTTTTACCTTTTCATACATTATATAGTTACTTAATATTTTATTTTTAAGTAATTATACGCAGAAATACACAATTCCTAAAAATTCTTTCAAAACTATTTCCACATCCTTCTCTTAAACACTTACCAAGTATAATTGTTTCACTCGTTATTTTTTCACCAGAATAATCCTTCAACAAAGTTATCTGATTTTCATTACAGAACTTTATAAGAAGATCCAAATTATATTTTACAGGCGATGCTCGTTGCGTCATTTGTATTTATTTATAAATATATTTGCTTATTTATAAATCAATTTTTTAATT
>Ga0194124_10002451_pt1 | contig 20932 bp, 22 predicted proteins | sample TA2KigCas0mmetaG_FD_148605 | JGI IMG/M metagenome (GOLD analysis project Ga0194124, IMG submission 148605) | Freshwater microbial communities from Lake Tanganyika, Tanzania - TA2015031 Kigoma Deep Cast 0m | ecosystem: Environmental > Aquatic > Freshwater > Lake | place: Tanzania: Lake...
CCCCTGTTTAATCTTTTTACTTTAGTTTTCAACAGAAACTCATAAATATTGAGAATCAATATCTTACGTTAAGAGGTCATCATTTTAATAGCTTCTGCCCAGCGTATCGCAGGCGGCCTTGAGTAGGGAGTTGACATCGTGGCTATCTTGACCTTTTTCCCAGAGCATGATGCCGCTGGCGAGTGTCTGGGCGAGCTTCGCTTTCCGTTTGATGGTAGGTTGTCCGTTGTAGTAGACGGTGTAGGCGTTGAAGCCGGTGACACTGACGGTGGCACTGTCAGCCAGTGGGCTGCCGTTTTGTGTGAGGATGGCGGCATAGGTGAGGGTGGTGCCGGTCTGGGTGATGCCACTGGGCCGGCCGTAGGCTGGCAGTCCGAGGACAGCCCTTTGGCGAGGCATCCCGCGGGTGTTGATCCAATAGTTCAGGCTGGTCTGAGCGAGTGCCAGGTCGCTGTGGTGTCTATAGGGAATGGTCGTACTGAAGTCGTCGTAGGCCATGATATTGAAGAAGTCGACTTTATCCCCCTGCAGCAGATCGGTCGAGATGGCGTCGCGGAAGGCTCCGGGGTATTTGCCAGCGGTGATGGCAGCGGACAGGTAGTAGGCGGCGTTGACGTGGCAGCTGTCGCCCAGCTCTTTCATCAGGGCGGTGAAGGTAGCGGCGGTACCGTCTGCGGTAGAGGGGAACTCCCAGTCTATGTCGACGCCGTGGAGGTTGTAGGTCCGCAGGGTGTTCATGATCTGCCGGATGAAGGATAGACGGGTGACGGTGCTGGCGGACATCTGAGCCCAGTTGGTGGGGGTGCCGTTGATGGACAGAAATACCTTGGCCCCGTTGCGGCGGGCCTTTTCGGCCACCACGACCAGCCTAGCTGGATTTGCAATGGAGAGGTCGCCATTGGCACTCACGGCGGCGAAGGCGTAGTTTATCACGTTGCACATGCGGAACTTCTGATCAGGTACGGCTTCTGGGTCGCGGTAGGAGGGCATATATCCGACGACATAGAAGCCCAGGCTGGGGGGCGGCTTGATGGTAAGGGGCGAGGGCGGGTTGGGGTTAGGCATCTCTGATTTGCGACAGGCACTGGCCAGCAACAGCATGCCGAGAGTGGCGAGGAGGGTGCTGCTACGGCGGGAGAGAATGTTCGGGGGGGTCGGTAAAGGCATGGGCAGGATTAGGCTGATGACAATATAATACATATTCTTAGTTCGATGCCTTATCTTCACTATCAACATTTAAACCCATAATCAAATTCACATGTCCGACGGAAAATTGGTGGGCCTATTGCTTTGTGCCATAGCGCCCATAATATTCTTGATTCGCATCTACCGGTACCGCAAGGCCCAGGCAAAAGCCGGCTATCCGACTGTCCAGGGTACGATCGTTCATCAGGTACTGGAGGTGAAGGAACATGTCAGTACTGACTCGAACAACCTTCAGGAGGTCAGCTATGAGTATATCCCGAAAGTTGAATACGCGTATACTGTCGCAGGCCAGTCGTATGTGGGCACCCGCATCCATGTGTTAGTCAGCAAGTCTTCCAGCAGCGAAACGGAGGCGCAGAAGGTGCTGGCAGCCTATCCGGTACAGGCAATAGTGCAGGTCTTCCATAATCCCCAAGATCCGAGAGATGCATTTCTGGAGAATGACCCCGGCAAGCGGATGATCGATGCAGGCACCTGGTTTGCTGGCATTGTATTGATCATCATCGGTCTGGCCCTGATATTTGTTGAGTGAGCCCTGCTTTGACGATGCCTTTGGCATCTATGAGACCAAATCATTCCAATACTCACAGGCACTGTTGGATCCCTTGTCAGGAAGACCTGCGTCATCCAACATGTCACGGAAATTAATTCTTTCCATCAACTCCTGAAATAGGTGCAAAGCGCCCCATGCGGAGATGTTTTTGTCGGTGTATTTGTAGTCTATTGAATGCATCAAAAAAGTGAATTGTAGATGTACTTGCATATCACAATATTACTGACCTCTCAGAAGAATTTCTTCGTTTTGATCGCATAATCTGGGCTAAATAATGCACTGATTATGTCCAAGATGAGTCCGGATTGCAGAGCTGTTTATCCAGATTGCATATTTATTTAAAATTAAATAAATCTATTTGTAGTGTAGAAATAGAATTCTATATCCAGAATTCTTAAAATTCGTCCTAAAATTTAAAAAATAATAAAATATTTGAGTATGAATAAGAGATTACTTGATATCCTAAAACATCGAAAAAACTATTATTCTCAGAATGGGGAAGATGGAGTTTTAGAATACATTCTAGATAAAATTCAAAATAAAAATAAATGGTGTGTTGAATTCGGAGCATGGGATGGAATTCATTTGAGTAACACGTATCATTTTATTTCAAAGTTGGGATATCATGGTGTATTAATTGAAGGAGTAAAAGGCAGATATGACATATTGTGTGCAAATATGGAAAAATTTGGCTCAATCTGTATCAACAAGTTTGTGAATTATGAAGGGCTTGACACTTTGGATTTAATATTGTCAGAAACTCCAATTCCTATTGATTTTGATTTATTATCAATAGATATAGATGGGAATGATTATTATGTATGGGAAGCTCTAAATAATTATAAACCAAAGGTAGTCATAATAGAAATAAATATAAGAAATAAACCAAATCAAAATATCATTAATAAAAAAGATTCAAGCTATAGGCATGGAGTTTCAGGAACAAGCATATTACCCTTGACAAAATTAGCTGAAAAAAAAGGGTACACATTAGTTGCTAATATTTCATGTAATGCGATTTATGTATGTGATGAGTATTTCTCCTTATTTTATGATAAGAAACAAAAAATTGAAGATTTATACTTATATGAAGGGCAATATTTTCATGAATTGACTTTCATTGAAATGAAACGTATTGGGATATATTTAACTATAAAAAAGCTATTTTTTCTCATTGGTGTTGTCTTTAAAAAAATCAAGAAATTTCTAATAAAAAAATTATTTTGACACAGCAATACACTATAAGCGCCTGTCCAATCTAGGTTTCTATGTGGGAAGTTATTCGCCATCCCCATCAATCGATCGTTCCGAGAGAAGATGTTCGCTCATATAGCCTGCTGGAAGTCAGGGACCGTCACTCAAAAGGAATACTGTATTCATGAATGCATCAACTATAGCCAGCTCCACTATTGGTTTCGTGCATCTAAGGGCCAAGTTCAGCATGCGTTACTCCGCTGCACTCCTGCTGGCAGTCTGGCTCTGCCTCGCTTCCTGCTCCCTCACGCGATCCGTCGCTCCGCCGCTCCGCACCATTGCATTTGGTTCCTGCGACCACCAGGATGCCTATCCGAAAATGTGGGACGCCATCCTAGCCAACCGGCCAGACCTTTGGATATGGGGTGGAGATAATATCTACGGCGACAGTCATGACATGGATACGCTGCGTACCAAGTATGCGCGACAGAAGGCTGTTCCCGGCTACCAGACCCTGCGGCAGCGGGCGCATGTGACGGGGACCTGGGACGACCACGACTATGGCTTGAACGACGGTGGCCGGGAGTATGCCATGCGTGCGCAGAGCCGCGATGTGTTATTCGACTTTCTGGACATCCCAGCCAGGGATCCTGCCCGTACCCGTGAAGGGGCCTATCACAGCCGGACCTATGGACCGCCCGGCCGCAAGGTCACCATCCTCAACCTAGATACCAGATATTTCCGGGATCCCCTGTGGCAGGAGCCATATGCAGATCCGCGCTATCCAGGCGTCAGCCGGCACAATGTCCCCGCTCCTGGGCGGGATATCCTGGGCGAATCACAATGGGCTTGGCTGGAGCATGCACTCATGGACTCGACGGCTTCATTGGTCATCATCAACTCCAGCATTCAAGTCCTTTCCTCGGAACATCCCTTTGAAAAATGGGCCAACTTCCCCGATGCCCAGCAACGCCTTTATCGCTTAATTGCGCGCAGTGAAGCCCGGCAGGTGCTGATTCTGAGTGGAGATCGGCATATCGGGGAATGTTCAGCCATCTCCCTGGAGGGAAGAACCACCAAACTCTACGACATGACCTCTTCCGGCCTCACCCATACCTGGTCGACACCGAGGGCAGAACCCAATCGGTATCGGCTGGGAGAGCAGGTGGTGAAAAAGAATTTTGGCTTGATTCGTATTGACTGGTCAGGCAGGGTTCCACGACTCCGACTGGAGTTGCGGGGGGAAGGCAATCAGCTTTTACAGCAATGGGAGCCTGACCTCTAGAAAGCTTTTAGCGGGATGAGTCTTCCTTCCAATCAATTTGCACGATCACCTCATTGCGGCGATCCAGGATTTGAGAGGGAGGGTCATATCCGAGATACCGAAAATTACCTGTGGGTTGGATCTTTTTCTCCTGCAGGAGGGCGGAGAGCCGGTCGATTTGTTGCCGAATGGCAGCATCGGAGGCAAATCCGCTGAAGCGGATGACTGCTACATATTCCTCCTTGGATTGTACGAGGCGTACACCTGGATCGTTGGGCTTGGGCAGGTCATCCATCGCATAGGCAGAGGGCATGACAAAACTCATGGAAGAACCCTGCTCGCTGATGTCCATATGCACTGGTGAGGTCATGGCAATTTTCTGCCCTGCTTCATTGCCACCAAAAATATAGCCTGCAATGCGGCGAAATCCAGTGTAAGACACCTCTCGGTAGTTGCGGGCCGAGGAGCTGACGGTCGCTAGTGTCGCAGACGGATAGTAGCGTATCTCCAGGTCGCCCATACGGGCAACCGTACGGTATGCCTGCTCTTCAGTATCGTTGCCTCCTGGCTTGAGGAAGGAAGGGAACGGTAGGGCCGTGAGGAGGGCCAGTCCGGCTAAGAGAATTATCATTGTAGGATGTTTGATTTAGTACCTATAACAACCCTCCGGGCCGCTTGTTCAACAACTTTCGTTGATGGGCGATTGCCTTCAAAATACTGGTGTTTTCAGACTGTTGTTGTATCTTTCAATGACATCCTTGAACCATCAGGCCGAGAAGCATGCCTTATCCTGACCTTTCCCTGCACCATTTTCCAGTCTCCCAACTCTTCTCTTGGCCCAAGACGAAGGTCGAATGGGAGCCCTATCGGCTCAGCCAAGAGCAGCTGCAGTTTTTTGATGAATATGGCTATCTCTCCAATGTGCGGATGTTCGACGAAGCACAGATGCAGACGCTGCGCGAGGAGCTGGTCGCGCTCATGGACCCCGTCCATCCTGGTCATTCCCTTTACTATGAGTTCTCTTCCAATGAGTCGACTGACCCCGAGACGGTCATCTTCCACGCCTTGGGCGCCTGGCGCATCACGCCCGGCTATCATGACATCCTTTGGAATCCTGCCTTTGTCATGGCAGCCAGCCAGCTCTTCGGAGAATCAGCCGTCCGTTTCTGGCACGATCAGCTCTTTTGCAAACCACCGCATATTGGAGGGGTCGTTGCCTGGCACCAGGATTATTCTTACTGGACACGTACCGGCCCGATCCAGCATTTAACCTGTTGGATTGGCCTCGACGATACCGATACCGAGAATGGTTGCCTGCACTATGTCCCGGGTAGCCACCGCTGGGGACTCCTCCGTAAGCCTGTGCTGGCCGGTGAAATGGATGGTCTAAAAGCCTTTCTGACACCAGCGCAGGAAGCAGCCTTCCACCCTATCCCTGCCACCCTGAAGGCCGGTGAGGCGGTCTTCCACCATCCACTGATGGTACATGGCTCCTATGAAAACCGCTCTAACCGACCCCGCCGCGGGGTTGTCATCAATGTCTTCAAAGACGGCACTTGCTCTAATTCCGATGAGGTTCTCCTCCAAGGCGTGCCCTCCATACCGGCAGGCATGCCCATGCAGGGGCAGTTCTTCCCGCTCCTCTTTGATCCGCAGGTACATGTTTGAGACATAGGCAATCACTGATTGCTAAGACCTGTGATCAAAATCGCTGCGGGGTATCCTTATAAATAAGCAGTTTATGCATATTTATCTTGGATGACTCCGCATTTTTCACGGTCACTGCCGCTTGCTCCTCTCCGTCTATTGGCGGTGGGGTCAGCTAATCTAGGGTGGTTGGGCTGGGACGCCCATCTGTGATGATGGAATAGACTCACCCGAAATATTAATCTACACTTGTGTACAAACAGAGGGGCTTGAAGTCCATCGGTCTGATGTATGCACAATGACGGGGAGTTAGAACTCTACGACGAAGCCGATGCTGGGCAGCAGGGCGCCGGTCGTGCCTTCCAGAAGGACGGGGATGGCTTTTTGGCGGTTGTTGGGGGCGGCAGGGTTGATGTAGGAGCCGGCGTTGTAAGGCTCGCCGGTCCGTGTCGCGATGCTTTCGTCGGGATTCCGTTGGAGGGTGAAGCCGGGGATGGAAGGGTTTTGGCTGTTATAGGCGTTTTGTATGTCGAGGTAGAGGTCGAAGGTCCACTTACGGAAGTTGAACTTCTTGTCAATGCGCAGGTCGGCCGCATGGAAGCCTTGGAGGCGCAGGCTATTCAGCTGGGCGTTGTTGAAAACGGGTTCATAGGTGAAAGGGTAGTTGTCGAGCGAGCGTGAAATATCATAGGGGGTATAGGGGGCGCCGCCCAAGTATCGGAAGCGGAGTCCGACTTCCCAGTTTTTTTTGAAGCGGTAGCCGCCGGTGAAGGAGAGCAGATGTCGGTTGTCCCAGGCGGAAGGCAGTTTCTGTTTTGGGTCTATACCGGAGAAACGGCTGTGGTAGTAGGTATAGGCGAGGATGCCGTAGAAGTTGCGCGTCAGCCTTTGTTGAAAGAGCAGTTCATAGCCAAAGGCTTCTCCACTGCCATTGCTGGTGATGCGCTCATTGCCGAAGACGCCGAAGTCGCCGCCAAAGTTTGCCATGGATACTCCAAGGGCGGCGGAGACGGGGTAGTTACCGTATTTCTTCAGGAATCCTTCGGCAGTGACACGGGTGGAGCCGGTAGGCTGCCATTCGATGCCGGCCACCAGGTGGTCGGAACGGATATAAGCGGCATCCTTATTGACGGAGACCCCATTGACCTGGAAGCCGAGGATGGTATAGCTGGGCAGCTTATAATATCTGGCCAGCGATGCGTTCAGGTTGACGCCGCGGCCCAGGCTGTAGGAGAGGGAGAGGCGGGGGGAGATGGTTTGTCCGAGGCGACTGCCGGAAGAGGTATAGTTATTCCCGTCGATGCGGAAGCCTCCTGAAAGCGTAAGTTTTTCATCCAGCCCTTTACCCGTGGCTGTGAGGAAGGCGCCGTAGCGTAGCATGTCAAAGGCGGTGCTGTAATTGGCTGTGAAGGCAGGCCTGCGTTGGAAGGTGGTATTCTCATATCCTGTGAGGATGAGGTGGCCACCTGCGTTCATCTGGATCTTCCCCAGTGGGAAGTTGACTTCATATCGCATTCGGTTTTCTGCCTCTTTGGATCGGTAGCGCAGGATCCTGCGGTTTTCGTTGCCTTCATCGTTCTGTTCAAACTGGTCGGCTTCATTGCGGAGGTAGTTGCGGCTGGCGACAAGTTGCCAATAGCCTTTATCCATCGCATGCCTCCAGGAGACGCCGAAGGTGTACGACATCTGACCTTGCAGCGGTACCTGGTCGAGAATAGCCAGCTGCTCGAGCGTAGCTTTTTCCGGTTTGTTGAGGGAGAACTGGTCGATGGTGCCGATGCCGATGACGTTGATCTCATTTCGCTTGTCGGGCTTATGGGTGACCTTGTACTGGTAGTCCCAGTAGTTGGGCACGAAGGGAAGGTCGATCAGTTTGAAGAGAAACTGCAGGTACGATCGGCGTACGGAGGCGATGTAGGTGGTCTTGCCGTTCTTTTTTCCCAAGGGTCCTTCGGAGGTGAGGGCCGCTTCGCTGGCGCTGACGCGGAAGTTTCCTTGGTGTTTTTCAGGGTTTCCATTCCGCTGCCGGAACTGCAGTACGCCGGAGAGGGCATTGTCGTATTTGGCCGGGAATGCCGAAGTATGCAGGGTGACGCGGTCGAGGAACGCCACGTTGAGAATGCCTGCGGGGCCGCCAGCCGCTCCTTGGGTGGCGAAGTGGTTGATGGTGGGCACTTCGACGCCGTCGAGATAATAGACGTTCTCGTTGGGGGCGCCGCCGCGGATCACAATATCGTTCCGGAAGCTGGCGGAGCCGGAGACGCCGGGGAAAGATTGCACCACCTTGGCCATATCAAAGTTGGCACCGGGGTAACGGATGATCTCATTGGCGCTTAGGCTTTGTACGGAGTTGACTACGCCAATGGGCTTCGGAAAGTTGGCGCGGACCACGATGCCGCCGAGCTCTTTGCTTTCTTCTTCCAGGTCGAAATTGACTTCCACGGTGTTGCCGGAAGTGACTTCAATGTCAAATTTCGTGATGCTGCGGAAGCCTACAGAACTGGCTTCCAGTGTGTAGGTACGCGTGGCAATGTCTCGCAGGCGGTAGAAACCGTTGCTGTCGGTGACGGCCTGACGCTCCGTGCCGCTGACACGGATGGTGACGCCTTCTAGAGGCACCTGGGTGCGGGCGTTGCGGACAAATCCGTTGATGTTGCCGAGATTCTGAGCAGAGGCGCTGGCGATCAGGCTTAGGGCCAGCGTGAGGTGGAACAAATGACGGCGCATCTCGGGGAAAATTTTGGTGCATGCTGTCCTCAGGCCACTAGTGGGTGACAACCTATTGACGTAAGTTTCTAAACAAGGTCTTGGCTGAAATGTTCGCAAACCAGGGCATCATGGCCCTTTCATCTGATGTTCAGGCCGTATTTGCGCAGGAGTCCTTCCAATGCATCTGGAGCGAAACGAGCATCGCGCATGCGATTACAGGATGGATCAATGCCGAAGTCGATGGCTTCGCGGAAGTCGCATTTTTCGAGGTTGCAATCTTTAAACAGGGCAGCGGTAAGGATCGAGAGGGAGAAGTCCGCTTCCCGTAGATCGGCGCCTGAAAAGTCGACCTGCAGGAGGCTGCAGCGGATGTATCGCGCGCCGCGCAGGGGCGATTTGAGGAAACTGGAGTAGTCAAGCCTGCATCCTTCGAAATGCACATCATACAGTGCGGAGTGGCAGTCGCCGAAAGCTAGCCCCATGGCCTGGCAGTCGCGTATCCAGACGCCGTTCCAAGTCGAACCTGTCAAGTTCGCGTTGGAGAGGTTGCAGTTGTTGAACGTGCTGTCGATGAACCAGAGGCCGTTCAGGCTTCGGCTGGAGAGGTCGCATCCTTCAAATCGGCAACCTTCATAGATGCCGGGTAGGATCCCATTTGCTGCGATTGTGTCTACAGTAAAGGTGATGTCTTCGAAGTGATTATCTGCGGGATACATCTGGTAGCAATGATACTCATAATCGCTGGATCGGGTCTGTCCACGCTGTATCGGAATGAAAACGCCATTTTTGGGTATTTTTGCAACATGACAAATCGACTTCACAGGCTGTCCTCGCGCTTTGTGATGGCCCTGACAGCCATCTCCCTCCATGCTTCCGCCCAGGATGCATATGAGATCCAAGCCCGTATCAAGCCTTTCGTCAAGGGGTACCTCTATCTAGCGCACCATTTTGGAAAGAAGCAGTACCTCGTCGACTCTGCGCTCATAGGTTCTGACGGCTTGGCCGTCTTCAAAGGGAAGGACCGGTTGCTGGGTGGGGTGTACATGATAGCCTTTCCGGAGAAGAACGGGTGGATCGAATGCCTGATGGACCGACAGCAGCGGTTTCGGGTCGAAGCCGACACAGCCAACATCCTCGGTACCATCCGTTATACGGGGTCTCCTGACAACGACGTCTTTGCCGACTACCAGCGCGAATCCTTTCGCCTCGGCACCGAGATCGGGGTGCTGCAGAAAAGGATGGCGGTAGAATCTCCGCAAGAGGCAGCTAAGACCCCCCCAGGAAATCATGCAACAGAAAGGTGCCGAGATGACAGCCTACCGCGACCGCATCATGCAGGAGCACCCCAACAACCTGCTGACAGCCATCTTTTATGTCTTGAAAGAGCCAGTGTTACCGCCGGCTGAGAAGCACCCCGGGGGCCGCTACGACTCTCTGTTTGCCTACCGGTACTTTCGCGACCACTACTGGGATCATATCTCTATGACAGATGAGCGGCTGGTACGCACGCCCGTCTTCCAGATCCGCTTCGATCGATATTTCGATGAGATTCTGCCGCAGCATCCAGACTCACTGTCAAAGGCTGCCGGCGAACTGCTGGATGCAGCCAAGCCAAATGCGGAGATGTTTAAATTCCTGCTGTCGTCCCTCACAGACAAGTATGTGAATCCACAGTTCATGGGCATGGACGCCGTATTCGTCTACCTTTTTGAGAAATACTACATTCCTGGAATGGCCGATGCATGGATGAATGAGAAGTACCGCAAGTTCATCTTCGACCGGGGTTATAGCCTGATTTCCAATGTCATCGGCAACAAAGGGGCCGACTTCGAGTTTCTAGACACGGCAGGTCGTAAAAAAAGACTCTACGACATCTCCGCCCCCTTCACCGTCATTTGTTTCTGGGACCCTAGCTGTGGCCATTGCCAAGAGGAGGTTCCGAGACTGGACTCCATGTTTCAGCAGAAATGGAAAAAGCAGGGTATCGCCCTTTTTGGCATGATGACGGATGGGGGTAAAGACAACTGGCTGAACTACATCCGAAAGAACAACCTGAAGGGCTGGGTGCATGGGCATCAGACCGAAGAGATGCGGGATGCATTGTACAAGGCAGGACTGCCGGGCTTTCGGCAGTTGTATGATGTCTATCAGACACCCATCCTGTATGCACTCGATAAAGAAAAGCGGATCATCGCCAAGAAGTTGAACTACCACCAGATCGACGACCTACTGGACTACCGGCTGAAAGCCGCTGCCAAGCCCCCGGCGAAATAAGGCTTGCTCAGAGTACTTGCCGGAGGGCGTTGTAGATGACCTTTGGCTTGCCCAGGGTATAGTAATGTAGGACCGGGACACCTGCATTCTTCAGTTCCTGCGACTGTGCAATCAGCCAGTCAGTGCCTACCTGCTCGCATTCTTCATCCGTCTTGCAGCGCAGGATCTCATCACTGAGGTCGGTGGGAATGTCGACATGGAAGGTCCTGGGAATGACAGTGAGCTGCTTCTTGTTGGTGAGGGGCTTAAGGCCCGGGATGATGGGCACGTCAATGCCTTCTGCACGGCAGCGGTCGACGAAGGCGAAATATTTTTGATTGTCGAAGAACATTTGGGTCACGACGTATTCCGCACCCAAGGCTATCTTCTTCTTGAGCCAACCCATGTCGTGGTCCATGTTGGGGGCCTCGAAATGTTTTTCTGGATAGCCGGCCACACCCATGCAGAAGTTGGTACGAGACCCATCCTGGATGTCTTCTTCCAGGTAAATGCCGTTGTTGAGGTCTGACACCTGCCGCAGTAGGTCGATGGCATAGCGGTTGCCGAGTGGCCCCGCCTCATAGGAGGCTTCGTTCTTGGTCACATCCCCGCGCAGGACCAGCACATTGTCGATGCCCAGGAAGTTGAGGTCTATCAGAGCGTCTTCTGTCTCTCGGCGGGTGAAGCCCCCGCATATGAGATGTGGTACGGCGTCCACCTTATAGTGGTTCATGATTGCAGCACAGATGGCGACGGTGCCAGGGCGCTTTCGTACTTCAACTTTTTCAAACGTCCCGTCCTTTTTCTTTTTGAAGATATGTTCACTGCGGTGGTAGGTGACATAGATGAAGGAGGGGCCGAACTCCATCAATGGGTCAAGGTGGTGGTAGATCGATGTGATGTTCTTTCCTTTGAGGGGGGGGAGTATCTCGAACGATACCAAGGTCTTTGATGCCTGGCGGATATAGTCTATGACTTTCATTTGAGTGGCTGCTGTTGAGGGCAAAGATAAATCAAAGGGGCTGCTTTCGCTAACCTTGCGCTTGGCTGCACCTGAGACAGCCAATCTTGCGTTTTTTTTGCCATTCGTCTTTGAAATATATGGGGCAGATCATACATACGGAGGGACTTGTCAAGCGCTACCGCAACCGCACGGTGGTAGATCACGTATCGGTGGAAGTCCGCCGGGGCGAGATCGTCGGCTTGCTGGGACCTAACGGGGCAGGCAAGACGACTACTTTTTACATGGTTGTGGGACTCATCCGTCCGGATGAGGGTCAGGTATTCCTAAACGACCTGAATGTCACCCGGCTGCCCATGTATAAGCGGGCTCAGATGGGCATCGGCTATCTGCCGCAGGAGGCCTCTGTATTCCGAAAGCTGTCCGTGGAAGATAACATCGCCTCTGTACTCGAGATGAAAGGGCTTGGCAGGGCGGAGCAGCGCCGCAAGACGGAAGAGCTGCTGCGTGAGTTTGGCCTCACCCATGTCCGGAAAAATAATGGTGACTCGTTAAGTGGCGGAGAGCGGCGCAGGACGGAGATCGCCCGAGCACTGGCGGTCGACCCGGGCTTCATCCTCTTGGATGAACCCTTTGCTGGGGTCGACCCCATTGCAGTAGAAGATATCCAGTCGGTCGTGGCGCGTCTCAAATACCGCAACATCGGCATCCTCATCACCGACCACAATGTCAACGAAACGCTTTCCATCTGCGACAGGGCCTATCTACTCATCGAAGGCCGCATCTTTAAGCATGGCACTGCAGAAGAGCTCGCAGCCGACGACCAGGTGAGGCGACTCTACCTGGGGCGTAACTTTGAACTTCGCAGAAAGGACTATCTTCACGAGGAGGCGCGGCATGAGGCTTCCGACGGGGCTCTCCCCAACGATGCATCCATCTGACGCGTCGTTGACAGACATGAGGATCCTCAGCCCCGCCATATCCCGAATGGCCCGCATGCGTATGTGGCGCATCGAGTCCATGATGATGAACCCAGTATCGGCCCAGCGCGAGGTGCTGCAGAACCTGGTCACGTCGGCACAATACACAGAGTTCGGTAGGCGGCATGGATTCCCAGAGCTGTTCTCCATCAAAGCCTTCAAGCAGGCCGTCCCCATCCAGGAATATGAGGACCTGCGCCCTTGGGTAGAGCGTATCATGCAAGGCGAACAGCAACTGCTGTGGAATACGCCGGTCCATTGGTTTGCGAAGAGCAGTGGCACCACCTCCGACAGGAGTAAGTTTATCCCTGTGAGCGATGAAAGCCTGGAAGACACGCATTTCAAGGCGGCCAAAGATGTCCTTACACTTTACTATCACTTTAATCCGGAGTCGGACCTGCTGACAGGTAAGGGACTGATCATTGGGGGGAGCCATACCATCCACCATTACAATGAAGAAACCCACTATGGTGACCTGAGTGCCGTCCTCATGCAGAACACACCCTTCTACGGGCAGTGGATCCGTACCCCTGAACTCAGCATCGCCCTGATGGACGAATGGGAGTCCAAGATTGAAATGCTGGCGCAGAATACCATCCAGGAAGATGTCACTTCCATCTCCGGGGTACCTACCTGGACGATGGTTCTCTTTAAGTGCATCCTCGAACGCACGGGTAAGTCGTGCATCAAAGAAGTATGGCCCAACCTAGAACTGTATATGCATGGAGGTGTTTCCTTTATCCCCTATCGGGAGCAGTTCGCCCGGCTGGTAGGTGCTGACATCCATTGCCTCGAGATGTACAATGCCAGCGAAGGTTTCTTCGCTGCCCAGGACAAACCGGGCGAAGATGGGATGCTGCTCTTCACGGACCATGGCATCTTCATGGAGTTTATGCCGGTCGAAGAGTATGGCAAGCCCAACCCACAGACAGTGGGGCTGGAGAAGGTCGTGCTCGGCAAGAACTATGCATTGGTGATCAGCACCAATGGGGGGCTCTGGCGCTACCTGTTGGGGGATACCATCCGCTTCACCACTCTCTATCCTTTCCGCATCCGCGTGGTGGGCCGTCTGAAACATTACATCAACGCGTTTGGCGAAGAGCTCATCGTAGACAATTCTGACAGGGCCATCGCCCTCGCCTCCGTGCGGACGGGCGCTGTCGTGCGGGACTATACCGTGGCACCCATCTATTTCAGCGAACACGGCAACGGCGGACATGAATGGCTGGTTGAGTTCGAAGTCGCCCCTGCCTCGCTGGACGAGTTTACTTCGGAGCTCGATCGAGTGCTGCAAACCCTCAACAGCGACTATGAAGCGAAGCGGTATCGAGACATAGCCCTCAGGCCACCCCTGCTGCACGCCGCCTCTGAGGGACTTTTCAGCGACTGGCTGAAGTCGAAAGGCAAGCTCGGTGGGCAGCATAAAGTGCCGCGGCTGTCTAACGACCGAAAATATATGGATGAGCTGCTGCCCTTGTCTCAACGGCCGGGCCAGGAGTGAAATCCTGTATCTTGCAATAAATGCGATGGCATGAGACTTTTAGATGGCAAGGTGGCGATTGTGACCGGTGCGGCCCGTGGGATCGGCGAGGCAGTTGTACTCAAGTTGGCAGAGCACGGCGCCCACATCGCCTTCACCTATGTGAGTGAGGGAAGCGCCGCCCGGGCAGCTGCCCTGGCGGAGCGACTGAAAAGCTTTGGCGTGGATGCTCGATCTTGGCGGACCGATGCCAGCGATTTTACTGCCTGTGAAGGCTTTGTCAGCGAAGTAGTTCAGCAATTTGGTACCGTCGATGTCTGCATAAATAATGCAGGCATCTCCAAGGATAACCTCCTACTCCGGCTTAGTCCAGCGCAATGGGATGAGGTGATGGATGTGAATCTCAAGAGTGTCTTTAACATGACCAAGCAAGTACTACGACCGATGATGAAGGCACGTAAGGGTAGTATCATAAATATGAGTTCCATCATTGGTATCCGGGGTAATGCTGGCCAGTCGAGCTATGCTACCAGCAAAGCAGGTATTATCGGTTTCACCAAATCGGTCGCACACGAGTTGGGTAGCCGCAATATTCGCTGCAATGCAATTGCCCCTGGCTTCATCGAGACCGATATGACCCATTACCTAAAAGATGGAGAGGCAGCCAAGGCCTTCATGGATAAGATACCCCTAGGCCGCTTTGGCGCTGCGGAGGAGGTGGGCGCGACGGCTTTATACCTAGCATCCGATCTGAGCTCATATGTCACCGGTCAGGTCCTCAGTGTATGTGGTGGACTAAATATCTAACGCAAGTCCTGCTTTTTTAATTTTGTATATCTTTGTCATAGTTTATGATCAAGCGAGTCCAACACTTCTGGTTGATGATATGGTTGCTGTCAATCGTCGTTCGATTGCTTCCTATCGAGCAGACGTCTGTATTCTTGTCTGACATCTTCCTGTCTGAGAAGGCCTCTGATGCAGTAGAGTCTGAAGATAAAGAGTGTGAGGTATTGGCTAGAAGCCGGCACAGCGATATGCAGGCTTTTTGTCGATACACATTTCTTCTAAGCCTTGATGGAATACCGCTTGGTGACTATGCGGCCCATCTGATGCGGGACCGTGGGGCAGATGATATCCCGACACCACCACCCAACGCCCGCGGGTAACACTTCTCCAGCGCCTCTTTCCCATTTTTATCATTCTTACTTAGAGATATTATGTCTCTTTCAATTCCTTTTTTAACATGCTCGCATCCATTATAGTGCTTTTGGTCTCATCTCATTCACTCTGAGGGTTGCCAGAATCCAGGGTAAAGCAATATTGCTATCTGCCATCGAATTAGCGACATGAATATTATTGTAATAGACATACATAGCTAAATAATAATTGCGCTCGAAAGATTATAATACTTGTTGTATAACTAATTATTTATTCAATAAAAAATCAACAAATGGAAAACGCTAAAAATCAATTTAATGAGCAAATGGTAGAAACAACTTTGCAAGCCTGGTGCGATGCAGTAATTGCCACAGGGAAAGTTCATACCAATGGAGGGGATGTTATGACTTTTGCTAACCAAGTTTTAAATGCGGCATATGATTACGAAAACGGAAAGGTCCTTTTCAAGCCTACCCTCACATCAGGGGAGCAAACCTTTAGACCAACGCAAGAGGGAGCATTGTCTTACTTTATTGGGAAAAATAACTCATACCCGAATGACCATGGTTTTTTATTAGAACCTTGGTTAAAGGTCTGGTTTACCGATGTAAATTATATTTTGAGAGAGGATTTGGCAATTGTACAATGCAATGTTCATTTCATTTCAGCCCGAAGAGAAATTTTTGTCAATAAAAGTTTTGTTTTCAAAATAGATGAAGAATCAAAAAAAGTAAAAATTTGCTTACACCACTCTTCCCTTCCCTACAATCCAAATCCAACTACTAGTTGATTTTTTAGGCAAGATAAGATTTGAAATACATCTATGTAAAGGCAGTATCACACTATATAATTGATCGAGTACTCTTAAAGATTTATAATGAAAAATAAATTATTTTCATCCGTACAAGCAGACTCGAAGTCAGGTTTGGTAGTTTTTCTGGTAGCATTACCTCTTTGTTTAGGAATTGCAATTGCAAGTGGGGCTCCCCCTCTTGCTGGTATAATTACAGGGATCATTGGGGGAATAGTAGTTGGTCTTCTCAGTAACTCAAATGTAAGTGTTAGTGGGCCAGCGGCTGGTCTAATTGCTATTGTACTACTTGCGATCAATGATCTAGGATTTGAGGCATTTATATTATCCGTAATGTTGGCAGGTATTTTCCAAATCATACTTGGTTTTGCCAAAGCAGGTAATATCTCTAATTATTTTCCATCAGGCGTGATTTATGGAATGCTAACTGGAATTGGAATCATAATTATAAAAAAAGAACTGCCTCATGCTATAGGTTATGACAAAGAGCATGAAGGTGATTTTTTCGACTACAACCTATATAAAGAAGATTCCGGATTTTTTAACGAATTAATCAATGCCCTTAATTATTCACATTTGGGTATTATAATAACTACTCTTATTTGTTTGAGTATTCTTATAGCATTCAATCAGATAGCTTCGCTAAAAAAAATTAAAGCTGTTCCAGGAGCTTTAGTGGTAGTAGTGGTTGGTATTGCATTAAATGAAATATATCGAATGGCAGTACCTGACTTTTTAATTAAAGATGAGCACTTAGTGTCTTTACCGGTTGCAAGTTCATTTAATGAGTTTATAGGACAATTTTCCACTCCTGATTTCTCAGCTATCACTAACTTAAATGTTTGGGTTACTGCAGTAACTATAGCTGCAGTGGCAAGCATAGAAACTTTATTGTGCATAGAGGCCGGAGATAAAATGGACCCATATAAGCGTTATACAAGCGCAAATAAAGAGTTGAAAGCGCAAGGAATTGGAAATATTCTAACCGGGCTTCTAGGCGGATTACCCTTGACAAGTGTAATCGTAAGAACTACTGCAAACATAACATCTGGTGCAAAAACTAAATTGTCTGCTGTCATTCATGGCGTTTTACTATTTATAGCGGTAATCTTGATTCCGTCATTACTTAATAAGATACCTATGGCAGCTTTAGCTGCTATATTACTAATGATTGGTTATAAATTAGCCAGTCCGCTAGTTTTCAAACAGATGTATAGTATTGGTAAATTTCAATTCATTCCTTTCATAGTAACTGTAATAGGTGTAGTTGGAACAGATTTGCTAAAAGGAGTAGGTATGGGATTAATAACGAGTATATTGTTTATTCTTACTGGGAATTTAAAAATTGCCTACTTTTTCAGAAAAGAAAAACATGCCGAGGGGGAGGTCGTTAAAATAAATTTAGCACAGGAAGTATCATTTTTGAATAAAGCAGCCATAAAACAAACACTTGCGCATTTACCAGAAAATTCAAGGGTCATAATTAGTGCACATGATACTGTATATATAGATTATGATGTATTAGAGCTGATAAGAGACTTTTCGGAACATGGATGCAAGAACAAAAATATTTTTGTAGAGTTACATGATTTCAAAAAAGCATATAAAGTAAGTAATAGCATAGAAAATTCTCGGGTTTCTTAAGGATAGGGTAAAGACATTTTGACTACTTCTATCTTTTAGTCAATTCCCTGGTCATGAATTCACACCTGGGAATTGACTAGTGGGTAGCCTGTTTTTGATCGATGATCGAAGTAATCTGCCCGAAAATATCCTCGATCGTTCCGACGCCTTCGATCGACAGAGACTTGCCAAGGGCATGGTAATGTGCTGCGACGGGCATTGTGTCGCGGCGGTAGACGTCTAATCGTTTGCGGAGTACGGACTCGTCGGCATCATCGATGCGTCCGGAGGTCTTGGCGCGCTTCTGCATTCGGGTGATCAGTTCATCGTCGGGGACGTGGAGTGCGATCAGCATGTTAATAGAGGTATTATGGCTGGCAAGCAGCTGGTCGAGGGCTTTCGCCTGTGCGGACGTGCGGGGAAAGCCGTCGAAGAGGAAGCCGGGCACATCTGGATAGGTCTCAAGGGCGTTTTGGATCATTCCAATCACCACGGCGTCAGGCACGAGTTGACCTTTGTCCATGAGGCTCTTGGCCTCTAGCCCGAGGGACGTCTTGCGTGCGATCTCGCCGCGCAGCAAGTCGCCGGTGGAGAGATGCTTGAAACCATATTGGCTAATGAGCTTCTCTGACTGTGTGCCCTTGCCGCTGCCGGGCGGGCCAAATAAAATCAGGTTGTACATTGCGTGTGGGACCGTAGAATGTGGCTGATACATTCAAATATACAGGAAAACGCTCTCCTATCGACGCATCATGTAACCGTTCGTTGACCTGATTGGGTATATCATTCCGCCTCACAGAACCCTCAGGCCTTATCCTTGTTATACGGTGGTGGGACTGGCGCTGATGCAAGCGGCTTTTGCCCCACAGACACGTTTCTGTACAGATTTTGTGTGATATGACTAACCCTTTTCCATATTTGCTGCTGTTCGCCCTGTCTGGAGTGAGCTGTGGCTATTCGCAACCCAAATCCCGTCAAACCCCCGCCACTATGGAGTCTAAATCTAAAAAACAGGATGTGTTTTCCCGCACGGACAGTTCCAAGCTCAATCTCAGTGATGCCGAATGGAAGGCAAGGCTCTCGCCAGAAGTTTATTATATCGCCCGAATGAAGGGCACGGAGCGCCCCTGGACCAGCCGGTTTGAGAAATTCGATGAGAAGGGAACCTATTTCTGTGCTGCTTGTGGACAAGCTCTTTTTCGTAGTGACACCAAGTTTGACAGTGGCTGTGGCTGGCCAAGCTTTTATGAGCCGGTAACTAAGACTAGCATTGTGTACCTCGAAGACAAGAGCCATGGTATGATTCGTACCGAAGTCCAGTGTGGCCGTTGTGAGGCACACTTGGGCCATGTCTTTGAAGACGGCCCCCCTCCGACGGGTCTGAGGTATTGCATCAACGGTGTCATCTTAGACTTTGAGAAAGCCCGGGAAGCTGGCGAGCGCTACACAAGAGCAAAGCAGTAATCGCCAAAGTCGTGTGGCCCTGCGTCCATACTGACAATTCGGACGGCAACATGTACAAAGGGCCGGAGGAAATCCCACAGGCCTTTGTACAGTGGCAGGGCTGAGGATTATTTAACTTCGTTCAGTTGGATGTTGAGTACAACATCTACATTCTCTCCGACAACGAGTCCGCCAGCCTCCAAAGCCCGATTCCATTTGAGGTTGTAATCGAACCGGTTGATGGTGGCCTTGGCCTTGAAACCGGCCTTGCGTCCGCGGGGTGTGCTCATGATTCCGCCATAGATCACATCCCAGGTGACAGTCTTTGTCACATCCCGTACTGTCATGTTGCCAGTGAGCTGATATTTGTTGCCACCCAGGGGCTTCATCGTGGTGCCGACAAAGGTGATCTTGGGAAACTGTGCAGCGTTAAAGAAGTCGTCGCCCTTGAGGTGGTTGTCTCGGTTCTCATTGTCGGTATTGATGGAAGCGGCCTCAATGGAAAACTGGATCTTGGCATCGGAGAAGTCGGGCTTGCCGCTTTCCAGGGAGCCATCAAAATTCCGGAAGCTGCCGTCGACTTCAGAAATGGCCATGTGGGTGACGGTGAATTTGGTGTTGGAATGGGTCTTGTCAACGGTCCATTTGGTGACTTGTGCCAGTGCGGTGGTGTTTCCTGCGAGGGATGCGGTCAGGAGGAAGAGTCCGAAGATGGTTTTTTGCATAAACTTTCTTTTTAATTGGTCTTGAGCGGGTGAATTAATTAATTTCCGCAAAATTAAACTGGTCATATGAGGATTGGATGTTTTTTCAATTTTCGACTTGTGCTGGCTTGCATAGTGAGTGGCCTGGCGGTAAATGCTCAGGCACAAATGGTAGGCCTTTCGCAATTTTCAAACTGGAAGCCGCGCAACATAGGCCCATCTGGGATGAGCGGCCGCATCACAGCCATCGACGCTGTCACCCAGGACCCCAGGGTCGTATGGATTGGTTCCGCTTCCGGCGGGGTTTGGAAAACAATCAACGGCGGTGACTCTTGGACTCCAGTTTTCGATGAACAAACCAATCTGAACATTGGTTCGCTGGCCATCCAGCAGAGCAATCCCTCCGTCGTCTGGGCAGGGACAGGCGAAGGCAACCCCCGCAACTCGCTGAACCTAGGCAGTGGTATCTATCGGACACTAGACGGTGGTAAGAACTGGTCGTGCATGGGCTTGGAGAAGACGAAAAACATCCATCGCATCCTGATAGACCCTGTGCAGCCCCAGACAGTCTATGCCGGGGCCATTGGCAACCCCTATGCCGAGCATCCCGAACGCGGCGTCTACAAGACGACCGACGGGGGGCAGAGCTGGCAGTTGATCCTGCATACCAACGACACCTCCGGCGTGGCCGACATGATAATGGATCCTTCCAATCCCAACAAGCTCTTCGTAGCCATGTGGCAGCACCGCCGGACGCCTTGGAGCATCATGAGTGGCGGCAGCGGTAGCGGACTCTACCGCACGCTCGACGGCGGTAAGAGCTGGAAAAAGCTGGGACAAGACGACGGACTCCCCGAGGGTGACTATGGCCGCATCGGCCTGGCCATCTCTCGCAGCAACCCGAACCGCGTCTATGCCCTGGTAGAGGCGAAGAAGAACGGACTCT
>Ga0194124_10002458_pt1 | contig 20920 bp, 12 predicted proteins | sample TA2KigCas0mmetaG_FD_148605 | JGI IMG/M metagenome (GOLD analysis project Ga0194124, IMG submission 148605) | Freshwater microbial communities from Lake Tanganyika, Tanzania - TA2015031 Kigoma Deep Cast 0m | ecosystem: Environmental > Aquatic > Freshwater > Lake | place: Tanzania: Lake...
CCCCCTCGTTCTGAGCCACTGAGCCTCCGAGCCCGCCCCCGCCCCTATCCCTGTCCCTGTCCCTCGCGGGAGCTACGCTCCCGCGTCACATCTCCGCCCTTCGTCTCATCGAAATCCCCGTTCCACTTCGACACCACCAAGGTGGCCGCGGCGTTGCCGATGAAGTTGGTGATGGCCCTGGCCTCCGAAAGGAAGCGGTCCACGCCCAGGATCAGCGCCATGCCCGCCACGGGGAGCTGATTGGTGGCCGCCAAGGTCGCGGCGAGGGTCACGAAGCCGCTGCCGGTGATGCCCGCCGCGCCCTTCGAGGTGATCAGAAGGATGACCAAGAGGGAAAGCTGCTGCCCGAGGTCCATCGGGGTGTCGGTAGCCTGCGCGATGAACAGCGCCGCCATGGTCAGGTAGATGCAGGTGCCGTCGAGGTTGAAGGAGTAGCCGGCGGGCACGACGAGCCCGACGGTCGGCCGCGCGCAGCCGACGCGCTCCATCTTCTCCATCAGGGCGGGCAGGGCGGGCTCCGATGACGAGCAGCCGAGCACGACGAGGAGCTCGTCCTTCAGGAGTCTGAGGAGTTTCCAGAGGCTGAAGCCGCAGGCGCGCAGGATCGCCCCGAGGGCGATGAAGATGAAGGCGGCGCAGGTGGCATAGACGCACGCGATGAGCTGCGCCATCTTGGCGATGGCGCCCAGCCCGTATTCGCCGACGGTGAAGGCCATCGCTCCCGCGGCCGCCAAGGGCGCGAGACGGGTGACGAAGGCGACGATGCCGAAGAAGACGCGGGAGACGTCGTTCAGGAGGTTCATCACGGGCCGGCCATGCTCCCCCAGCCGCCCCAAGGCCGTGCCGAAGAGCAGGGCCAGCAGGAGTATCTGCAGCACGTCGCCCTGCGCGAACGCCCCCACGAAGCTCTTGGGGATGAGGTGCAGGAGGAAGTCGGTCACGCCGCCCGAATGTTTGGCGGCCTCGGCGTACCCGCTCACGGACTTGGCGTCCAGGGCCGCCGCATCGACGTGCAGGCCTTCGCCCGGCTTGAAGACGTTCGCGATCACCAGGCCGATGATGAGGGCCAGCGTGGTCACGGCCTCGAAGTAGATGAAGGCCTTGAGGCCGGCCTTGCCCGCCTTCCTGAGGTCGCCCATCCCGGCCATGCCCACGACGACGGTCGTGAAGATGATCGGTCCGATGAGCATCTTCATCAGGGCGATGAAGGCGTCGCCCAGCGGCTTGAGGCTCACGCCGGTCTGCGGACTGAAGTGCCCGACCGCCACGCCGATGACGATCCCGATCAGGACCTGCACGTAGAGGAGCTTCAGAAGGCGCATGACGGGGTGCCCGCTTTCTAACCTCCCCCGCCCGCTGCGCAACCCTGCTCGTGCTCTCCTGCCTGCGGCAGCGCTGACCGCCCTCGGTCAGCCGCTGTCTCTCGGTAGGGACGTGATTGCCATCACGTCCGTGGGCGGACGGACATTATGCGGATAGTGACCTGACCCAGCTCGACGCACACGCCTCTGCGAACGGCGGCCATGGCAATGGCCGCCCTACCTCCGACCCTCCGGGCCTCCATTTGTCTTCAACCTGTCCCTGTCCCTCGCGGCTCCGCCGCGCCCACCTTTGCACCTTTGCACGCGGCTCCGCCGCAGTTGCACCTTTGCACAATCTGCCGCCTTCCCTTGCCAACATGCCAACTTGCCAGCATGCCAGCTAACTCTGCCCCTGTCCCTGTCCCTTAAGGCATCGCTGTCTCTAACCGTTCAATTTATCTCCCAAAAACTGCGGATGCCCCTCAATCCTTCGCTCAAGCTCGGCCCTCTCGCCTTCGATCAGTCCTTCGGGAAACTTTGCCGATGATCGCCTCCACTTGTCCAGCCACTCCCGTCCGAGCAGGGCGTAGCGGCAGGGATTCGAATAGCCTGGCGTGAGGGCGACGATGGTCTCCTTCTTCACGCCGGTGCCGGTGCCGATGGCGACGTGGAAGCCGGCGTTGAGCAGGGCGACGCGAACGGCGGTGGAGGCCGAGTAGGTGAAGAGCTCCGCGGGCTTCCGCGGGTCGCACAGTCCGAAGAGTCGTTGGAACTGGACGGGGGTCCAGCAAGCGGTGTCGGTCTTGTGGGAAAAGAAATCAAAGAAGATGAGGTCGGGCCTGGCCGAGGCCTGCGTGACGGTCTGCCAGAAGTCGCCGACATACAGCTCCCAGCTGAGGCCGGGGAACTGGCGTGACTGCCAGGCCTGCCGCGCCAGGATGGCGTCAGGACCGGAGTGCCGGAGGTACTCGAAGCGGTTCTTGTGGGTGAGGGCCAGCTTCAGGGAATCGAGGTCGTTCTCGAAGCTCATCACGCGCATGCGACGGACGGGCCCCTTGGCGGCTTCGGTCTCGTAGCACTGAATCGCGGCCATGGCGTTGGCGGCGGCGCCGAGTCCGACGTCCCAGATGATTAGGGGCTCGATTTCATCAGGGCCCTTGCCGGCGGGCAGGGCGAGGCGGCCGGCCAGGTCGGACTGCTCAACGTAAAGGGCCTTGGCCTCTTCCATCGGCGGGGTGTGCGCATGCATGATCTCGCCGGATGAGACCTGCCTGATGCTCGCGAATCCCGCGTCAGCGACGTGCACCTCGTAGTCGCCGAGCTTCCGGGGCTGACGCTCCTTGCCGACCTTCGGGGGTACGGAAGGGTTGTCCATGTCCTCCTCCTGGAGGAAGGCCCGCTTCTGATGATACAGTTCCAGGAAGCGGTCCTCGAGGATGCCCTGCCGGATCTCCCGCATAAGCTGGTGGTAGAACCAGATGTTGTGCCGGCCGATGAGGGTCCAGCCCAGCGGCTCCTGGGTCTTGGTCAGGTGATGCAGGTAGCCGCGCGAGTGCTTGGCGCACACGGGACATCCGCACGCAGGGTCGAGCTTCTCCTCCGACATCTTGTGGACCGATCGACGTAGCTGCAGGATGCCGCGCGAGGTGAAGGCGGTGCCGAACTGCGCGACTTTATTTGGGATGATGCAGTCGAACATGTCCATACCGCGATGCACGGCCTCGAGGAGGTCGAGCGGGGTGCCGACGCCCATCAGGTAGCGCGGACGGTCGGCGGGGAGCATGGCCGCGGCGATCTCGCAGGTGTCCTCGCGTTCGCTCTTGCCCTCGCCGACCGCGAGGCCGCCGATGGCGAAGCCGTCGAAGGGCAGCTGGGTGAGTCCGTCGGCGCTCTCCTTGCGCAGGTCGGGATAGAGCGCTCCCTGCACAATCGCGAACATGGCCTGTGGGGATTCGCCGCGCGCCTTGAGGCTGCGGATCGCCCACCGATGGGTGATGTCGAGCGCCGCCTTGGCGGTGGCCTTGTCGGCGGTCGAGGGGATGCACTGGTCCAGCACCATCATGATATCGCTGCCGATGGCGACCTGGGTGCCGATGCTGGTCTCAGGGCTGAGGAGATGGGTCTTGCCGTCGACGTAGCTGCGGAACTCGGCGCCTTCCTCCTTCATGTTCCGAGCATGCGGGAGGGAGAAGATTTGGAAGCCGCCAGAGTCAGTCAGGAAGGACCGATCCCACCCGGTGAACTTGTGGATGCCGCCGAAACGGCTGAAGACCTCGGGCCCGGGCCGCAGGAGGAGGTGGTAGGTGTTCGCGAGGAGGATCTGCGATCCGGCCTCGTGCAGGGACTCGAAGGTCTGCGCCTTGACGGTCGCCTGGGTGCCGACGGGCATGAACAGCGGGGTCTTCACCTCGTTGTGCAGGGTGCGGAAGGTCGCCGCGCGCGCCCGGGAACCGGTGGCGACCTTCTCAAGGACGAAGTTCAGGCGCGACATGCCGCGCCCTTGGTGTCCGACTCTTCGACGGAGGGCAAACGGATTAGGTTCGGGTCCGGCGTCTCCAGGGGAGGCGTCGTAAGACGAAGGCCTTAAGCCTGCGCCATAGTCGGAGTCCCTTGGGATGCCAGGTGAAGCCGAAGGTAATCCCGAGGATGATGAGCGGGATGCCCGGCACGACGGGCAGGATGGCGGCTGCGATTCCCACCACGATGAGCGCGAGCCCGGTTAGAATCCTGAAGAGTATCCAGGCATTGACCATGTTTCCACATTAGGCGTCCCGGCTGGATTTACAAACGGCTGGACAGGTCTCGCTTGCCCGAGCAGGGCCGCGTCGCCATGTGTGATTTTCACCCATGCGCCCCGCCTCTTGCCTTCCTTTCTTCTCCGGATAACATCTGAATCATGAAAAGGGGGGCTCTGGAACGTACGATGCAGCGGGCCGCCAAGCTCGCCCAGGACGGCGAGGTCGAAAAGGCCGAGGCCACCTACGAACAGGCGCTCAGGGACTCCGAGGTCAGCTCGGTGGCCGAGGTAGACTTCGTTCTCGGAGAGTATGCGGAATTCCTCGGTCACGTCGGCCGTCACCCCCGCGCCATCGAATTCAGCCGTCTCCGCGCCAATCTCCGGGGACAGCACGCGCCTGAGCGCAGCGAGGTCTTCGTAACGGGACTGATCGACCTCGCGACGGCCTGCCGTCGCGCCGATGAGAACGAGGAGGCGGAGAAGGCCCTTCTCCGGGCGATCGAAATCATGGAGGAGGATGAGCCGTCCTTCCGCCGCACGCTCAGCAACGCGCTGCTCTGCCTCTCCTACCATCTGCGCGAGTCGAAACGTCATGAGGAGTGCCTGGAATCCTGCGAGCGGGCCTTGAAGCTTCGTCTCGAGGACGAGGAAGAATGCCCGCCGCTGGAGCTGGCCCGCTGCCAGATGGCCGTGGCCCGCGCGGCCATCCATCCCGGGCGTCTCGCCCGCTGCCGGGAGATGCTCGAAGCAGCCCTGCCGGTGCTCGAAAAGATCGGCGAGCCCGATGACGAACCTTCGGTGCTCAGCGGCATGGAGAACATGGCCGACCTGCTCGAACTCGAAGGGCGCATCGACGAGGCTAAGGCCTGGGCGCTTCGCGGGGTCGAACGTGTCCTCGCCAAGCCCGATTCCGCCAAGTTCGGCCTGCTCACGCGGCTACGTCGCCAGATCGGCAATTACTGCGAATCGCAGGGCGACTACGCGGAGGGCGATGAACAGCGATGGATCTCCCATCAGGAGCACGTCGCCCAGTTCGGCGAGGACCACCTGGAGACGGTCGGTGCGCTGCAGATCTGCGCGAACTACCTCATCGGTCGTCTCAAGTATGCCGAGGCCGAGCCCCTGTTGCGCAAGATTCTCGCCGACTCCCTGCGTCTGCAGAAGGCCGACGACCCTGACCTCAGCCGTCCCTACAACAACCTCGCCTTCTGCCTACTGCATCTCGACCGCCTCGAGGAGGCTGAGGAGATGCTGAACCTTTCCGGTCTCCGTCTCGCCGGCACCGACGACGCCGTCAAGCTGGCCTTCCATGACAAGAACCTCGGCATCCTGTGCAAGAAGCAGGGTAGGGCGGAGGAGGCCGAGGTCCATCTCCGCAAGGCCCTGGCCGTCTTCAAGTCCAAGGGCCCGCGTTTGTCCGCCTTCGTCAAGGAGATCGAAGAGTGGTTGGAGTGAGGCATGATTAGGCAGCGAAGCTGCCTAATAGGGACAGGGGCAGGGCGGCACCGCAGGTGGCAAGCTGGCACGCGGTGGCATTTAGCCGCCGAGCAGGTAGGGCTGCCCGCCCCCGGTCAGCCACCTCCGGCCGCCCTCCGGCGGCCATCCCTCATCCCCCATCTTCCATCCTCCATCATTCAACTCCTGCCCCTGTCCCTCGCGGCGGCTCCGCCGCCGCGCTCACCCAATCTTCTTCATCACCTGCTTCGCGATGCCCTGGATGGTCAGGGTGGAAGTGGGGATGAGGTTCGGGTAGTTGGCGTTCTCAGCCTTGAGGTAGACCTTGCTGCCCTGCTTGATCAGGCGCTTGAGGGTGGTCTCGCCGTCGATGAGGGCCGCGACGATGTCGCCATGCTTCGGCACGCCGGGTTCGACGATCACGGTGTCGCCGTCATGGATGTCGGCGTCGATCATGGAGTCGCCGCGTACGCGCAGGGCGAAGGACTGGGGCGGGCGACGACGGGCGCCGGCCGGAATCTGCGTCTGCATCTCCTGAATCGCTCCGGAGGATTCGGTGAAGTCGGGGAAACCGGCGGCGATGGAGCCCAGCATGGGCACGCCTTCGAGCTGCAAGGCATCCTCGCCCGGTCCTTCGTAACGGATCACGACTTCCGAGCGGTCCTCGGTCGGCTGGGCCGTGATCTTGTAGGCGCGGGCGGCTCCGGGGATGCGCTGGATGACCCCCTTGCGCTCGAGCGCCTGGAGGTGCCCGAAGACCGCGTTCGTCGAGGCGAAGCGGAACTTGGCCTGGATGTCCCGGATGCTGGGCCAGTAGGAGTGCTTGGACACGTGGTCCTTCATATACTGTAGGATGGCGGCCTGTTTCTTGGTGAGAGCTTCCATGGTGAACGGATGTTCCATGAATAAGTGTTCACTGTCAAGAGCCCATGTTTTGGGCATATTTTGGCTTATCCGTTGGCCGTCCGTCTCCCTTAGGCTCGCCTTGGGTAGGGCTGACCACCCCAGGTCAGCCGCATGATCGGAGGACACGTGGGCATGGTGACATGGGGACAAGGGCGCACACTTTGCCTCTTATTCTCCCAGCCGTCCTTCGGCGGCCAATCCCCTCATCACTCATCCTTCATCTTCCATCACTCAACTCCCGCCCCTGTCCCTCTTCATCTTCCCCGTGTCCCCGTGTCATCTTGCCCACGTGCCCTCTCGGGGTCGCTTTACGGCCGCTCTGCCGCCGCGCTCCATTCCCACACCTGCCCCATGCCGGGATAGGCCGCCTCGGCGATCTTGCGCGCCCGCTCTGAAATCTCCTTGGGCACGCCCCACAAGGCCTCGCTGATGCCCCCGACGATCGCCCCGAGGGTGTCGGCGTCGCCCCGTATGGAACACGCAAAGCGCACGGCCTCCTCATAGCTGCGCGTCCCCGCCGCGATGGCGATGCAGTCCGGCACGCATCCCTGGCAGGTCTCGTTGTAACGATGGTCTTTGCGCACTTTGTCCAGGGACGGCAGCGATTCATAAAAACGCTCGCCGACGGCCCGGACGGCGCCAGGGTCCTTCGTCACGCGCGCGGCCCAGGTTGCCAACGCCACGCACTCGGCGCCACGGATGCCGAAGGGATGGCCATGCGAGGGCAGGGCGCTCAGGCGGGCGTGCTCCAGCACCTGCTCCTCGTGCTTGTAGTGCCAGGCGATCGGCGAGACGCGCATGGCCGCTCCGTTGCCGAAGGACTCGCGAGGCCGGACTGCGCCATCCTCGACCCACTGGAGGAAGCCGCCGCCCCACGCGGGGCTCAGGCAGGCGCGGTTCTCCGGCCTGCGTGACAGCGCGACGCCTCGCATCAGGTACGGCTTGTAGTCCTTGACGCCCGCCCGGCACGCCTCGGCGATGGTCCAGGTCAGCAACGAGTCGTCGGTCGGACAGGACGATTCCACGAACAGCTCGAAGTCGTCCCGCGTGTTCGAGGCGAACTCGTGCACCGACCCGATGATGTCTCCCGTGATGGCTCCGATCATCGCCCCACTATGCCCCGACAAACCCCTTCCGCCAGCCCCCGCCCCGTCATACGAACTCCTCACGCGCCCTTCTTTCGCCCGAATAAGGCACCCATTCCATCTTTCATCCCCCATCTTCTATCACTTATCCTCCGTCTGCCCCTGCCCCCGCCCCTGTCCCTCGTGGCTTCGCCGCGCACCCAGCATCTCCGCTCCTCTCGTATTCCTTGCCAACCTGTCAACTTGCCAACCTGCCAGCTAACTCTGCCCCGCCTCTAATGCCCCTCCTCCCCCTCGCTCTCCTCTTCCTCCTTCCCCTCTCCCTCCTATCCGCCCCCGCCCCCGTCCCCGGCCCGATCGAGGCGCCCGCGGAAGGCCGCACGGTCTGGCTGCGCGCCTGGGTGAAGGTCGACCCGAGTTTCTTCTCCAAGCACGAACGCAATCTGTTCGAGGAGTCGGTGGGGGTCCACTTCCGTGACTTCGCCGGCGCCCACGAGCTGCACGTCAACGGTATCAAGGTCGGCACGGGCGGTTCGTTCGAGCCCTATCGCTCCGGCGCGGGCGAGATCTTCCGACACAAGGTGCCAGTGGGCACGCTGCGCAAGGACGAGTGGAACGAGCTGGCGTTCCGCATCTTCGCCAAGGGAGGGAAGGGCGGTTTCACGGGCGAGGCGCCGTTCATCATGAACTATTTCCAGGAAAGCGTGCTGGAAGGGGAATGGGAGCTGATCGAGGGCGACGGTTTCCGCCCGGGCCCGGCGCTCAAGGATAGGCCGGCCTCCTTCACGTTCGACAAGTTCCGCGAATCGAACCGGGTGCTGGGCCGTGCGACGCAGGTCCACGGACCCAAGCTCTCGCCGGCCGAGGCCTACGCGAAGATCCGCACGCTGCCGGGTCTGGAGGCCGAGCTGCTGCTGTCGGAACCGCAGGTCGCCCAGCCGACGCACTTCAGCTTCGACTCCAAGGGGCGTCTCTGGGTCACGCAGTATCGCCAGTATCCCTACCCGGCCGGGGTCAACATGGTCAGTCGCGACAAATACTACCGCTCTCACTACGACCGGGTGCCTCCTCCCCCGCCTTTCCATGACAAGGGCGCGGACGTGGTCTCGATCCACGAGGACACGGACGGGGACGGGAAATACGACCGTCACAAGGTCTTCCAGGACGGGCTCAACATGGCCAACTCGTCCTTCCGCGCCCATGGCGGGGTCTGGGTGATGTCTCCGCCCTACCTGCTGTTCTACCCCGACGCGAACGGCGACGACGTGCCGGACGGCGCCCCGGTGGTCCACCTGCAGGGGTTCGGCCTCGAGGACACGCACTCGGTGGGCAACGGGATCATCCTCGGTCCGGACGGCTGGATCTACGGGGTGCACGGCAGCACGTCGTCGTCTCGCGTCACGCGCCCGGGCTTCGACTCATCGGAGGCCGGCAGTGTCCACTTCGAGGGCTGCATGGTCTGGCGCTATCACCCCAAGACGCGCGAGTATGACATCTTCTGCGAGGGCTCGGGCAATCCGTTCGGTCTGGATGTCGACGCGGACGGGCGGCTCTACTCGGGCCACAACGGCGGCAACACGCGCGGCTGGCACTACGTCCAGGGCGGCATCTACCTCAAGCAGGGGGTCGACCCCGGCAAGTTCGGGCCTCCGCGGGGCCCGTATTCGTTCGGTCAGCTGCCGATCCTCGGTACGCGCACGAAGGTCCCCCGGTTCGCCCACTACGGCACGTTCGTCGAAGGCACGGCGATGCCCCGCTCGCTCGCGGGACACCTGCTCTCGATCGACCCGCTGCACAACACGGTCACGGACTCCGAGCGGATCTGGGTCGGGGCCACCTACGAGACGTCCGACCTCGGCATCCCGATGTGGTCGGAGGACGTCGGGTTCCGCCCGCTCTACATCGCCAACGCGCCGGACGGCTCGGTCTACGTGTCCGACATGTATGAGTTCTACATCGCGCACGGTCAGCACTACCAGAACCAGATCGATCCCACGACGGGCCGGATGTATCGCCTGAAGGGGCAGGGCGCCACGCTCGACCGTGACCTGAATCTCGAAGGGAAGTCCTCCGCGCAGCTGGTCGCGCTTCTCGCCCACCCGAACAAATGGCATCGCACGATGTCGCTCCAGCTGCTCGCGGAGCGACGCGACCTCTCGGTGGTCGACGGGCTGGAGGGTCTGCTCTTCGGACGTGGCACGCGCCCGGTCGACGACCGATCCGACGCCCCCCGCGGCGCCCTGGGCGCGCTCTGGGCGCTCTACCAGATGGGCGAACTCACCGACGCCCGCGCGATCCGCGCGCTCAGTCACGGATACGCCCCGGTGCGTCATTGGGCCACGCGCTTCCTCGGCGATAAATACGGGGTCAATCGCGGTCTCGGCGTCCCGGGCATCGGCTCGCAGGGCGCACGCGACCTTCCGGCCGACGTCTTCCAGTCGCTGCTCGACCGGGCCGACGTCGAGCCCGACGCCGAGGTGCGCTCGCAGATGGCCTCCACGGCCCGCCGTCTCACGACCCCGCAGGCGCTAAGGCTGCTGGATCGTCTGGTGCGCAGGGACGAGGACGTGACGGACCGCTACATCCCGTTGCTGCATTGGTGGACGTTGGAAGCGCATGTCTCGCTGGACCGCGAGGCGGTGATCGGCTTCCTCCGTGACGGCTCGCTCTGGGACCGTCCGGTGATGCAGGAACACCTGCTGCCGCGCCTGATGCGTCGCTTTGCCACCGAGGGTCGCCGCGCCGACCTGCTCGTCTGCGCGCGTCTGCTCGGTCTCGCCCCCTCGGCCGCCCACACCACGCACCTGATGAAGGGCTTCGAGGAGGCCTATCGCGGACGTGAGATGTCCGGCCTGCCCGACGAACTCCTCAAGGCCCTCGCCGCCTCCGGCCGCGCGCCTCTCGTGCTTCGGGTCCGACAGGGCGAGGCCGCCGCCATCGCCGAAGCGCTCGGCATCCTGCGCAATCCGAAGTCGAAGCCCGAGGACCGCATCCTGCAGGCGCGTCTCTTCGGCGAGGTGCGTCACCCCGAGGCCCCCGCGCTGCTACTCTCCGTCGCCACGGCCGACCCGTCTGTGCCCCTGCGCAAGGCCGCCCTCATCTCGCTGATGGCCTACGACGACCCCGCCGTCGGACCCCAGGCCGTCGGCATGCTGTCCGCGCCCAAGCTCGACGGCGAGGTGCGCACGGCCGTCCTGGCCCTGCTCGCCAGCCGTTCCGCCTGGAGCGCCGACCTGCTTCGTGCGGTCAAGTCCGGCTCGGTCGCCGCGTCGGTCGTGCCGGCCGACATCGTGGATCGCATGCGCGGGCATCCTGCCGACGACGTGAAGTCGCTGCTGGGTGAACTGTATCCTCTGCCGGTCTCGAACGCCGGCGCCGACTGGAACGCCAGGATCGTCGACGTCGAACGTCGTCTCAAGGCCGGCACGGGCAATCCGTATGCCGGCGAGGCGACCTTCATGGAGCGTTGCGCCTCGTGTCACCGACTCTTCTTCAAGGGTGGGCGCATCGGGCCGGACCTCACCGCCTACCAGCGTGACAACCTCGGCACCATGCTCATCAGCATCGTCAATCCCAACGCCGAGATTCGCGAGGGCTTCCAGTATTTCTCCGTCCAGACCGTCGACGGACGTTCCCTCAGCGGCTTCCTCGTTGAGCGCGACACCCAGATCCTCGTCCTTCGCGGACTCGAGGGTGAGGACATCACCTTGCGGCAGGCCGACGTGAAGACTCTCGTCCCCGTCGGACGCAGCCTCATGCCCGAGGGACTCCTTGACGGACTTTCCGATCAGCAGCTCCGCGACCTCTTCGCGTATCTCCGCATCTCCCAGCCGATCACCAAGTGACCTTGCGCGGCTCCGCCGCGCAAGGAGGGGGCACGTGGGCACGGTGACACGTGGGCACGGGGCGCACCTGTTGCCTCCCCCTCGCGGCTCCGCCGCGCCGGTAGGGCTGACCGCCCCCGGTCAGCCGCCCCGGCCGCCGTATGGTGGCCGCAGGGTAGGGGCGAGACTACGTCGCGCCCTGCCTCCCGCGGCTCCGCCGCGCTGGTAGGGCTGACCACCCCCGGTCAGCCGCTGTCTCTTGGTAGGGACGTGATTGCCATCACGTCCGTGGGAGGACGGACATCATACGGTCGGCGACCTTGCCCGGCTCGACGCATGCGCCCTTGCGAACGGCGGCCATGGCAATGGCCGCCCTACCTCCGTGCCTCCAGTTGTCTTCAGCCCGTCCCTGCCCCTTTCCCTGTCCCTCGAAGTCAATCCCTGTCCCTCGCGGCCGCTCTGCGGCCGCGTTACCTTTTCCTCGGCACCTTGTAGATGTCCGCGAAGTGCACGTGGTTGACCTGTTCGGAATCGAAGCCGGGCCAGGCGGGGTTCTCATTCTCGTAGGCCACGCGGCACGCGTAGAAGTCGATCGCGAGGCACTCCTCGTCGTTCCGCCGCCAGATCCGGAGGCTCTTGTTCACCCTCACCGGCAGGCCCATGTGGCTGGAGAAGTAGGGCGTGGCCAGGTCGACGATCTCGTCCTGCAGCTCGACGTTGTCGGCCTCGGCTCCCCGTGCAGGGTCGATGTCGAATTCGGCGCGCAGTCCGCCCTTGGCCCTGCCGCGGCCTGCGCCAACCTCGTCTGTCCGCAGGTTTGCCAGCCTCCAGAGACCCATCCCGATCAGGTCATCGCTGGGGCCGACGTCCCCCGCCCTCATGGCGAGATTTCGCCCGGTGCCTTTGAGGTCCTCGCCGTCGGCCTGATGCATGGCCGGACTGAAGCTGATCGCCGTATTCCGCCTTCCGCATTCCTTGAGAATGCGCATCGTTTCGCGCAAGGTGAGGCGTCGCTCCCTGGCTTCGAGCGAATCCAGGACGCGATGTTCCTCCAGCATTTCCTGACGGACGCATGCGTTCGGGTCGCTGAAAGTCGCCCCGAGTTCGGCATTGAACTCCCCCATGCACCGGACTGCCGATTCCAACTGGAAGTCCAGAATCATGTTGTGCGGGATGGCCTCTTCGGGGCGATAGCTCAGACGGCTGTGACCGAATCGGCTCCGGCAGACTTCCGCCTGCCCGGGCACCGGGACCGACTTCAGGCTGTCAGGCCAGGGGCTGGAGGGTTTGGTCAGCACCAAGGCCCCCGTTCTGCTCAGCTGAATCACCTCCTTCTTGCGGTTCTCCGGGACGCTTCCGTCCTCATGGGTGCAGATGATGACCCTGTTGCGATCAGGCATGCCGTCCTGGCTGAGGGCGACCCGCACCATCACGTCTCCGGCCGGCAGCGAGATTTCGCCCTGCGCCTTCCGCTCGGACTCCAGATTGCTGAGCGCGGCCGCGGCGCGGACCATCCACTTCTCGTTCGCCTTCTCATCACCGACGAGGCGCAGCTCCAGCCGGATGTTCGGACCCGATGAGCCAAACCGCATGGCCCCGAGACCAAGGTTCGCCGTGAGCAGCATCCGGGCATCCTCCGCCTCCCAGACGACCATCATCGGGAGGCTCTTGCGATGCGCATAGGCCGTCCAGCTGTGTCCCGTTCTGCCGGTCTCGCCCTTGCCTTCGGCGAGCAGGGCAGGGTCATAGCCGAACGCCTTGCCCAGTTCGATGAGCACGGGCTTCAGGTCGACCTTGCTCCAGGGGAACTGGGCCGCGCAATGTCCTCTCATGGCTTTCAGGATCGCGTTGCCGACGTCCGTCGGGACGTCGAGGGGGATCTCGAAAGTCATCCCGCGGTCGGGCTGGAAGACCTTCAGCATCTTTTCGGTGGGGAACGCCTCAAGGGCGTATGCGTTGTTTTGTATGGTGTTCATAGCATAGATGGGGCTCCCCGCCCTCCGCCGGACAGCGAGGGCGCCATCGCCCGTTCATGCCCCGGGATGGGCACCGACCTCGGAAATCGCCCCGTTCGCTCATTCTTTCCCGGGTTTCGGGCCGACCGAGGCAGCGACTGAATTCCCCGTCCTTTTGTCCCCCTGAAAAAAGTCACCGTCGCAGGGCATCGCTCCGAATTGCAAGAAAGCCCTGATTTCAGGGCACAGGATGCGTCCCTGAATTTCGTGATATTTATTTGAACGCGAGCAGTCCTGTCCGCCGTTCACTCCCGGTTGTGCTTCAAGCCGCCCCTCATCTCCTGGTCATGCTCCAGCCACATCCTGATGAACTCCCTGGGGGACCAGTTTTCGCGACCGAGCTTGTCCGCCAGCTCCCTGTTCCGGGCCTTCAGGTCCTGGAGTCCGCTGTCATAGAACTCCTTCATCTGCCTCAGGCCTGCTTGGATCAGGCCGTCCTCGGCCTCGATGTCGAAGTAGATCCCGTGGTTCCGCTGCACGATGTAGTCCACCGACTCCAACAGGCTCCGGGTGTTGGCCGAGTCCTTGCCGGCGTCCTGCAGGAACACGACCAGCTCGGGAAAAAGATGCACCGGGGCCTCTGAGTCGAGGCCGTGCCTGGGGTCCTCCGCCTGCCCCAATGCCTTGGCGAATAGGGTGGCCGCCGCTTTGCGTTCAGCTTTCAGCGCCGGCCTGCAGTGGTGGCATTGCCAGGCGATGCGTGCTTCGAACATGGCCACCAGGTTCGCGCGGCTCTCCTGACATCCAGCGTATTGCTTGACCAGTTCTCCCTGCTTGCTCAGCACCTTTTCTGACCGATGGTACCGCGGGTTGGTTGCGAAACCGGCCGCGAAGCGCAGGCAGTAGGCGCGCTTCACGCGTTCCTGTTCGCCGACCCTCGAGGAGGCCAGGTCGAGCAGGTGGATGACCGCGTCGCTCGGGTCGACGTCCGCTCCCGATCTCAGGAATGCTGGCCTGTTGTGCTTGCCGAAGGCCTGTCGCGCCAGCCAGTAAGCCCGTCCTGCGGCCTTCTCGGGAAATTCGGGGTCGTCCCTGTTCGCGGCAACGTCCGCCCAGGCGTTCGCATCCAGCACGGCTCTCTGCACGTCGGTTTCACAGAGCATGCGGAAGGAATCCAGCTCCGGAAGCCTGGCGGCTTCGAGCAGGCTGATTCTCTCCCGGAAGAACGCCGCGCTCATGGGTGCGCGTTTGTGCGCCATCGCCACCACCCGAGCGCGTTCGGACCCGAAGCCTTGGCTGCCGAACTGTACCTTTAGCTGATTATCGATGAGCGCCCAGCCGTCCAGGGCTGCTTCGTCCACCTTGGCGGCCAGTTCGTGCAGGAACGCCCGTTGCGTCGTCTCATCGATCTTCCACTCGGCCCCGGTCGTCCTCAGCGCCTGCAACCAGGCGCCCAGCAGGCGCAGACAGGGCAGATTGACGTTCGTCTTCGGCTCGCCGCCCAGCTCAAGCGAGGCCTGGTCGACCTTGGGCTCCAAGGGCATGGCCCTGATTCTATGGCGCACCGCCTCCTGGAGGCGTCCGCGGTTGTTGTAATCAAATTCTCCGATCTGGCAGACCGCGTTCCATCCGAGCGCCGGGCAGACCACTTCCTCCAGCGCCGTCCGCACGTGCTCCTGGATGGCCGTCCCGGGAGATTCCGAATGCAGCCCGATGACCTGTCCCACGAATCGCTCCACGATGCGGTCCGTCGGGATCGAAGGCGGCCAGAAGTGTCCGTGAGGGGCGCCGGGGTAGGGGCCTTGCCGTTCCGTCAGCAGTTCGATGTTCCGGAGCATCGCGCCTTCCGTCTCCATCAGCTTATTTCGCTTCATCCCGATCGCCTTCGTGATCTTTTTTTCCTGGTCCGCGCCCAGCTTCGCGAGAGTCAGTCCCAGCTCCGACAGCGCCTTGGAGAAGAGCCCGCCTCCCCGGTGGACCTTGTTTCGATCCCCCTTGGATTCCTTGCCGCTGGCGGCGTATGTCGCCTTTTCCAGTTCCCGCAGGAACGACAGGTAGTTGAACGGCGTCTTCTCGGCCATGGGGATGCATCTTCCTACCCCCTTTCCAATGCCCGTAAAGTAGATTGAGCCCCTCCCGACTCACCGCGCCGCCCTACCTCTGTTCCTCCGTGCCTCCATTTGCCTTCAGCCCGCCCCTGTCCCTGCCCCTGTCCCTCGAAGTCAGCCCCTGTCCCTCGCGGCTCCGCCGCGCCCACCTTTGCACTTCTGCACGCGGCTCCGCCGCAGTTGCACCTGTTGCACAATCTGCCGCCTCCCCTTGCCAACCTGTCAACTTGCCAGCCTGCCAGCTAACTCTGCCCCCTGTCCCTGCCCCTGTCCCTCGAAGTCAGTCCCTGCCCCTCGCGGAAGCTCCGCTTCCGCGTAACCCTCGCCAGATGCACGCCGTCGGACGGCTGGTGATACGCGAAGTCGATCACCATCGCCTGCTCATCCCCCTTGCGCCAGACGACCGCGCTGTAGTTGACCGCGATGGGCAGGCCCTGGTGGATCCCGAAGCTCGGCTTCTCGGCCTTGAAGATCCGGGCGCGAGGCGACCCCGGGCCGTCGAGGAAGAACTCCTTCATGAGCGGCGGCAGCCAGCCTGCCTTCGGGGGATTGACCAGCTCCTTCGGGTCCATGTCCCTCATCATGTGCACCCCGCAGTCCACGCAGGCCAGGGCCAGTTCGATCAGTCCGCGGCTCATACCCTTCGGCGTGCTCTTCGGCTCGGCCCCGATGAAGACGTCCGATGACGGGCGACGCATGTCATCGCCGACCGACGTCACTCCGAGGCGCAGCGTCATGGTCTCGAAGGCCAGTCCTGGGTGGGAGAGGGCGCCGTCCTCGCTGTATGGCACCCTGGCGATCTCCAGCAGCGCCCCGGAGAGATACGCCCGCTGCTGCTGGCTCGCCTCCGGGTCCCTGACCGCGAGGAACATCGCCGACAGCTTGTTGCGGGCCTCTTCCGAGGCGAAATTCCGGCCCAGGTCCTTGGTCGTGAGCTTCCGTGCGGCCTGCACACTCAGCTTCTGGATCATCTCGACCATCTCGGGCGAGATCGCCCGGTCGGCGGGGATCTTCATATCCACCCCGTGACGCTGCTTCAGGTACAGTTCAGCGAAGCCGTCCGGCTGCGCGTTCCATTCGTCCCGCACGCCGGAGCAGTCGCACGAGAGCATCACGTCCGGCAGTTCCGCCGCGCGGATCTCGCTCAGCGCCCCGTGCTTGTCTCCGTGGATGCGCAGCGCCGTCGGCCGACGGTTCATGGCGATTTCCGGGACCTCGACCTTCCGGAAGACCCCGTCGACCATCGTCCTGCCGTGGCAGTGTCCCTGCTTCGTCAGCCCGAACCTCGACAGCGCGACCGTGAGACGGCGCATGATGGGCAGCGCGGCCCGGTCGCCCAGGATCGTCATCCTGAGGTCGGTGCCCATCCCGTTGCCGCGTTCGGTCGTCTCCACCATCGTCACCAGCAGCTGGGCGTCCCCGGCCTGCCAGCGCACCAGCAGCGGCAGCCAGCGCTCGTCGCAGTAGGTGACCCACGAGTGGCCGGCCACCCCCGTCTCGCCCTCGCCTGCGGCGATCTTGGCCGTGTCGTAGCCCATTTCCTGGGCGATTGCCTCGAGCATCGGGCGAGGATTGTGCAGGTCCAGGGACAGCAGGTCGTCGATCGAGTAGTAGCGGTCCCAGCGGATCGCCCCATCCGGCGCGGGCGTTTCGACCATCAGCGCGCGGACCGGGCGGAACTCCGCGAGGACCTTGTCGGTGGGGAAGGCGAGGAAGGGCAGGGAGGGAATGATGGGTTGCATGTGTACCCTTAGCCTCCCCCTCCGCCTCGGAACCGCGAGGGCGCCCGTCGCATGAAACAGCCTGACGCCCCCTTTGCCTCAATGGACACGAGGGAATGCCCCGTCCCATCTCACCCTCATGGCCGCCGCGACCCCTCCCGCCCCTCGTTGTATTTCTTGCCAACATGCCAACTTGCCAGCATGCCGGCTAACATGTGTCCATGCTCTTGCATAAGCCCTTCTTGAATGTTTTAAGAATGCACCCCATGAGAATCCTGGTCACAGGTGGAGCCGGCTTCATTGGCATGAATCTTTGCCGGGCCCTTCTCCAGGGAGGCCACCGGGTGGTGGTGCTCGACGATTTCTCAACGGGCCTGAGGTCCAATCTCGAGGGTTTGGACCTCGAGTTGATTGAGCATGACGTCACGCAGTCTTTCGATGTCCCTTGCGACCAGATCTATCACCTGGCCAGCACGCCTTACGCCGCCGTTCGTGGCGCATCGGTCGTCGCTGTGCTGAACGACGAACCCGTTTACCGAGCTCTGAATTGGAGGGGAATTGACGGACTCACTGTTCGTGGGGCCAAGGTTTACGCATGCTCGGCCGAGATCAGCCGTGCAGCGGCCGCTCAAATGAAAACATTCACCTTAGGAGCAATGGCCTGAGATGCGTGTGCTCGTCACCGGCGGCAGTGGTTTCGTGGGATCACACGTGTGCGCGCTATTGTCTTCAAAGGGCCATGTAGCGCTGTCTTACGACCTAGGATCGGCGAAAGCACCGGATTGGCTCAAGGCTAGCCGCACGCGGTATGGCGCGGCCGATGTCATCGTCGGCGACATCTTGGACACGACGCTACTTGCGAAGACCATTCGCGGGTTTCGCCCAGAGGTGCTGATCCATCTTGCCGCATTGCCCGGCGTTGCGGAGGCTGAGCAGAACCCCAAACCCTATCAGCGGATTAATGTCGAGGGGGTGGAGTCGGTGCTGCAGGCCTGCGCCCAAGAAGGCCTGTCCCGGATTATCCATGCCTCTTCCTCGTCCGTATACGGAAAATCCGTCGGACAGACCAACGAGCGACATCCGTTACGCCCGATCGGTCATTACGGACAGACCAAGATGCTGGGTGAAGAAGTCATCCGGCGGGCCAGCGAACGTGGCGGAATGCACGCCCGCATACTTCGGCCCTTTACGGTAATCGGGCCGTTAGGTCGCCCGGACATGGCGCCTTGGCTGTTTGCCGAGAGAATCTTGCGCGGGGCAACGATCAGCCTTCATGCCGGGGCACGCCGTGACTTCACATGCGTGCACGATGTGGCGGCGGCTTTTGTCATGGCGGCCGAGAGGCCGTGGGTCGGATTGGAAACCTACAATGTCGGCGGAGGCTCGTGCCAAGGCGCGGAAGACCTGGCCGCACGTATCGCCGAAAAAATCGGTCGGCCGCTACGTATCCAGCCGGTTGATCTGCCTGCGCACATGCCCCGGGAGACTTGGGCCGACATCTCCCATGCCCGCTTGCGCCTAGGTTGGCGCCCCCGCGTCGAATTCGCCGCTGCGGTCCACGAGTTTGCCGAATGGTTCCGGACATCTTTTCCCCGATGAATGAGGCTGCAAGAAACGTTAAACTGGCCGTACTAGTCGCCACTTCTGGCCGGTTCGATCTTCTCGAACAACGAGCTTTGAGGTCTGTCCGGCTGCAGGAACGTCAGCCTGATGCGGTTGTCCTCGTAGTGGATAAGGATCTCGGCGGGCAGGCTGAGCAAGAAGCCCGGTTTATCGTCCAGCGGGTATGGGCGGGCGCCGTATCATTGCCGCCCATTGTTATCCTCGCCAATAGGCGCACCAGGAAATCAGCCTCGGGTGCATGGAATAGCGGCATTGATGAGTTGTGCCGCCGCTATGGCAGCGAAGCCGACAAGTGGTACGTCGCCGTCTTGGACGATGACGATGCGTGGCGTCCGGATCACTTGGATAAGTGTGCCGCCAGCGTCATGGCTACCGCCGCCGACATGGTCATCCCCGGTCTCATCAGGCACGACAGCCCTGACGACGCTGGTCGCCGACAGGAGATTCCTTCGGCGCTTCTGCCCGATCAGATATTTGTCAAGAATCCCCACATCCAGGGATCTAATCTCTTCCTACGACTTACGCGCCTGCTCGAAGTCGGCGGATTTGACGAGAATCTCCCCAGTTGCACGGACCGGGACCTGTGCCTCCGCTTGGAGCGATTGCTCGATTTCAAGGTGGTGGCCTTGAATGACTGCACGGTGCATCATTACGCCGACCCTCGTCCAGATCGATTGACCGTCGACCGGTCGGCCAAAGGGGAAGGATTGCGGAGATTTTTTGCGAAGCACGCCGGCGATCATGATGCGGACGCACATCGGGAATTCATGAGCCTTGCGAAAGCTCGGTTCGGATTCGACCAGGATTATCTTCGTCAGACGGCCGGCGCCCTGCAATCGGCTGCTTCCAAGGACGTCGTGGTGAAGCTCGATGATGCCCAGGGGCTGTATCTTGTCGTCGGCTTTGTCACGGACTCGTGCTTGCCCGACCATGCGTTGAGGCTGGTGCAAGATATCGCGGAACTGCCATCGCAAGCCGGCGTCCTCGGGGTCAGCGCGGTAATCGTCGAGAACGGGCCTGTCGATGATGCGGGCCGGCGCAGATGGCGTACCGCCCTTGCGGATCTGGGGCGCGTGGGCGTGAAGGTCGTGTGGGTCCGGCCGGAAGAGATCGCGGAAGAGTGGGCGCCCTATCAGGCCGTGAGCGTTCCTGATGCGCGTACCGTCCGGTTGCCCATCGCCGTGACGCGTACCATCCTGAACCGCTACGTCTATCAGGAGTCCAAAGACCATCCCGGTTCCGCGGCCTGGATCCTTGATGACGATAAGAGCTTCACTTTCGAGGTTCGTGGTTCGAACGGGTCGTGCGTCACGTCGGCACGGTCGCCGAACATCGCGCAACTGCTCGCCCTGAGGGCCCGAGGAGTCGATGTGGTCATCGGTCAGGATTCCGCCGCCGCGCCTTTGCCCTTCGAGTCAACCTTGCGACTGCAGCTGTTGGACCTCGACCAATCCCTGCGGAGGTTGGTTCGGCGCCCTAGTCAGGAGGGCTCATGGCAGAATGTGGACCGGCGGACGGCTGGCTACTACGACTTGTCACGCGAGACCCGCTATCTGGAGACGCCCTTGCCGGCAGACTTCATTAGCGCTGCCGATCCATCCGAATCAATCCGACGAGCCGCTTTCGCCTGTCAGCGTATGCGCGCCGGGCAAGCGATTACCCGGCCGCTCATGATCGATGAAGAAAGCATGGATCTCGCCTCCGCACATGACTCCATCATGCGCGGAGGTTCGACGCTCTTTTTCAAGCCCGAGCAGCTGATGCTTTGTCCCCAATATGTCGCTAGAGTCGGCGGCGGATGGGTCCGGAGATCGGATATGCTGCATAGCCTCGTGCTATCGAGGCTTTATGGCGTCAAAATTGTGATGCATGCCGCGGTGGCGGTACGTCATGGCCGCGAGACTTCGACGCCCATTGAGAAGCTCACCGACACCATGAGACATGATGTGTTGGGTTACGGATTGTATCGTGGGGCTGAGGCGGCGCTGGCGTTGGTCCCGGCCGCCACGGCCCGCGGCATTTGCGGGGTCTTCTTTGACCCGGCTGTCCTCGGGGTAGCGACCGCTACGGCCCGTAAGACGGTCAGGGAAAGGTTGGCCGCGATGGAACTGTCCGCTTGGCGTATCCATGGCCTTGTCGGTGCGTGCCTCAAGAGCCTTGACGTGCTTCGACAGGCGCCGCGGGTGGAGCTTCTTGCGGTCGCCG
>Ga0194124_10002460_pt1 | contig 20911 bp, 20 predicted proteins | sample TA2KigCas0mmetaG_FD_148605 | JGI IMG/M metagenome (GOLD analysis project Ga0194124, IMG submission 148605) | Freshwater microbial communities from Lake Tanganyika, Tanzania - TA2015031 Kigoma Deep Cast 0m | ecosystem: Environmental > Aquatic > Freshwater > Lake | place: Tanzania: Lake...
AAGCCACTAACAACACGACGAAGACCAGCATCAAGACACGTGTCAGCTTTACGACTATTGCCGCGTCCAAGGCGGCAGGGCCGATTACTGAGGCAGTTGCCACGACTTGCGCCACATCGTGCACACCAGCGCCCACCCACGAACCTGCAGTCACTTCATTAAGCGACAAAGCACCAGCAACGGCAGGAAACACCGCAATCGATAGCGTGCCAAATAACGCGACTAAAGCCACCGCATAAGAAACCTGCGCTTTGTTAGCCCGAGCAACTGGGCTCACCGCAGCTACCGCCGTCACCCCACAAATGGCAAAGCCAGCGCCGATGATCAGTCGAAGAGGTTCATCGACTTTGAAAATTCGCCCAAGAAGTTGAATTCCAAAAAAGGTGCCAAAGACGACTAGCAAAACCACAGCCAACCCGGGCACACCAATTTCGCGCAGGCTCAGAAACGAAATTTGTAGCCCTAGCAAAACCACGCCAATGCGCAAGAACCTTTTGGCTGCCAAGTCGGTGCCTGCTTTCGCGAAAGCGGGCCAGCCCAAGAAGTTGCCAATCATCAAACCAAAAAGCACTGCCACTGCAATAGGGCTCGCAGCAGAAACGAATGAATTGATGGCGAAAGCCAGAGCGACAATGCCTGTCAACAAGACCAAGCCGGGCAACACAGCAATCAAGTAAGCCTGCAGTCTCTGCAGCGACGACCCCAAAATCAAGCCAGTTTTGCTATTTGTAGGCGATCGGCCCATTCATCGAGTTGTTTTCGAACAGCTGGTGCCACTTCGATCACCATTTGTGGTTCGAACTCATCGGGGTCAGTCTTGGTCGAACCAGGCACTCTTCCCCCAGACTTCGCAACCGCTTCGACAAAATCATCTAAACGATTCGAAGCACCGCTTTCGTTTGCGATCGCTGCTGCGTCCAGGGTGATGATCAAATGCGAAATGCCTTGTGCTTCGCCGTCCATCTTTTCATCAAAAATGTCTGGCACGTCTTTTGCCAAATTAGGCCCAATCAAGCCACCTGTCAGAGCCTCAAGGCCCAGCGCAAGAGCCGCGCCTTTTGCACCGCCAAGGGGTGCAAGCATGCCTTTCAGGGCAACCTGTGCATCAGTGGTTGGTTGACCCGACTCATCAAGTGCCCAACCAAGGGGAAGTGCCTCACCGCGTGCTGCGTATTCGGCGATTTTGCCGCGCGCAACTGCCGTGGTGGACATGTCAACCAAGATCGCACCTGAATTAGTGGGCACCGCGACGCAGATTGGGCTCGTCGACATCAACGCTTTCGAACCATTCGGTGGCGGCACCACAGCGGGGCCATTGGTTAGCAGCAACACCGCACAATTTGCCCGCAATGCCGGCCACGCGAAAAAAGCAAGTGCACCGCAATGCGAAGAATTTTTGACGGCAACAGCGCTGACACCGAACTGCTTTGCCAATTTCACGCCCATCTCAGCTGCGTGTTGCATGTGCACGACGCCAAGACCAGCGTGCCCGTCAACTAATGCCAGCGCGCCCAGATCTTGGGTCACGGTGATTTCGCCAGTCAATGATGTGCCACCGGCAGTCAAGCGACGCAGATACTGCGGCACACGAATCAAACCGTGACTGCCTAAGCCCCAAGCTTGCGCGCCAACTAGTGCGCACGCTGCAACGCTCGCTTCTGCTGGGGCTACCCCTGCGGCGCGAAACGCGTTCGTCGCGAAATCAAGTGCTTGAGCATATGTAGTCAATTCTTGGTACGACCAACGGCGAAATGGAGTGGCTCACCTGCAAGGGCGCGAGCAATATCTTGAGCCAATATGTCGGTTATCCGCCGCTGACTTTCGTTCGTTATGCCAGCTACATGCGGGGCCAGAACAACGTTTGGCAGTGTCTCGAGCTTTCCTAACTGAGGCGGTTCAGAGCCTCTGACGTCTAAACCAGCCCCAGCGATTTGGCCAGATTCCAGCGCATGAATCAACGCGGTTTCGTCTACTAGCTCACCACGCGCGACATTTATCAAGAAAGCAGTCGGCTTCATTAATGCCAGCGATTGGGCATTGATCATGTGGTGTGTGGCAGCAACCGCTGGCGCGTGAAGAGAAACGACATCTGAGTTTTTAAGAACATCTTCAAGCCCCACTAGGTCAATTTCTAGGGCCCTCAAATGCTCGTCTGTACCGGCTATGGCCGGGTCAAAGCCCAAGATTCTGCAATCGAACCCTGCCAACAACTTTGCGGTTGCCAAACCGGTTGCACCACAACCGACCAGGCCCCAGGTCGAACCAGAAAGTTCTCTACCAGCATCGCGGCGCCATTGACCACCACGAGTGTCTACGTCACCGCGCACGATATTTCGCATCAAAGAAAGCGCAAAACCCAGCGCCATCTCACCAACACTTACGGCGTTTGCACCCAAACCTGCTACAACTGCTATACCTAATTCGTCAGCTGCTTGCACATCAATGTTGTCTAGGCCAACGCCTGCCCTTGCCACGACTTTCAAGTTTGGGCACGCGCTAAGTAGATCTTTAGTTACTTGGGTTCTGTTGCGAACAACTAAGGCCGAAGCTTTGCCAGCGGCTGTCTTTAGTGCCACCGGGTCTTGCCAAAGGTCTGGCTGTTTGGAAATCTCGGTGGTCTTCGCCAAGACTTCGAACGCCGGCCCCCAAACGTCCTCGCTTATCAGTACTGACAACGAGTTGCCCTAGTTAGCCGCAAAACTGATGAGATTTTTTTCTACGTTCTTAAGCGCTGATGTAGAGCTTGGTGAATGTGTATTCACGATGCCCGAGTGCCTCAGCCGCGGTGAACCGACCGTTAATCGTGCGGTCAATCACACTCATCAACTTATCCCCGGCTTGCTCGAGGGTGTAGTCGAAGCGCAACAAACCAGTTACATCAACGTCAACGTGCTCACTCATGGTCGCAACCGTCTTCGGGTTTGCCGTCACTTTTATCACTGGTTCTATTGGGTTACCGATCACGTTGCCCTGACCAGTGGGGAACAAATGCACCACCGCACCAGCGGCAGCCATCAGCGTCACGCACTCGGCCGCAGCTGAAGAGGTGTCCATGAAGTAAAGACCCTTTGGCTCTTTTGGCAGCAGCTCGGCTGGCTTCAACACGCCGACCACCGGCACCGTGCCGGTCTTTGCAATGTTGCCAAGAGCTTTTTCTTCGATGGTCGTTAAGCCCCCGCTGATATTGCCCTGCGTGGGTTGTGAACCCAACAAATTCGCACCAGTTGCCTCGATCACCGCGATGCAATCGTCATAGGTTTTTTGAAATGCGATTCGGCATGCATCGTCAATACAGCGGTCGGCTATTAAGTGCTCACCACCGGTTAGTTCACTCGTTTCGCCGAAAATAACGCTGCCACCAGCGGCTACCCACCTGTCAACCGCTTGCGAAACCGTGGGGCAAGAACCCAAACCAGTGGTCGTGTCTGATTCGCCGCACTTGATGCTCATCACGATTTCGCCGCGTTCGACGGGGGTGCGCTGAATTTCAGTTGCGTCTTGCACGAACTGCTGCGCCACTCGTGATGCATCGGCGATCGTCTGCAGGTCGCCCTTGCCTTCGATCCAGAAGCCGGCAACGGGCTTTCCGGTTGAAGCGATGCCTTCTACTACTCGGTTAGTCCAATTCGGCTCGATTCCGATGACAACTACCGCCGCCACGTTCGGGTTTCGGCCGGTGCCGATAAGAGTTCTAAATGTGAGCTCGAGGTCTTCGCCAAATTGCAGACGACCAAAACCGTGCGGCAAAGCCAGAGTGCCTGTGACTACTTTCGCAACGGCCTCGGCAGCGGCGTTCGAGATGTCGTCTACCGGCAAGATCACAACGTGATTGCGGATGCCAACTTCGCCCTTTGGTCGCCGATAACCGGTTAAGCGCGGGCGTTCTGCCATCTGGCACTCCTTACGTTGTGGGTGTGTATGTAGTCACCTTTTTTTGCATTACCTGTCATGAACCCGACCGGGATTCCGTATTTGACGAGCGTGTCGCCCTCAGCAAGATCAACCATGGCAAATTTGTGGCCAAGTGGCACTTCGTGATTTATCACCATGGTGTACCAGGTGCCCTCTTTGATAGAAGCACCCCTCACTTCGCCAGGCATTAAATCGTCAACTGCTACCGCAACGCTGTCGCCGTCTTGGTGCAAAAGAAACTGCGGCTTTTCGCCATTCTTACTACTCGTCACCTAAATCACCCTTTCTCTTGCACATCTTGCAAGAACACTTCTAATCGCTTCTCGTCAGGTACGGCACTGCTGCCGTCTAACCCCCGACAAGAAAGTGCTGCCACTGCGCTGGCTCTGGTGATTGCTTCACGCAGGTCTCGACCTTGCTGAAACTGCGCTACCAGTGCCCCATGAAACACGTCACCGGCACCGAGCGTGCTCACCACCTCGGTGTCAAACGCAGCGACCTCGATTATTTGCTCGCCGTCACTGCCCACAGCACCTCGGGAGCCCAAGGTAGCGACAACTAAGTTTTGGTTTTCACGTGCCATCTCTTTCACGGCGGTAGCCACGTTTACACCTGCGCGCTGCTGCTGTAGGGCTTCAGCGGTGGGTGCATAGAGATCAACTTCGCCGACCTTGATATCGCGAGTTAGGTAACCGATGTCTAGAGAAATCTTCGGGCCTTCACCGCGATTTATGGCCAGATCACTCTTCAGCTGCCATCCAAAGTGGTCAAAATGAACCCACTCGGCACTCGCCGCAGCCTTAGCAGCCGCGCCCGCGCTGCCGCCGCCGGCACCGCCCTTCACCACTTGATCTGCGGCGGCGAATGGTTTGTTCACAATCGAGCGCGAATCGGTATCACTCGAAACAGTCACGATGCTGCGAGCTGTTGATGCCCCCGCTACCACTCGAACAAACTTTGCATCAACGCCTGCATCGCTTAGTGCTTGAAGAACTTGTTGACCAGCCCTGTCATCACCCACGCCAGCAACTAAACCGACTTTCACCCCGAGCCGCGCCAATGTGATGGCTGCGATTGCCGCCGGCCCACCTATTGCCACACGTAACTCTTCGGCAACCAACCTCTCATCGGGTGCCGGGAATCTTGGAACCAACGCGATGGTGTCCCAAGTGGCAACACCAACGCAAATCACCTCCATGTCAGCTCTCACGCCCACTCGATCAATTCAATTTGTTTTGCCTTTGCGACCCCGCGCAAACCTGCACGCAAGTCGCCCCAAGCAACCCCAAAGTGATGCGGGAAACCCTTAACCATCAAACCGTTCACTAAACCTTTTGCGTCGTGAACCTTCAACGTGGCGGTGTTGCCCTGAAAGCGATTTTCAGCGGGTATAGATTCGCCAATCGTCAAGAGCATTCGTAGTTTGTTGGCATCTTTCGGGTCGGTATCTAGTCGAACTAACGTCACCACACCGGTTCGTAATGCGAAGTTACCGGCAACGCCTAGTTTTCGATTGCAATGCAACCACTGGGTCGCATTCTTTGGGTCTACGGCCAATTGAGTGGCTGCCGCGCCACAATGCCAAATTCGAATCAGGTTCGCCTCTGGCTCGATGTCGACCACATCAACTATGTAAGTGGGCTCAGCACCCAGGCCAGCCAATATCAAAGACGTCAATGAACCCAAGATGTCGCGCTCACATGCGGTAGCCGTGCCTCTGTCTGCGAGCCTGCTTAGTGCCGAACACGGGCAGGCGCCAAGGTCAACGGCAAAGTCAGGCCAACAACGAAGCGCAATCGCGTCGGCCCCGGTTTGAGCTCGGTATTCCTCAAGAGCAACCGTGGTACTGGCCACCGTCAACGCTTCGCCTACCGGCACCTGCGCCAAAGATGGTTGGTCTGTCAAGGCTCGTTCGTGCTCAGCATGCTGGGCCACCGGTGCAACATTCTTTAGACGAACAAAGAAATCAGGGATGGATTCCCCCACAGTGCTTACCCCAAACGAGTTAAGAATCGAATCCACCGGCTTCTCGCACGGGGTAAAGCCCGGCGGGGCTTCGCCGATTGCACCAATTACACGCGAGTTCAACCAGCCCAAAGCTTTCTTGGCGCCCTCGTCGTCAGCTAACTCACCGACCATCAAGGGCGGTGTGGCATCAGTTGGGTAATGCCCCTCACGCAAAGCCGCCAGTGCCGTCAAAGCGATTTGTTCGGACGGGGCCGCATGCAAGTGACGAACCTTTCGCCCCGCATGAACCAAAGCGTGTGCAGCCAAGTTCGCACCACACATCGAGTTAAGTAACAAGCGCTCACCTACCTCGCCCGGCTCAGGCACAGACCACAACAAGACAGGTGGCAAAACTTGATTGGCCTCGAATTCACCATTTGCAAAAAGCGTCGTAGCTGGCGTGGAATCGCAAAAGGAGGCCATGAACAAGATGTCGATCTGAGTGGCGTTGCCGGCGGGGGCGGCATTGCCAGCGGGGGCCGCGTTGCCGGCGACCCGGCTAGCAACAGCAGCAGCAACGTCGGCCTCTGTCATCACTAAGGCCCGAGGCCCGAGCACTTCAAACCCAGCGCCCTCGAGCGCAGCAATTGCGTCAACCAAGTTGCGCTCGGCCCGATTCACATCGAAAGTTGGGCGCGCTACCGGTAACAAAAAGACCCGCGAAATAGAAGACGTCAAGCCGGTAACAAGACCTCTTCGGGTTTGCCAGTCTCGATGCTGCGGTGAGCCGCCCGACCCATGGCGACGGCCAAGGCACCGTCACTCACCGAAACCTCGGGCGCGCTCTGATTCTCGATCGCGTCAATCAAACGCAGGTGCTCTATGTAGGTAGCACCATGATGATGACCCACGTATCTCACACTCGGGTCATGAACATGACGCACACCAACGCCACGATTTGTTGGCAGCTCGTCGTCCCACGTCAACTTGGTACCCCATTCAGCGCGCTTGCCAAGGCGCAGTTCCATAGAAGGTAGAAACGACTCGACTTTGCCCTCATCGCCAATCACGGTTATCACTTCGCGATCTTTCGAAGCCTCGGCAAACATACAAAGATCCAGCATCGCGCGTACCCCACTGGGGTACTCAACGATTACGTATGCCGAATCAAGAATGTCTGCTCTCTTACCTTGGTAGCTCTCGTCTAGATGGTTCACTCGCTGACCACCAGAAGCAAAAACTCGCACCGGCAACTCACCGACCAACAAATTCATAAGGTCGAAGTAGTGACAACACTTTTCAACCAGAGTGCCGCCAGTGTTGGCTGAAAAACGGTTCCAGTCATCAACTTTCGGGTAGAACGGTTCGCGATGCTCTTTGATAGAAACCTGCTGCACCTTGCCCACTTCGCCAGCTTTGACAAGGCGAATCAACTCAGCCACGGGTGGCATGTACCGGTACTCCTGCCCGACCCAAACGATTCCCTTGCGACCCTTAGCGGCTGAAACGACCGCCTGACACTCATCGTCGCTAATGCAAAGTGGCTTCTCGACCAAAACGTGCGCGTCAGTCTTGAATGCGTCAGCCAAAACCGCTTGATGCGTGTGGTTGGGCGTTGCAATCACCAGCACATCGAAACCACCAGCCGCAAGCAAGTCTTGGTAATTCTCAAAAGTTTGGACGGGGTAGTCGAGCAAACCAGCAGCATTTCGCAGGCTCTCTTTGCTGCTGTCAGCCAGCGCGATAACTTTCGCGCTCGGTATGACTTTTAGGCACTCGATGTGTTCGCGGCCCATACTGCCCGTGCCGATGACTGCGTAATTAAGCGTCAAGGAGTCGCTCTAACCCTCTCGTTACCCCTTCACGGCTCCACTAGTTAGACCTGCGATGAAGAAGCGTTGTAACGCAATGTACAAGATGACCATGGGCGCAGACGCCACCAAGACACCGGTAAAGATCATCGTGTAATCAGCAAAGAACTCGCCCTGATAAGCCAGCAACGCAAGCGGCAAAGTGCGTTTTGACTCTTCAGTAATTAGCAGCAGTGGGTACAACAAGTCATTCCACACAATTACCAACAAGAAAATGGCCGTAGCAGACATAGCAGGTGCCGAGAGCGGTAAAGCAATCGAGAAGTACTGACGCAGGTAACCGGCACCGTCCATAGCGGCACTTTCGAACATGTCCGATGGCAACTGCCTAAAGAATGTCGTCAAGATGAAAACCGAGATTGGCAAGGTAGTCACAACGTTGATGATGATCAACCCAACTAGCGAGTTCGTTAAACCTAAGCTCTTGAAGAAAAGAAAGATGGGGATGATATTGACCTGCGCGGGTATGGCAAGCCCCACGATGAAGAATCCAAACAGCAGTAACCCACTCACCCTCATCAAGCGAGTTATTCCAAAAGAGGCAAGGCTTGCCAAAATCAATGCCGCAGTGACCGAGACGGCGGTAACGATCACGCTGTTGGCAAAGTTCTGTGAAATATTGCTTTCTACGAACAGTCGTGAGTAGTTAGCAAAACTCCACGAAGCGGGTAAGCCTGAAGGGTTCTCGAAGAGCTCGGCATTGGTTTTGAAGGTCGAGACGATGACGACATAAACCGGTGCGGCGATGAGCAAAGCCACGAAAGTAAGAATCAATGCTTTGACCACACGAGGCACCGTCAATGAAGCCCTCACTTAGGTCGTCAGCTTCACTGCGCGACGTTGGATCCAGAACACCGAGAAGATGAGCAACATGAAAACGACCGACTGTGCGGTCGCTAGACCAACGTTCAAGTTCAGCATTCCAGTGCGATAAATCAACGTGGGCAAGATTTCGGTCGAACCACCGGGGCCGCCTTGTGTCATAGACCAAACCAGTTCGAACGCCCTAAACGACTGCAAAGTCGTGTACGCCATTACCAAGATTGTGGTTGGCAACAACAGCGGCCAAGTAATTGATACGAATTTACGCCAAGCGTTAGCCCCGTCGACACTCGCAGCCTCATAAAGCTCTTGCGGTATCTGCTGCAGCCCCGCAACGTAAACAACCATCATCTGCCCGGTGTGGAACCAAACTTGAGTGGCAGCCAATGAGTAAAGCGCGATCTTTTCGTTACCTAGCCAGCTGGGTTGAAACGTGGTGAGGCCTACCTCACGAAAGATGTAATTGATCAGGCCAAAGAATGGGTCGTACATGAAGAGCCAGATCAAACCAACCGAAATCGAAGACAAAATGGTGGGAAAGAAATAAAGGGTTCGAAGTGCCACACCCGTCTTGGTGTTTCGAACCAACATCAAGCCAAGAATCAAACTAAACAAGGTCTGAAAGACAACCACCACCAACATGAATCGCAAACTGTTACTGACTGTGCTGGTGAAGACAGGGTCGGCCGTAATCAACGTCTGGTAGTTCTGCAGACCCACGAACTCAACGTCGGGTGAATAGCCGTCCCAGCGAGTAAGCGAATAACGAAGAGTCAAAAATGCCGGCACCATGTAGAAAATCAAGAACAAAATCGCTGCCGGCAAAACAAAAAGTAGGGGTCGAGAACTATGAATTGGCGCAAGCCTCTTCTTGGTAATGCTCATCGCCTCACCCCCAGACCAGTAAAACCTAAAGAAAGGGGCCCCGGCGCCAAGCGCCAGGGCCCCCCACTCGAGCTATCTAGTTACTTCTTAGCTCCATGCCTTAGCTGCGATGCGTGGTGCGAACTCAGTGATAGCCGCGTCGGCTGACTTACCGCCAACGATGCCGATCAAGAGATCCTGCACCTCGTCTGAGACACCCAGGTTCAAGATCAAGAACCGTGGTGCCAACTTGGTGTTCTTCGTCAGCCACTCAGCAGTGTTCTTCAAATCAGGGTTTGTGTAGCGAACCCCGTTGACGGGTGCGTGTTGGCTGGTGCCATTCGCGTAGTACTCAGCGTTGATTGGCTTCGTCAAGAAGTCGATCCACGCACGCGCGATGGCTTGCTGTGTTGGCGAAGACGTGTTGTTGATGCCCATAATGAAGGTGTTGTTGTGAATACCTTCAAACTTGGCGTCTTTCGCGTTGGTCTTCGAAATCGGCATCAGGAGTTGCATCTTGCCTTCCATGGCCGGGTTCAAAGCTTTAACAGCACCCATGCTGAAGCTTCCGGTCGGCAAGATCGCCGCACGGCCTTGAGCAAAGAGTGCGTTAGCAGCAGCTTCGGTCGTACCCAACGGGTTGTCTGGGAAGCAACCTGCGTTGCGCATGTCCTCGTACTTGCTAGCAACGGTTCGGAACCAAGGGTCGGTGACCTTGGTCTGGCCGTTACCTAGCCTGAAGATCTCGCTATCAGTGGCTTCGTTAGCCAAGATCGCGTTGCTGATCTGTGCAGACTGGCCACGGGCTCCGGAGCCGATCCAGGCCATCGGGATGTAGCCCGCGGCCTTGAGCTTCTTGCACATGTCGAGGAACTGAGGCCAGTTTGTCGGTGGCTTAACGCCTACCTTCTGAAAGATCTCAGTGTTGTAAACCGGCATGTTAAACAGGTAGTGGTACGGCACCCCGTACTGCTTTCCGGTCAACTTGCCAGCGTTCAGCGAATTCGGGTTGACGTTCTTCACGAACGCCTCGTTCGAGATGTCCTTGAACAGACCCCCGTTTGCCATTTGCCAGAACTGCGGCCCGCGGAACGCAGCAAAGGCTGCACCCTTCGGGTTATTACGCAATTGCTGGAAGGCGTTTGCCTGGTACGGAGTAGACGGTGTGATCACCTGAGTGATCTTCACCCCAGGGTTCTGATTCTGGAATCGAGCGATCAGTTGATCGAAGACAGCCTTGTCTTCACCACGCCAGTGCCAGAACTCGATTTCACCTGCTGGCACCGCTGGTTTTGCTTGCGATGGAACGGCGTGCGCCATAGTCGCACCGGCACCAACAACTAACGCTGATGCGGCCGCCAACGCAATGAATCGCTTCGCCGAGGCAAAACCACGACGTAGCGCAGGAGCTTTTTGCATTCCTTCCCTTCCCTAGCCTTAACGTCGGGTTAACAGCACCCAACGAGTTGTTTGTTAAACCCTAGTATTTCCTCACATCTTGGGGTTTGGACAGGGTTAGCCCCTATTTAGAGCCCAATATCCAGCCGATAAAGAGGTGGCCACCACCAACCAGACCTGGTAAGGCAATAGCACCAGCCCGGCCCAAGGCCTCGTCTGCCAGGCAATCACCACCAGGGGCACCGTCAGCACCCCCGCCAAGCCCAGCGCGACTGTGGCCCCCGGCAGATCTTGTGAGACATAGAAAAGCCTCGCCCAAAGCAGGGCCGCAACGACGCTAAACGCGAACAACCCCGTCCACCAAAGACGTTGCGGGGTAGACGCCAAAACACCTACTGCCACCCCAGCGGCAATTAGAACCGCGAAGTTGTAAGGCCATGCGATACCAAACACCCAGTCAGGGGGCTGCCAGAAAGGTCTGACCAGCGATCGATAAAAGGCGCCCCCCGTGCTCACCCATAAGCCTGAACCAAACGCATAAACAATTACCAAAGAAACGTTGACGACAGCAAACAGCACTTTAAGAGTCATTGATTCGACTGCAACAATACGTCATCGAAACATCAAAGAAAGCGCATGCGCCCGGCGTGAGTGAAGTGCTTGGGCTGGACGTGGGCAGCACCTTCATCAAGACCGCGCGCCTGGCAAGTGGGCGAATTCAACGGGAGACTTTTCAAAGGTCACCCATGCCGTCTTTCGTTGCACCGGTATTTCTTGGTTCCTGTTGGGTTGCGCCAGATGCCTTGTTTGCAGCATTGAACATGGCCATCGAGGCCGATGTTGCTGCACACGGTGTGCCGAAAGAAATCTACGTATCGGGGCAGATGCACGGGGCAACGCTTTGTGAAGTAGATTCAGTCGAACCTTTAGTGCCGATTTCTACCTGGCAAGACAGATCGGCCAGAGACTTTGACGCTGGTAAGCGCTGGCAAGACGTGAACTCAGCACTAACACCAGAGTTGCTGGCCAAAACAGGTAACGAACTTGATTTTGGCCACCCGCTAGTGGTTATGCCATTTCTAATGTCTCAGTTAACTGATGGCTCTAAGAAGTTGCGATTCACCAGCTTGATTTCACTCGTTGCCGAATATTTGGTGAACCAGCCTGTGAGTAGCCACCTCAGCGATGCCGCAGCGTCTGGCATGTATGACCCGTTCACCCAAACGTGGGTACCAGAACTTCTCGATTTGGCTGGGGTTGGTGATGTCAATTTGCCAGAAACCACCGAGCAAGTAATCGCCGTCGGCCGTACTAAAAATGACACTCGCGTCTTCGTCGGTGTGGGTGATCACCAAGCCTCGTTATTCGGTGGTGAAAGCGGCGAGGTCGATTCGGCTAGAGAGATCTGCATCAATGTTGGCACCGGTGCACAGATTTCTTCGCTGAACCCGAAGTTGGGCGGCAACCACCGACTACGACCGAAACTTGGGGGCGGGTTTTTTGCGACGATTCCTGATTTGCCTGCGGGGCGTGAATTAAGTAGTGGTGCCGTCACCTTTTCAGGTGCGGCAGAGGCGTACATGGCCGCGGCTGAATTGATTCACGAAGGTGAAATCGAATCGGTTGCGCTAACAGGCTCGATTTTTGGCAAAGCGCCAGAATTCGCCCGGGTCATTGAAGAGGCGTTTGGTGCGCCCGTGCGAATTACCGAAGATGAGCCCGCGTTAAGCGGTTTGGCGCGCCTGGCTAATTGAGTTCTGCATGAATTCGCGGGCCTTTACTGCGAGATCCATGCTGTCACTCCACAAGTTGCGCCAAATACCCAGCATCATCGAAAGCTTCGGGTCAACGACCGCAGAAGAGAACGACTCGAAGGTGATGTAGCCGCCGTAATCAACCTCGGCAAGCGCGTCAAAAAACTTGGCGAAATCAATTGTGCCGGTGCCCAAGTAGCCGCGGTGAGATTCGCCAATATGCACGTACCCCAAACGATCACCACAAGCCAAAATCGGGTTGCGGTAGCCGTCTTCTTCGATGTTGCAGTGATAAACGTCTAAGTGCACCGTGACGTTTGGCTCGCCTACGTCATTGATGAAATCAATCGTCTGCTGGGCAGTGTTGAGCAAATTCGTCTCGTATCTGTTAACTGGCTCTAACGCAATAGTGATGCCTGACTTCTGAGCCTCTTTCGCGATCTGCTTGATCACAGAAACCGAGTTCGCCCGGGCTTTGGTTGTGGTCTCTTCCGGGTACTTACGAAGCGCACTGTGAATCACACCGCCTAGAAACTTGCCACCCACACCCTCGACGAATTTCAAGGCACCAAGCAGGGTCTCTTCGCCTTTCTTGACCTTTGTCATATCTTCACTATTTATGTCATTTGTTTCACCAAGCCCCAAAGAGCAAGTGCCTTCAACGCCGTGCTTTTGCAACGTGTCTCGAGTGAAACTCGTGTCGAGTTTGGTCGGGTCAAGCGCGACCATCTCGATCAGGTCATAACCGGCCGCCTTGGTGTTTGCGATTGCCGTTTCGCATTCTTCATTTGACCAACCGCCAACCCACACGAGTGCATGACAACCGAGTTTGTTGTTGCCAAACCCTTTAATCATCTAGATCTCCCGATTCGTTTAGTTTGTCGCCTTTAGCCGCGCCTGTAATAAGCGCAACCATTTGTGCTGCGTCCAACTCTTCTTGGCTTAATTCAGCGATTACTCGCCCCTGACGCATGACCCAAACTCGGTCAGCGAGCCTCACAACCTGGTCGAAGTTATGACTAATGACAATCACTGCCAAGCCCTTGTCTTTAAGGCGCTCGATGAGCTCTTCGACTTTGGCACTTTCGCGAACGCCAAGTGCTGCGGTGGGCTCGTCCATGATCACAACTCGGCTTGACCAGCCGGCCGCTCGAGAAATAGCCACCGCCTGACGCTGCCCACCAGAAAGCCCACGCACTCTCGCCCGCACACTGGGTATGTGCACGTCAAGAGCCGTGAGCATCTCGTGTGAGCGCTGGCGCATCACGCGCTTGTTCATCAGTTGAATCGGCCCAAAGCCCGTGACAATCTCTCGATTCAAGAACAAGTTCTGCCAAATAGTTAAGTCTTCAATTAGGCCCAGAGTTTGATAAACCGTCTCGATTCCGGCTTGGCGCGCCTCTTCTGGGTTGGTGAAATCAACTTGCTGCCCAAAAAGGTCAATGTGACCTGAATCAGCCTGCTCGACGCCTGCCACAATTTTTATGAGTGTTGATTTACCTGCACCGTTATCACCGATGATCGCCGTAACCTCGCCAGCTTTGGCCGTTATCGAGACATCGCGCAAAGCCTTTACTGAACCGAATGCCTTACTTACGTTATGGCAGGCAACCGCATATTCACTCATTTGGCACTTCTCACCAAGACTGCTGAAACCATCACAATCAGACCAATTGCAATGAATTGGTAGTACTGCGGCACCCCAGCCACAATCAGTCCGTTAATGATCATCGTCAACAAAATCGCTCCTACGAACGGCCCAATCATGTTTCCTCGACCACCAAACAACGAGACACCACCAAGCACTACCGCAGCCACGCTGTTTAGCAAAAAGGCTGTGTTCACGGCAGGTTCTGCAGCACCGATGCGAGAGATGGTGACAATCGCTGCAACACCGGCGAGAGTGCCCGAGATTGCATAGACCGAAACCTTGATCGCCTTAGTGCGCACGCCCATGGCACGGGCCGCATCGGTGTTGCCACCGGTCGCCAGCACGTGAGTGCCGAATTTGGTCTGCGTCAAGAAGAACTGGCATACAAGCAACAAGACAAAGGCCAGAATCATCAAATAAGGAATAACCCAGATCTTGCCTATCGCAAATTGCGCCAAAACCGGCGAGATCACCTGCACCGGTTTGGCATTGCTGATGACGAGAGCCACGCCCTGCGCCAGACTCAACATGCCAAGGGTCACGATGAAGTCATTTATCTTGAACTGAGCAATGATCAAACCGTTTATCAACCCTGCGATGAGGCCAACGATGATCGCTGAGATCATGCACCAAATCAGCGGGTAACCCCTAAAGAAGAACCAACCAAACGTCACCGCACCCAGTGTCAAAACTGCAGCATTCGACAGGTCAATGCCCGCCGTCATGATCACGAATGCCTGGCCCAACGCCAAGATGGCGGGCACAGCTGAAGCCGTAAGAATCGTGTTTACGTTGTAGGCAGTCATGAAATTGCCAGGCTCGAGGGCGGTGAAAATAAGAACCGCGGCTACTAACGCAAAAACGACAGTCCAGTCAGCCCAGAAATAAGGGTCTCGCAGCTTTGCCGCGATTGTGTGCAAAGAAAAAGATGGCCCGGGGGCCGCCGAAGCGGCCCCCGAACCTGACACTTTTGGTGTCACCGAACCTCGCGCTCTTTTACTTCTGGATTTGCGCTGGGAACGGGTTGGTGTATTCGCCAGGTGGCTTCGGGAAGCCACTGATGGCGGTGTCGATGTTTTCTGAAGTCACCACGATGGCAGGCGACTCTACGAACTCAGTAACGGTGCCCCCTTGAGCTGCGACGATGCACGCCTCAACCCCAAGTTTGCCCATCACCCATGGGTACTGGGAAACCGACCCAGTGACCTTGCCACCCTTGATGTCTTGCAAGATGGCTTCGATTCCGTCCACGCCCATCACCTTGATGTCTTTGCCGGACTCAGCCACGGCCTGGGCGATGCCCTGAGCCATGGTGTCGTTCGCAGCGAAGAACGCCGTGATGTTCGGGTTCTTGGCAAGCATTGCCTTGGCAGCGTCTAGCGCCTTAGCAGTGTCCCAATCGGCATTGACTGGGCCCTCGAAGGTCAGCCCTGCGGCGCCTTCTTTGAAGCCGTCAATTCGAGCGTTGCTCGTGACGTTACCGGCAAGACCTGCAATCAGGCCGACGGTTGCGCCATCACCGACGAGTGCTTTCATCTTCTTGCCACCCTCGACACCGGCCTTGTAGTTGTCGGTGCCCACGAAAGCGGTGACCTTGCCACCTGCTGCCTCAAGGCTTGCCGCATCAACTGGGGAATCGATGTTGACGATCGGGATTCCCTGCTGTGCAACCTTGCCCAAGCTCTGGCTCAAGTTGTTCGAGCTGATCGGAATGACAACGAAGCAGTCGAAGTCTTGACCTGCCAGGGTGTCAACCTTGTTTGCCTGACCCACCTCATCGTTAAGAGTTGGTGCGTACTCGACAACGAGGTCGATTCCGTACTCAGCTGCAGCCTCTTTCATACCTTCAGCGATGGTGCCGAAGAATGGGTTGGCCTCGTCCTTGATAACAGCTGCTACGCGAATGTCAGAAAGACCAGAACCTGCCGCGGCCTCTTCTACGACTACTTCTTCGGTAGCGGTGTCACTGTCGGACCCACATGCAGCCAGCAAGAGCGCGCCCGCGCCAGCCATTGCGGCCAGACGAACGCCTTTAGAGATGCCTCTCATCTACTAGCTCCTCTTTTTCTACTTGTTTGATACTTATGCCACCCTTTGACATAAGTACGTATTACCCCTGACAATATTGCGCACTTGCCGGGAATAGAAAGTGGGGTGAACGAAGCGTTATCAAATCTTGACCACCGAGAAAAACGCGTGGTCGAAGCAATACGAAACCTAGGGGGCGAAGCCACTAGGCGCGAAATCACGGTGGCGACAGGCATGCCCCGTACGGTCATATCCGAAGTGCTCACCGAGTTACACACTCGCCAGGTTGTTACAGATGGTGCAGTTGTGGCATCTAGTGGTGGGCGACCAGCACGCAAAGTAAAGCTGAACGAACGGGTCGGTCACCTCGCCTCGATCTTCGTCGGTGGTTTTCGAACTCGCGTAGCCCTCGGGCATCTGGACGCGACCATATTGAGTGAGTCGTACTTCGATATGGACGTCAATGTCGGCCCAACCAAGATTCTCGACAGAGCGATTGCCCACATAAAACGCTTGCAAAAACAAACCCCCGGCGCAGGTGAACTTCTTTCGATCACCGTCGGTTTGCCCGCGCCGATAGAAGCCAAAACCGGCGCAATTGTGGCTGCACCGTTGATGGGCAGCTGGGAGGGCTTTGACACCAAGAAATACGTCTCGGCAAAACTCGGCGTGACCCCGCTTGTCGAAAACGACGTGAACTTAATAGCAATTGGCGAACATCATTGGTCTTTCCCAAATAGTGAGGTGCTACTAGCAATAAAAATCGGGACGGGTTTCGGCAGCGGCATAGTTATCGGCAATAAGTTGATTAGGGGCTCTTCTGGTGTAGCGGGCGACATAGGCCACATGCCCACCACAACGCCAAGTGATGCCGTTTGTCGCTGCGGACGAATTGGATGTGCCGAAGCAACGGGCGGCGGGTGGGCGATGGTTCAGGCGTATAACTCCTCTTTAGCTTCAGGTGAAAAGCCGATTGAGTCCATCATCGACTTTGTCGAGCTTTGCCGAGATAAGAATTCGCGTGCTCTGTCAATCGCGCGTGAAGGCACAGTCGCTATCGGCGCTGCTATTGCTGATGCGGTTAGTCTCATAAACCCCGACACGGTGGTAATTACGGGCGCTACCCGAAATGCAGGTGACTTCGTACTAGCCACTATTCGTGAAATGGTTTACAAGCGCGCCGCACCGCTAGCAACTCGAGACGTGGTCTTGACGGGTAGTTCATTTGACCACCAAAGCGGGGTAGGTGGTGGCTTGTTGATGAGTTCTAATCAAGTAATCGGCACACCTATAGACGAAGACGAAGTTCAGAACTTTTACCTAGCGAGAACCTGACGGCCGCGCTAAAGCCGCCCAAGGTGGTGGTTTTCGATCACGACGGTGTGCTAGTCGATAGCGAGCCGCTCGCCATGTCGACGTTAGCTGAACTGATCACCGAAGCAGGCGCGCCAATGTCAGAGAAAGACGCGTTCGCCAGATATTTGGGCACCGGCTTGAATTTCGTGATCGAAGATACGAAGAACCGCATCGGCCTAGATCTTGGTGACGATTTTCGTGACCGCTTCTTCGAAAAGCTGTTTGAACGGTTTCGCAGCGAACTAGTAGCCATACCTAATGCAGATCTAGCCCTTGAACATCTTCATGAAATTGGGGTGCCAGTAGCAATTGCAAGCAGTGGCACCCGGGCCCGGGTAGATCTCGGTTTAGGCACCACGAATCTCTCAAAATGGTTCGACCCTCAACAGATAACCACAATTGAAGACGTAGCCCGCGGTAAGCCAGAACCTGACTTGTTCTTGAAGGCAGCTGAGAGAGCCTCGGTTGATCCAAGGGACTGCCTCGCCGTCGAAGACAGCCCGCACGGGGTTGACTCCGCAAAAAGGGCAGGGATGCAAGTAATCGCGCTGACCTCGACGATGCCAGCCGACGAGTTGGCTGGTGCAGATTGGGTGACCTCGGATCTAATCGAAATAACTTCACTGATTAGATAGCGCGGTGACACTAAAAGTTCGTAATCGCGTGGTGGCAGCCCTGTTGGTCGTTGCGACCGTGTTGGCCCCAGCCGGGGTAACCGCTTTTTGGGCCCAACAAACCATTACCAACCCTGAGAAGTACGTGCAGACCGTCACTAACGTCTTTACGGCTCAAAACGTCCGTGACAACATCAGCCAGGCCGTAGCTGAAACCGTAGCTGAAAGCACGGTGGTCGAAGAGGGCATAGCCAAATTACTGCCAGACAATTTAAGCGTTCTTTCGCCATTACTAACTAGCGCACTCGGCAATCTCGCCGGGGACTTAACGAAGAAGGCCCTCGGCTCTCAAGCAGCAGACGCGATTGCCAGAGTCATCGCTGTGCAAAGCCACAAAGCGCTAATGGCCGTATTGACGGGCCAGATTGACGAGAACAGCCCCTTCTTGGTCAACGGTGACTTAGTGCTCGATTTGACGGTGCTGGCAGACGATGTCGTTACCCAGGTAGGCGAAAGAAACGAGACATTGGGCAAAGTTTTGCAAGAAGTAGTCGCCAAGGTTCCGCCGATTCTTTTGCTTGAAGGCGAGCAAATCACCGCATTGCGCGCCGTCTATAACGCGGCAAACCCATTCTTGATTGTTCTTTTGCCTTTCACTATCGCGCTCTACGTAATCGCCGTAGTCATTTCGCGAAGGCGTGAGCAGACATTGATGCAGGCTGGCGCCACCTTTGCGGGGTCACAGATGCTGCTAGCCCTCGGGCTCTGGTGGGTTAAAGATTCTTACTTGGCCAATCTCACCGGCGCGGTATTCGGGCCTGCGGTGAGTGCAATTTTCGACCAGCTACTGACCTATCTATGGCAATCGATTCTGATTAGCGTGTTGATAGGCGCAATTGCATTTACCGTCGGGCTGATCTACACGTTGAAGCGAAACTCGACGACGTCGTCGGGCCGCATCTGATAATCACGCCCTTCAACTCTTAACCTTCCCGCGGCGCGGGCCTCAGTTGCAGACCCCGCAGCTACCAATTCATCGAAGCTCACGACCTCGGCCTTGATGAACCCCTTTTCGAAATCAGTGTGAATCACGCCGGCAGCTTGGGGCGCGGTCGCGCCTTGCTTTATCGTCCAAGCCCGGGTTTCTTTAGGGCCCGTCGTCAAAAACGTTTGCAGGCCTAAAGTGGCGAAACCAACTCGAGCCAAGGTGGCTAGCCCCGACTCTGATTGACCCACCGACTCGAGCAGCTCTGTTGCCTCTGCTTCTGAGAGTTCAGCTAGCTCACTTTCAAGCTGAGCGTCGACGACTACTGCTTCTGCTGGCGCGACAGCAGCGCGCAGTGCCTTGATGGCAGATTCATCAGCCAAGGTGTGGGCAGAGACGTTAAAAACATAAATGAAGGGCTTGATGGTAAGCAAGAAGAACTCTTTTAGCAGTTCGACGTTTACGTCGGTCGCCCGCAAGATCTTGCCCTCGTTAAGTAAAGCCTGCGCTTTTTTGGCCTCGTCCAACACCTCTTGCCGAGACTTGTCATTTCGTGCCTCTTTCTCGAGTCGAGCGATTCCTTTTTCTATTGTCTGTAAGTCCGCAAGAACTAATTCGGTATTTATGGTCTCTAAGTCTGCAAGTGGGTCAACCCGTCCTTCGACATGCACTACATCGGGGTCGTCGAAAACTCGCAAGACCTGACAAATCGCGTCTGCCTCTCTGATGTGAGCGAGAAACTGATTACCCAGGCCCGCACCTTCACTAGCCCCTTTGACAATGCCGGCAATATCTACAAACGAAACCGTGGCGGGCAAAATCTGTGCGGATTTAGAAATCTCAGCTAACTTCGCCAACCGCTCATCTGGCACGCCCACCACGCCAAGGTTCGGTTCGATAGTTGCGAACGGGTAATTGGCTGCGAGCACCTGATTTCTAGTCAAAGCGTTGAACAAAGTGGATTTACCAACATTGGGCAGCCCAACGATCCCAATGGTCAAAGACACGACGCGCAAAGGTTAGCGGCGATTCGCCCCCGCGCACTGTCACCTAGTCACGGCAGGCTTGCGGCATGAGTTCTTTTGCTGCAGCGATCTTCGCTCTGATCGTGGGTCTAGCCCTGGGTGGGTTGGTGACTTACCTACTTGCACAAAAAAGGTTCAGCAAGAACGCTATCGATTTGATGGCCAAGATTGGCGCCTTAGAGACACAAGCGGCCGACAAAGTGCAGCTTGCCTCGAATGACGAGATTCGATCGCGTATGACAAATGACTTGCTACAGCCCGTACGAGACCAATTACAACAAGTACAAAACGCTCTAAACGAAAGTCAAAAAGTTTCAGCCAAAGACTTTGGTGAGTTGCGCCAACAGATGAAGTTCTTAGACGAACAAACCCGCTCAGTAGCGACCGAAACTGCGAGGCTCACTGGGGCCTTAAGTAACAGCCAGGCTCGTGGGTCGTTAGGCGAGTTACAACTTCGTCGCTTGGTCGAAAATGCTGGCCTAATAAACCACGTCCACTTCGATACCCAGGCGCAGATATCAAGTGGCGAAGGCTTGCAACGCCCAGACATGGTCGTGCATCTGCCTTCAGGCAAGGACATCATCGTCGACTCGAAAACGCCGATGGACGCCTACTTGCGCGCCACGAATGCAGCCTCAGAGAACGAAAGAACCAGCCACCTAAACGAACACGTCTTGGCAATCA
>Ga0194124_10002462_pt1 | contig 20896 bp, 14 predicted proteins | sample TA2KigCas0mmetaG_FD_148605 | JGI IMG/M metagenome (GOLD analysis project Ga0194124, IMG submission 148605) | Freshwater microbial communities from Lake Tanganyika, Tanzania - TA2015031 Kigoma Deep Cast 0m | ecosystem: Environmental > Aquatic > Freshwater > Lake | place: Tanzania: Lake...
AGCCACTCGAAGCCGGACCGCTGAATCCAGCGCGGGGCCTGTTTGACGACCTTGGAATGGAAATCAAAGGCCGCCCCCACCCCGCACATCACGGTGGTGTCCAACTTGGGCAGGTAGTCGGACATGAACCTCTCCTGCTTGGGCGTGCTCAACCCGACCCAGGTCACATCCGGCTTCAGCTGTCGGAATCTCTCCCGCAACTCGCCTTCCTGCTCCGGAGAAAGCGGCCCAAAAGGAGGCGTGTAGCTGCCCACAATCCGGATGCCGGGATACCGCTCCTCCAGCCTTTTTTGCAGCAGCTCCGCGATCCCGGGCCGGCCGCCGTATAGGAAATGGGTGTACTTTCCGTCCTGAGTCGCCTGCGCCATCTCCAGCATCAGGTCCGGACCGTACACTCGGTCCACCTCATGATGTTTTTGCAGCCAACTGATCCAAACCATCGGCATCCCGTCCGGCGTGGTGAGGAAGGACTGGTTGAGAATGTTGCGAAACCTGGAATCGTCCTGCGCCTCGATCACCCCGTGCACCCCGGTGACGCAAATGTAGCCTTTTTCCCTCCGCTGCAAACGCTCCAGGATCGTCTTCTTGGCCGACTCCAGGTTGAGCGCGCTGATCCCCACGCCCAAAACATCCACCCGCTGGCTTTTATCCGGCATATCTGATTTTGGTGCCTAGGTGCGAATGTGCAAAGGTGCGAATGTGCTACCGCCGGAGATGGCGGGCGAAGGCCGCAATTCTTTTGGAGAGAGATTCCGCCTGGATGCGAAGATCCCCCGCCCATCCCGCCTCAAAAACCCCCACATCCTCGCCCGCGTACGCCATTGACCGGAGCTCCCCACATGAGGATTTGGCCAAATCAAGAAAATGGGCGAAGTCCTTTGTGGTCCGCCGCTCAAAACCCTCGGCCACATTATTCATGACGGACAACGCGGCCCTGCGAATTTGGGATCTGAATTCGAAATCCTTGCTGGCTCGCGTCTCCTCCCAGACCAGCCGGTAGAGCTGCCTGGCTTCCTGCCAGATCTCCAACTCCTCAAACCTTCGCGCCAGCGCCATAAAGGAATTTTAGGACCTCTTTAACACGCCACCACCCCCAAGCTTCACCACCTTCTCACCTTCCCACCTTCCCACTTTCACACCTTCTAACCTTTGCACTTGCCCACCTTCCCGCCTTCTCACCATTTAAAAATTCATTTCCCCCCTAATCCACTCATACGTCTTTTTTAGTCCATCCTTCAGCTTCGTATTCGGCTCCCAGCCCATCAGTTTTTGAATGAGGGCATTGTCACTGCTCCTTCCCCGCACACCTTTGGGGGCGCCCAGGTTATACTTTCTTTTCAGCTTCACCCCCGCGATCCCTTCTGCGATGTCTACTAGCTGATTGATGGAAACCATCTCCGCGCTGCCCAGGTTGATCGGGTCCCGAATGTCACTCTCCATGATCTCCGTCGAACCTTTGATGCAGTCATCGATGTACATAAAGCTGCGGGTCGGTTGGCCGTCCCCCCAGATCTCAATCTCCCCGGTCTTGTTTTTCTGGGCCTCGATCACCTTACGGCAGATCGCCGCCGGGGCCTTTTCCCGACCCCCGTCGTAGGTTCCATGGGGTCCGTAAACGTTGTGATACCGGACAATCCGCGTCTCAATTTTATAATCTTCGCGGAAATGCCGACACATCCGCTCGCTAAATAGTTTCTCCCATCCATAGCCATCCTCCGGCGTCGCCGGATAGGCCTCCGACTCCTTGAGTCCGGGGTTCTCGGTGGTGGTCTGTTTGTCCGCCGCATAGACGCAGGCTGAAGACGCGTAGAAGAAGCGCTTGGCTCCCGCCTCCTTGGCCGCCATCAGCATGTGGGTATTGATGAGGACCGAGAGCATGCACTCCGCCTTATGCAGCTCGATGAAGCCCATGCCCCCCATATCTGCGGCCAGGTTGTAAATCCATTCCATCCCTTTGGCGGCTTTCCGGCACGCCTCCAGCTCCCGTAAGTCCAGCTGGTGGTTGTCGACATCATCAAACTTTTGATACCACTCCGCAAAGGGCTTCAGATCCACCGCCCGAAGATTCTTGATCCCCTGCTTCCGCAGGTGCGCCACCAAATGCCCGCCGATAAAGCCGCCGGCTCCGGCCAGCAAAATGCCGCGGGCGGGATGGGAAAGCCGGCTTATCGCACGGAAGCGGGCGCGGAGGGACCCCTGCGCGGATCAAAACGAAAGAGACATGTGGGAACACCCGCCATCGGGGCCTACCTTGGGTTCACCGGCCCGGAACTTCAAGCCCCGGAAACTTTGTGCGCACGGGATGCCGCCCTGGGCCGGGGCCGCTGGTGGTCTCCGGCGGGTCTTTTAACTGCAGGCCGTTTGCCATAGATTCCGGAATCGAATCGGCCCACCCCATGAACTCTCCGGCAGCCTCTTCCGGCTATCTGGTTCTTTCCTTTCTCCGGCACTTCCAGACCCGGGGTCTCGCGTATGTTTATCTTCGCAACCATGAGTCGCTCCCGGACGTTTTGGGCAACGATGTGGATCTGCTCATTCCCCGGGGAACAGCGCCACAGGCCCTGGCACTGATCCGGCAGACGGCCCGGGAGCTGGGCTGGAAGGTTGTTCGCCAGGTAAAATTTTCACCTCTTTCGGTTTTCCTGAGCCCCGGCCAGGGCGATAAAATCCTGCACGTCGATCTTTTTGAGAGACTGGAATGGCATTTTTTGCCCTTGGCCGGGCCCGAAAAGATTTTGGCCCAAAGACGCTGGAATGGCCGGGTGTTCGTCTGCGACCCGGCCACCGAGGCGTGTCTCAACCTGCTCACCCGCCTGATCTACGCCGGGGTCGTTCGGGAGAAACACCGCGTCCAATGGGTGGATGTGCAGAACCAGGTGGGGGCACCCGCCATGGAGAGCATCCTGGCGGACTGGGTGGGCGCGCGGATCGCTGCGAGCCTCATGTCATGCCTGACGCGGCAAGACTGGCCGGGGGTGTTGCGCCTTCACGGGAGGCTTCGCCGGGTTCTGTTGGGACGCGCCGTCGCGAGTCGTCCCGGGGAAACACTGCGTGCCGCCTTGGCCTTTTTGGCGCGCGGCACGGAGCGCCTCTTCCGGCCGCCGGGACCTTTTCTGGTCTTGGAGGGGGCGGACGGGTCGGGCAAAAGCCGCGCCATCTCCGCCCTGCTGCCATTTCTCGTCCGCTTCACCGGAAAAAACAACCCGGTGGTGTTTGCCTGGAAACCGTGGCCCGGGCATTTCCGCCGGCCCGAGCATGGCTCACCCACCGCCCCCCAAAATCCCCGGGCGCGGCCAACACGCCATCCGGTTAGGGGAATTTTCTACCTCGGATACCACTGGGTCACCCTATGGCTGGGTCACCTGTTTTGGCTGCGGCCCGTCCGGGCGATGAACCGCGCGGTGGTGGCGGACCGCTTCGGATATAATGTTTTCGCAGACCCGCAACGATTGCGGCTCCGCCTTCCTGCCACTCTGCTTTGGGCGGCTGCACGCCTGCTTCCCCGGCCCGATCTTGTGTTTTGCCTGGCGGCCGACCCCGCCGTCATTCATGCGAGGAAACAGGAGCTTTCCGCGCAGGAAATCGGAACCCATCAGGCCAGGCTCAGGGAATTGGCCGGCCGGGACCATCGCTTTGTCTTCTTGGATGCGGGTCTGCCTCCCCACGATATCGATGAGCGCATCCGCCAAACGATCCTGACCTGGGCCGAGGCATCGGAGGCCGGAAGACCCGGTAACAACAGATGAGCGTGCGGCGACGGAAACTCAAAATTCTCCTTTCGGCGTATGCCTGTGAACCGGCCAGGGGATCGGAGCCCTATGTGGGCTGGAGCTGGGCAAGGCATCTGGCCGGCTTTGCCGAGGTCACGGTGCTGACCCGTGCCAACAACCGTGCGGCCATTCACCGGGGGCACCCCAGGGGCTTGCGCTTCCTTTACTACGATCCCCCTGCTTTTTTGCTGGGATGGAAACGCCGGGGCCTGCCCGTGGCTCTATTCTACCTGTTCTGGCAACTGGGGGCCCGGTGGTTCGTGCGGCGACAACTCCCGCGCTTTGATCTGGTCCAGCATCTTACCTTCAACTCGTTCAAACTGCCCGGCTTCTGGTGGCAGCACTACCCCCCAACCCTGTTGGGCCCCTTGGGAGGCGGCCAGACCACCTCCCCGTATCTTCTTCCCCTTTTTGGCTGGCAGGCCCCGGCGGAAATTCTTCGTTCCTTTCTGGTTCTGCTTTGCCGCTGGAATCCGCTGCTGTGGCTCAGCTTCCGGCGGGCGGCATGCATCTGGACCGCCAACCTGCCGACCCTGCGTCTGGCCCAACAGCTGGGCCCGACCCGAACGGAACTGGTGTTGGAAACCGGCATTGAAAAGCTATGTCCACTCCGCCGAGGGAAGAAAAAAGACACGCCGCTCCGGCTGGTTTGGGCCGGTCGGATGGCCCCCGGAAAGGGGGCCTGCTTGGCCATCCGGATTTTGCACGGCCTACTGGCCCGGGGCAGCTCTTGGGAGGTCCGGCTCGACATGCTGGGCAGCGGGCCGGACGAAGCCTTCCTCAAAAACCTGGCCGTCCACCTCGGCGTGGCGGGGCAGATCGATTGGCACGGCTGGATCCCACACGACCGGATGGCGGCCCAACTTGCCCAAGCCGATATTTTCCTTTTTACCAGCGCCCGGGACACGTCCGGAAACGTTCTTTTGGAGGCCATGGCCGCAGGCCTGCCCTCCGTGGTCATTTGTCAGCATGGGGCGGCCGAAATCACCACGGACCAGACCAGCTTGCGGGTGGTGCCCCAGCCCCTTCCTCAACTGGTGACCGCCTTGACCGCCGCCACGGCCAGGCTGACATGTTCGGCGCGCCTGAGAAAATCCATGGGGACGGCAGCCCGTGGCCGCGTCGCCAGCCACTACCTCTGGTCGGCCAAACTGCGCCGGCTCCGGCCAAGGTATGCCGCTCTCGGCGGCGGAACCCCCGCTAGGGCCTGAGTCCCGCCAGCCGCCGCAAATTTCTCTTTACCACGAAAGCCTGGTAGGCGACCCACAGGAACGGGCGGGAGGAAAGACCGCGCCACTTGAGCTGCCGAAGGGCCTGGCGCTGGATCTGCAGACGCTCCGCTCGCCGCCGGGCGTGGAAGGTTTTGCTGATGTTGCTTGCGTGCCAGCGGAACGCCGCCAAAGGCTCCGGAATGTGACAGAATCCATAGCCCCGCAGCGCCAGCCGGATGTAGAAGTCAAAGTCCATGCAGACTTTCATTTGAGGATCCAACCAGACACCTCCGGCCAGCACGTCCTCGTGGAAAAAGCAGGACGTCGAGGGGATGAAGCAGCCGTAAAACAAAAGCTGCCGGAAAGAGAAGGCCCCCTCCCTTTTTTCCCGCAAAAGGTTTTTTTGGGCATCCACAAAAAGACAGTCTCCATAAAACACCCTCGGCCCGGGACGTTGGGCCGTTGCCTCGGCCACCCTGGCCAGGGCTCCGGGCAACAGATAGTCATCCGCGTTCAGCCACATCCGCCATGTTCCCCGGGCCCTCCGCAGACCTTTGTTGATCGCATCGGTTTGCCCTTGGTCCGGCTCGGAGGTCCAGCGAAGGTGCGGAGACTCCCGGAGAATTCCCAAAGTGGCGTCGCGCGACCCGCCATCGACCACGAGGTGCTCCCAGGAAACACCCGCCTGGGAGCGGACACTCTCAATGCAATCACGGATGAATTCGCCTTGGTTGAAGCTGGGCGTTATAATTGAGAAATGGGGCCGTTCCGGATCCACGTGAGGATTGGAGCAGGATTCCCGTTCCCCTCCGAATCCTTTTTGTCCGGGCGTCTTCCCGGGGAAACTTGGCCTCCCCTGCTCCGGGAATCGGGCGGCCTTGCGCGGTGAGCACGCCATGAGTGCGGAGCGGGCGGGGGCGGACGCCGGCAGGCAGCTGAAAACCTGGCTGGAGGCTCTGGGCGCCGCCCGCACGGACTATTTTATGTTTCGCCGGAACCGCCTTGCCCTGTGCGCCCTGCCGGATGACCCGGAAACGTTTCTCAAAACCCTGAAGCTTTATCGACCCCAACGCCCCCTTTCCCGAGCTTATGTCTGGGTCCTGCATCTTGGCCTCCACACCGGCCTGCTCCGTCGGTTTTGGCCCCGTACCCCGTGGCATCCGGGGGCGGATACGACCGGACCCACGGTGGGAATTCTTTGGGGCAATGCGAGTCACGGCGACCAGCGTTGCATTTTCTGTTTCCGGGAGGGGGCTCGTTGGGTGGTGGGAAAATATTCCACAGAGGCCCGCCCGCTGGCGCGGGAAACGGAGTTGTTGCGGGCGGCTGAACGGTTCCCCGGCTCCGCCCCGCGGTGCCTGCGCCTGGACTCGGGACCCCGCGGGAACATTCTGAAGATGGAGTACCGCGATCATACCTCACAAAGCCCGACCCTCCGGCAAAAGGTCGGTTTGTTGGCCTCCTGGCTTCTGGACTCGCCAGCCCGGCCTTTGGCCGATTTCCCCGCAGGAAGGCGCCTGCTCGCCTCCCCGGACTTGCCCGCGTCGCTTCGGAGGGAAATCACGAACCTCTGGTTGCGCCCGACCCTTTCCCACGGCGATTTTGCCCCGTGGAATCTTTTAGTGGATCGCGGCGGTTCGGTCTTTGCGGTGGATTGGGAGGACGGGGAGCCGGAGGACGCGCCCGGTTTTGACCTCGTTCATGATGCCCTCCAGCGGGAATTTCTGGTGCACCGCCGCCCCTTTCCAAAAGCCCAAATTCACATCAGGGAAGAATTAAATTCCACCACCTGCGCGGACTATCTGCAGGCTTGCGGATGGGCTTCACACCTCCACCTCTTGCTTCCTTTTTCCTTATATCTGGAAAGGGCCCGCCGGCCCGCTTTAGCTCCTTGGATTGGTGAGATGGATTTATCCGGGTTTTGAGAATTCTTTCCTATACGGAACTTTGGATTTTATCCGAAGAGCTTTTTTGGCACCGAGATCTTGGCCTTTTAACCAAGGCCTTCCGCAATCTCGGCCACGACGCCTGGCTGGTCGTCCACCCGGCATCGGAATCCCCATCCAAAATCAAAAATCCAAAATCAAAAATCTCAAATGACCCTGTAATCTGGGCCTCCCCCTCCGACGTCTGCAATCCCTCCTGGTGGCAAAGCCAAAAACCTGATCTCATCATCCTCGGTCTCTGGACTCGGCCAAAATATGATTCCGTTCGCCGCGCCGCCCTCTCCGCCACCCCCCGCGTCATCGAGCGAGCCGATAGCGATGGCATGCGTACCGCTTCCTGTGGTCTGCGAACTTATGCGCGGCGACGCTATGACTACTTCCGCGATCGCACCTACCGCTGGCCGGCCTTTGTTTCCATTTCTGGATCATTTTTATATTCATTCGCTTCCATCCTGGCCACGCCATGGATCGAGGCTCGCTTGGCCAAAACCTTCCGCCTGATTCCCGGCTTGGCCGTCGAAACACCCTCGGCCACCCGGCTCTGGAAAAAACTGGCCGTCCGGCTTGGTGCTGACCCTGCCCGCATTCACTGGATTCCCCACCCGATTCAAACCGGCCTCTTTCGGCCGGATCCTGCTGTCCCCAAAACGAATCAGGTCATCTCCGTGGGCCGATGGGAGTCTCACCAAAAAAACCTGTTTCTGCTTCTCGAAACTCTGGTTGCTTTTCTCCATTCTTCACCCGCCTGGACGGCTTTGGTTGTCGGCTCCGGCTTGCCCAAGAATCCACCCCACACCCGCATCCATTTTTCTCCTCCCTTGTCCTCACCTGTGCTTGCCTTTCACATGCAGTCCTCAAAAATCTTTCTTTCCTCTTCCCGTTACGAAAGCTTGGGTCTGGCCGCGGCCGAAGCAATGGCCTGCGGATGCCTTTCTCTAGGCCCGCCGGGGCTTGTTTCCTCAGATTACTTTCGTTCCTTGGCAAACACCCCGTGGCCCCAGAAGGGTAATTTGTTGGAAGAGCTCCGGGCCGCCGCTGCCTTTTGGGAAAGTAACCGAGAGATCGGTCCCGCCGGGGCCTGCCGGATTCACGATTCCTTGGCCCCGGAAGTAATTGCCTCAGCCCTGCTATCCTTGCCCTAGGCCCGAAAAAGGCTTTGCGCACGGGCCTTCGTTCAGCCAAAGCGGTACAACAAGGAAAAGCGCACGTAACCCACAGCCACGCGGAGACGCGTGTCACATTTTTTTGTGGATGCGGCAAGGTCTTAATGCAGGAAAATAAATGCCACAGTGCAATGGGATTTAACAGATTGCCCCAGACAGGAAAAGGCGGCAGGTCCATCCTTGCCCGATGGGATAAAGGAGAGAAACTATCCATCAGGAATCCGATCGCCCGTGAGAATTTACCCAATCCTTAGCTTGCTCGTCTCATGAGGCGATCGAGGTTGACCAATTTCACCCGCGGGCTGGCCACAGGGTATTTCCTGATTGGGGTAAACATTTTTTACACAGCTGTTTCTATTCCCCTTGGCTTGCATTTTTTGGGCCGCGAACAATTTGGGGTGTGGGCCTTGGCCCAGCAGATTTCCGGTTATTTCTGGCTTTTGGATTTGGGCATGTCAGCAGCAGTCAGTCGTTTAATCGCCGATAAAAAATCTGAGGTTGCCGGGGACGATTACCGGTCTCTGCTTTGGACCGGCGGGGTGGTCCTTATTCTCCAGGGGTTAGCAATCGTGTTGGTCGGCGGACTCTTGGCGATTATCGCCCCGAAGCTTTTTGCCATCCCAGCTGATCTTGTCGCGGGATTTGCCATGACTCTTTTGATTTTGTCTTTCGTGTCTGGCTTGTCTTTGGGCCAACGATGTCTGGGGTTGCCGCTATGGGCTTTTCAAAGAATGGATGCTATAAATTGGTGCACTGCGGCAAGCTTGCTTCTGGCGCTGGGAGCCATTTGGGCAGGCCTCGAAGCAGGCATGGGTATCTACAGCCTTGCTTTTGCCGGTCTCCCGGGAGTGTTGGTGACGGCTCTGAGCTCATACCAAATTTGTAAACGGAACGGCTATTATCCCCCCCAAATCAGGGGAGGACACTTTTCATGGCTGCACTTTCGTTCTTGCCTTGATTTTGGCAGGGATGTTTTTGTCATCGGGCTTGGCGCCCAGCTGGTTAACGCCAGCCAAGTGATGGTGATTTCCAGGTTTGTTGGTCTTGAATCAGCCGCGGTTTTTGCAGTGGCAACTAAATTTTATTACTTAGCCCAGCAAATATGCTTTAAGATTGTTCAGAGTTCTATTGCTGGGCTTACCGAAATTTTTGTTCAGGGAGACCGGTCTCTTTTTATCAGAAGGGTTTTCGACCTGTTTGCGTTTGTTGTTGCTTGTGGTTGCTGGGCTGCCTCCGCCCTTATTGTGCTTAACAGCCAAATGATCCTTTTATGGACTTCGGGAAAAATCCTTTTTACTCAAACGGGAGATGTGATTTTGGGATTTCTCCTTGTTCCCGCCGTCACTACACCTTTGGCGATTGAGACATTTATTGCGATGGGGTCTCTAAAATCGATCCGCTATTTAAGACTCGCGGAAGGTGTTCTGATTTTTCTTGGGAGCATAATTTCCGCGCGCTCTTTCGGAATTCACGGGGTCTTGGTCACATGCCTGGCGGTGAGCCTTCTCGGCCTGCTGTTTTCACTTTCCAGGCTCAATCGGGCTTTACCCGGCGTCACCCTCGCCGTTGGAAAGCTTTTGGGCAAGGCCGTCTTGATGCTTTTGCTTGCCGCTATGACTCGTTTTTTTATCTGCGTTGCACAGATGCCTCCTGCTTTTATTTTTACTTTTTCCGTTTGCTTTTTATTCGTGATGACAATCCTGATTTTCCGCCTGATTGTCCCTTCTTTACTTCGGAAGGAATTAATTGGGTTCCAGAAAGCTCTTTTGAGTCGCCGGCTACCCATGCAAAGTTAAGTCTTCAATAAGTGCATCCATGATTTCACACCTTCCTTATATTCTGCCAAATTCCGGCAGCCGTTTTTATTTCTATGAAAACTATTGGAAACGGGTTGCCCTGCGCCTACTCAAGAAGTACGGAGGGGATTTGCGGGGGATGAGTCTTTTGGACTACGGCTGTGGCCGGGGCGAAACCATGGCCTATGCCAGAGAGCTCGGGCTGAAAGTAAAGGGTCTTGATGTAGATCCGGAATGCGTGCGGATCGCTTCCCAATACGGTCCGGCGGAAATTTTGAATCTCGAAAATTCAAAGCTCCAGATTCCCCGCAAAGGCTTTGACATTATTGCGTGCTTTCATGTCCTCGAGCACGTCGATAACCCCCGGGCAGTTCTTAGTCTGCTTGGTGAGGGTGCCCGTAGGTTTGTTTTGGTGGCGGTCCCTAATTTGGCGAAGTTTCCCAACTTACGGCGGCCCTGGAAAAATCCTTCTTACGTAAACCAGGGCCACCTGCAGTCTTGGGACCACGATCATTTTAAGACCTTGAGCGAATTGCATTGTGGACTTCAAGTGATCGCCTGGGGGTTCGATGCCACCATTATTCCTCCTTTCAGTGAAATTTGCCGCCGCATCGCAGGTGAGCGTTTGGCAATTTTTATGGAAACCAAGATTTTTCGGTTCTTGTTTCCCTTTGCCGGAATTTCAATCATTGCGCTTTTAAAACCTCGCATAGCAAATGCTCAAATTCCTTAGGTTTTCTTGGGAGCGGCTTGATGTTGTTTCTGTCGGTTAATTCGGACAGCTCCTAATAACTGTAAAACGCGCTGGCTGCCTTTGGGGGTATTTCCCTCTATAACACCGATTTCTCCTAAGGGCTCCCGGATTTTGGGCAAGCTCAGATTCTCTGAGGATTTTGCAGAGTTTTAGAACGGACCCAGAAACAACTCGGGAAAACGAAACATATCCATCCTCGCTATCAACGAGGTGGACACGCTGGCAGTCACATAATGTTGTGAGAATAGGAGGCCCAAGCACCCGGGTCTCTTTGACTTCGTTTGAGCTGGTGTCGCTGCAATTTGGCAGGGCCAGACAGGCGACACGGGACATCCTTTCGGCGACAATCGACCAAACCAGCGCATTTTGTAAGGAGCGCGAGACTTAGCCGCCGGGCAAATCCGCCGCCCGCGCTTACCACACGTTGTTCATGCTGCTGCAGCTTGGGGGAGAGAAAAGCTTCCACAAAATATGTGATCCCCTTGTTTGAGTCGATGGTTCACACAAAGATAGCTGCGCAGGGGATTTCGAGTCACCAAGCGGTCTCGAAAAATATTTTTTTATACCATCCTCAAGGATCCTTACATTAGATTAGGGAGTCCTCTTCCGGATTTATTTCTCTCCCCTAGAAGATTCCGCGGTAATAAACTCCGTTTTCCGCAAGAAATAATTTCCAATAAATGCGAGAGCAAAAACCTTTGAATGGAATATCGCTCGCTGGTAAATATATTTATGGACGACTCCTTGGCCATATCCACCTGAGGTCACCCAGAAAATAACGGCAACCCTGTACTACGCGGTGCTGGTGGTGGTCCTAATTTTGAGCCGGTTTCCGAACCTTCGCCGTCCTTGGGTAGGACCCAATTATAATAATAAGCTCACCTTTGTCTTGGGTTCATCCGCATTTCAATGCCTTGGCTAAGCTTCATTGTGGTTTGAGGATAGCACCTAGGATTTCTTCGTTACAATTTCGTCTTTTTAGCAAGCTTTATCGGAGGCTGTTTGGGGTCGCCCGGAAATTTTTTTGAGGCCGGATTCTTTCGTTGCCCGTCTATCTTTGGGGAATTTCCATCATTGCCTTGCTAAAACCAGCTAGTGGGGCGGAAGCCGTGATTTTTAATCAGGGTCGCCGGGCCCCCGGTTAGAGCATTGTTTTGTATAGTCCCAAAAAGGCGTGGGCTGTTTTGCTCGGCAAAAAAACTTCGCGGTAGGCCTGTTTTCCCAAATCCCCCATTTGGCGAGTCTTGGCAAAATCCCCCAGACAAGACTTTAAACGATCCTTTAGATGGGCAATTTGGCCCGGGAATATCAGGTAGCCGTCCCGGCCGTCCTGCAGGTAGCAGGCTTGGCCCCCCAGGTTTGTGGTAAGTACTGGCAGACCCATCACCCGCGCTTCCTTCACGACATTCGGGCTGCTGTCGGCCCGGGTGGGTAAAACAAGACACCAGGCTTTTTGCATGATCGTGGGAATCTCCTGATGCGCCCTGCGACCGAGCCAGCGGACATTGGACGGGGATCTGGCTCTCAGGGCTTGGATTCCGGAATGCCCTCCTGAGCCCAAGATCCAAAGCTGGTAGCCCGACATCTCTGGCGAGCGAAAAGCTTGAACCGCATCCTGAATTCCTTTCATCGGCAGCAGCGATCCAATAAACAGGGCTACCGGCTTTTCCGAATCCGGTTCCCATGGGGTTTGAAAGAACTCTTCCCTGACGCCGTACTCCACAACGTCAATGGGGCAGGACACCCCTCTTTGCCTAAGAACAGTTCTTCCCCAAGTTGTCTCCACCGTGATCCTCTGCGCTTGAAAAAGGCAAAAGAGCTCGAGCAAGGCCTGAAAATATATTTTGGGGTGAGCAAAATGACAGAGACCATAATGGCTCAGAATTCCCTGCATGGAGAGAATCACGGGGTAACCGCACCCTGCCGCCGCCCAAGCGTACGTATCCTCAGTGCCCCAAGCATGCACGATCTTTGGGCGAATTCTCCCAAGCATTTCGCGTATCGTGCGCCGGTCCTGCCAGTAAAGCCGTGCCGCTCTTCCTTTTTCCCGGCAGGGCAAAATGTGAAACTGTTGATTCCAGGCGGTTGTGAGCAAGACCTGGGAGACCCGGGGGGAAACCGTCAGCCAATGTATCTCAAAGTCGTCCTGGTCCTCCCAAGCTGCGGCCAGCTGGGGCAGCCAGGTGGCGTAATGTGCCGAAGGAATAGTTTTTTCTTCCCGACCCGGCAGACAAGACACGGGGAAGGCGGCCAAAATTGCGATTTTGGTTCGGCCTGAACTTTGTGTAAACTTTTTTGAGTGATCCACGGCTTGCCTTATCTGGCAGAGTTTAAGGCTGGGCAGAGACGGCTGCCGAGTTTCTTTTGGGGGTTTGAACTCCATTTTCAGGGCATCCGACTCGAAAAGCTTCTCAGGTTTTGTGGCCGTCCGTATGTGGAAAGGGCATCAGGTTCCAGCACCAAGCCAAGCAAAACGGTTATTCTCGACAGCGTAAGCCACCATACTCCGCCGACTGGAGAACGGCCTGGTGTGATTTGCGCTTCGATTCGCGGGGTAAAAACTGTTTTAGAGGCTGGCGTGGGCCTCAGTAGCACCTCGGTGGTTACCGAAAAAAAACATCGGGGTACGCAAAGGGCCCTTTCTGGATGCTGGTTGACTTGTGATGGACGTCGGTTTTCAAGAATCCGGCCTAGACTTTTCTTGGAAGGCGGATTCCCAATCCGCCGCCAAACCGATCCGCGTTGGCCGGGGTTGTTTTGTGGGGACCAAGTCGATCATCCTGAAGGACATCACCCCTCAGAATCGAGCGTTGATCGCGGCGGGTTCAGTCGTGACCGAATAATTTCCGGAAGGCTTTCTGATCGACGGCTGCCCTGCCGAGCTGCTTGGAGGATGACGGAGGTGGGACACGATTCATGAATAACCTCACCGTCCAGAAGGTTTGCATCTTTTTGATCACCCTGTGCTTTTTTTTCGCAGCTCCTTGGATGATTGCCCAATTTTTGGAGGGGAATTCTCTTCCTTTTTTCATCATTCTCGGGATCGGGGTTTTGTTCCTTTTTCTCTTTGTCCTCAAGGATCGGTGTTGGCTGATCATTCCCTTTTGCATGCCCATCGAGGGGCGGTTGAATTTTTTGCCCGTCAACTTCTCCATGCTGGAGCTGTCCATTATTTATGTCTCCGCATACATCCTTCTTCAGATTGTGATGGGGCGGAATATTGCCTGGTCACTGGGGCCTTGGGCTCTTTGGGTTTTTTTGGCGCCTCTTCTCGGAATTCTTCTTTACCACTGGATCCGCTCAGGCGATATCGGCATTCGTGCGCTCGGGGGGTCCGGATGGGGAGGCAGGATGTATTTTCAAATTTTCCTCTACGCCTGTTCTGTGCCATTGATTTCTTCTTTCAGCGGCTCTTCCCTGAAAAACTTTTCCTTGGTTCCCCTGATTTACCTTTTGGGCACTCTGGTCGATCTGGTTCCGAACACGCTAACCACCCTTGTCCCCGGCCTTGCCCCTTATATTTTCAGGTTTTACAGTGCCGTAAATATTTCCGAGTACGGTCAGGAGGTTCGCGGTGCTTTTGGCTCTAGCGCGGACTTTGTGAGTAGGTTTCGAAATTTTGCATTTTTTGGACTCGCCTTAGGCGTCACCATCCTCTCTTATTTCCCTTTTAAAACTTGGTTGCGTCCCTCCCGTCTCTGGATTTTCCCCCTTCTGGTTTTATGTTTTTTGATGTCGGCATTTAGTGGTTTTCGGAGCTCCATTTTTAATTTTGTGGTGGCTTTGACGGCCTGCTTCATCTGCACCACAAGGGCCAAGGCCGTTCTTTTGTTTCCTATTGGCTTGGTTGCCGTTGGCCTGATCGTCTTTTCTCAGGGAGTCATCGTCAATTATCCAATCAGCATCCAGCGTGCCCTTTCTTTTTTGCCGGGCCAATGGAGTGAGGTGGCCCTAAAGGACGCTCGGGGCTCCAATGAATGGCGGGAAGAAATGCGGGAGCTGTTCTTCGGTGAGTATTTTCAGAAAGCTCCGCTCCTGGGTCAAGGATACCACTATGACCCCATTTACTCACTGCAGGAGCGCGACATCTATTTGCGTATCGCCGTTATGCAAACGCAGGACCGATATCACCAAACCCGGCCTTTTATTGAAAGAAGGAACCCGCACGAAGGCGATCTTCACCTTTTTCTGGTTGTTGGCGTTACGGGCTTCGTATGTTTTGCCGGGCTTTGTCTGACGCTGTTGTGGACAACCTTTTATGACGCGCTCCGATGGGCTCCCGAATTCTTGCCGCCAACACTCGTCTGGGGTACCGCGCTGGTCTCTCAGACCTTTTTTGGATTTTTTCTGGTTTTCGGGGAAGTGGCACCAGCCTTGGGTGTTCTTTGTCCGGTCGCGGCAATCTTGGCGGCACAGAAAAAGCTTTTGGTGCAAGCCGCCCAATTATCGGTCTCTTGGATCAAGCCTGAGCCGCTTTCGGAAGCAGCCTCCCCGTTTTCTACGTCCCCGATGGGCGACTTTCGCTGATTGGGTCTGTCGCCTCTTCGTCGACGATTCTGCGGATTCCTTCACAAAATCGTTCTAGTGAGAACAGGCTAAGATAGTGCTGCCGCCATGCCTGAGGGTCGGCAAGACGGAAGGCCTTGCCGAGATCAGGCTGCAATATATCCACCGGCGCCACTTTCGAGCCCTCCAAAATGCTTTCGACTCCCTTGCAGCAATGAACCAAAGGTAACAGGCCCCACGCAAAGCTTTCCACCACGACCAGCCCCTGGGTCTCTGGTAGCCTGCTGAAAAACATCAAGGCGTCGGCGTTTCTGAAAAGACTGTCTTTTTTTTCACCGGAAACGGGACCCGGGCAACAGATCGGAACATCCAGGGCCCTGCGGGTAAATTCTTGTTGGGTCCGGGGAGAGTCAAAGGTGCCGGCAAAAGTTAGTTCCAGCCGAAGCAAGGGGTACATCCTTTGGAGGGCGCGGGCGAAATCCAGGGCCAGAAAGATTCCCTTCGGCTCCGAGCATAAGCCCAAATGAAGAAGTCGGATTTCTACGGGGTGTTTGCCATCGAGCGCTTGGGAGATGGATTGATACCGCTCGACTCTCCGCGGCAAAATTTCCGATTCAAAACGAGGGCAGGGATCCGGAATCCCGTTGGGCAATATTTCCAAATGGCGGGGACGAAAAATTGCCGCCTCCTCTTTAAACCTATCCTTCAGGATGATGGAAACCTGCGAACCACGGAAAAGCCTGCCGAGGAGCGGGCGAAAGAACCTGTCGCCCATCCCGCCAAATACCTCGACGCGCCCCCGGACGTACTCGCCCAGGCCAACGGAGTGCCAGTGGAGAATCCAGCGCCGGTAAAAGATTTTCAAAACGGATACCGCCACAAGATCACGGAAGATGGCGGCCTTTTTGGCGGGAGCGGGTACGTAGTAAATTTTTTTACAGCCGCGAAAGAGCCGGGCGTGGATGGCTTGCGCCAAGGATGCCAAAAGGTTGAGCATTTTGCCGGGCCTCATGCTACCCACGTCCTCCGTGTCCCGGGAGATTCTGGGATTCACATGAACAACGGAGGTCGCCCTCGGGCAGCGCGCCTTCGAAGCCGTCAGGCAATCCAACATCAGGGAAACCATGTAAGACTGTCCATGAAGAGGCGGTGGAATTTGGGCAAAGACGCAAAGGCCGGCGTCTTGGGGGGCGGCAGACGGGAGCCTCAGCCTCCGTTTCCAAACCCCCGGGATCCGGTGACCGCTCAGCACCTGACGCGCGGTTTCCCCTTTTTTCCAAACCCAGGTTTCTACAGACCTGTTTCGATAATGGCCCCGAATCAGTTTCTGTCCCCGGTGAAACAATCTCCACAAAGGGCTGCTCAGCCGAACCCCGCGGGATACCCTGCGGGCAACCAGCGCTGCCTCCCCCCGGTTGGAGGGTCGCATGCCCTCCGAACTAAGGCGGTCGGTAAACAGGCTGGTGAAGAAGTTTAGGGTTCTGGCAGGCGTTTTCGCCCGCAAACGACTGAGGGCCCAAGCTGCGTCCCCACACGCTCGAAAGTTGGGATCAAACCAAGCCTGTTCCCGCTCTAACATCGGCCGGAAAAAAAAAGTCGCACAGGTGAAATTGGGCAGGTGGGAAGTGGCCACATGCTGCCAAAACATTTTTACCGGCCGTTGGGCTGTTAGCAGCTTACCATGCTCATCCACCACCAGAAATCCCGCATATAAAATTTCAGTCGCAGAGTACTTTTGAAATTCTTCCTTTACCTTGGTCAGCGCCCCGGGTAGGTACTGCTCGTCACAATTTAAATAAGCACAGATTGCGCCCGTTGCCTTCTTCAGTCCCCGATTGATCGCATCGTACATTCCTTGATCAGGCTCCGAGACCATCACTCTTCGGTACCCCGGTCGATCCGGCCAACGCGCAGCCATTTTTCGGGCAAACTCCGCAAATTCATCCGTTCCCCCGTCCTGCACAATATGCTCCACTTCCACTCCCTCCTGATCCGCCACTGACGCAATACAGCACTCCAGATCCTCCAACTGCCGAAAGCTCGGCGTCACGATCGTAAAATCCATGATATTTAAATTACTTTTCGGGCTGACACCTTCAGGTGACTCGCTCACTTAAACCTAAACAAACCTCCGGGCCCTAGATTTAGCCTCGGTCATTTCAAAGCTAATAGGCTTGGCTTCAGAACCACAAAGGATCCCAGTACCAACGCCTCCAGCCCGGTATCAAAGAAACATTTAATCGCCTCCCGCGGGTTGCAGACGATCGGCTCGCCTTTGACGTTGAAAGAGGTGTTCAAAATCACTGATTCACCGGTCCTTTCCCCAAAAGCCCGGATCAGGTCGTAGTACCGTGGGTGGACATCTTTGTACACTAACTGGGGCCGGACCGTACCATCCACGTGGACAACTGCCGGGATCTTGTCCCTTTTTTGCGGAGCCGCCTCAAAAGAAGAGATCATAAATCTCTCATCCCGGGCCCCGCGTAGGTACGTGTCCCGCGACTCCGCCAGCATCGACGGACAAAACGGGCGGAACGCCTCCCGGTACTTCACCTTGGCGTTGATCCGGTCCTTGTTTTCCGCCACCAGCGGGCTCATCAAAATGCTCCGCCCACCCAAAGCGCGAGGACCCGCCTCCATCCGGCCCTGAAACCAGCCCACGGCATAGTTTTTCACCAACAAATCGGCTACCCGCCCGGAAAGGTCGGCCGGCTTTTCGTAGACCAAGCCTCTCTCCTTAAGAATAGTTTCGATCTCCTGATCGGTGTAGGACGGCCCCCAGCAAAGATCTTTGACCCTTGAATTGTGCCGGGAGGGATGCCTTTCGTAGTAGGCTTGGAGAGCCGCCCCGATGGCCAGCCCTGCGTCTCCGGGGTCAGGGTAAATCCACTGGTCCTCAACCTCGCCCGTTTGCCAAAGCTTCTGGTTGAATTTCACATTCAGGAAACATCCCCCCGAGCAGCAAACCGTCCGCGTGCTTACCTCGCGAAGGGACGGCACAATAAAAGCTTCCATCTGCTCCTCTACCGTGCGTTGGACCTCCGCGGAAAAATCCTCTCGTCCGAGTTTGGCCGCAATGGCGCCAAGTTCAGCGGCGTCCTGCCCGTGAAAATGGGTGGACCCGTGGTCTTTCCAGATACCGAATGTTCCATAATCGTGGGGACGAACCAGACGCCCCCCTTTATAAATTGGATGAAAGCCGCGTAAAACGCCTGGCTGCGGCTTCCCGTACGGAGCCAACCCCATCACTTTCCACTCATCACTGCCGTGTCTCCATCCCAAACCTTCAGTGGCGTTACCGTAAAACCAACCGACCGAGGAGCTCCGATCGTAGCTACGCAGCGGAGTGATGCGGTTGTTTTCCCCAATCCACAGCGCGGAGGAGGTGTGATCCCCCAAGCCGTCCATGGTCACAATAAGGACCTTCTTTTCTCCAAGACCCGCGGTGTAGTAGGCGCTGGCCGCATGGGCCAGATGGTGCCCCACCGAAACCACTTGGCAGTCCGGCCGGAGCGCAATCCTCTCGCAGTACAGCGGCAACTCGCCCTGAACGACCCCAATCCCGGGGAAAAAGTTGTCTCGAAAGGCCATTTTCATCCGGCTCTTCAAACCGGAAAGTCCCTGCTGAATGTTGGGCGGAAAATCGAAGAAGTGCCGTGCATCCAACCGCAACACCTGTCCTGCCGAGGCCACCAGATCAATATCTCCGTCCTCCAGTCCTGCCCACTCTAGACACCAGCGAATCGAGTGGATGGGAAATGAGGCGTCATTTTTAATCCGGGTGAGCCGCTCCTCAGCAATGGCCGCCTTGATCTCGCCATTCACCACCACGCAGGCCGAGGCGTCGTGCCCATAATTGAATCCCAAAACTTTCACTAAATTACTTTAACCGTAGTAATTTTGTAGATCGAATCCAAATATTCTGACCCGTCGCATACTCCATGAGCTAAACAACGGACGGCGGCCGTTTGCCGTTGGCTTTTTCAGCCCTGCAAAGGCTTGCCGAATTTTCAATGAAAATACGTCGAACGAGTATTGCTCAACAATAAGGCCCGAAGGCGATCTGGTTGATACTGTTTCAGTGCGCTTGGCACTTCTTTTTTTGCCAAATTTTCCGCCGGCGCCTCCAAGGGCGAACTGATCCAGAAGTTCCTCAAGACCGCCGACTCCCGCGCCCCCGTGGAAAAACTTTCCCTCGCCATCGCCACCACCCCCGCCCGCACCCTCGACGCCTCCTTCATCCCCATCCAAACCCGCGAAGGCCCCGGCATCCTCGTCATCCCCTCCCCCAACTCACCCCCCTTAAGCCCCTTTAATACGGGGGTCGGGGATACCCCCGACCCCCTCTTCTCGCTAGAACTTCATTTCCCTGCGAATCCAGTCATAGGTCTTGGCCAGCCCATCTCTCAGTTTGGTATCTGGCTCCCAGCCCATCAGTTTTTGAATGAGGGCATTGTCACTGCTCCTTCCCCGCACACCTTTGGGGGCGCCCAAGTTATACTTTCTCTTCAGCTTCACTCCGGCGATCCCTTCCGCGATGTCTACTAGCTGATTGATGGAAACCATCTCCGCACTGCCTAGGTTGATCGGGTCCCGAATGTCACTCTCCATGATCTCTGTCGAGCCCTTGATGCAGTCATCGATGTACATGAAGCTACGTGTCTGCTGGCCATCTCCCCAGATCTCGATCTCCCCGGTCTTGTTTTTCTGCGCCTCAATGACCTTCCGACAGATCGCCGCCGGCGCCTTTTCCCGACCCCCATCGTAGGTTCCATGGGGTCCGTAGACGTTGTGATAGCGGACAATCCGGGTCTCAATTTTATAATCTTCGCGGAAATGCCGACACATCCGCTCACTGAACAGCTTCTCCCATCCGTACCCATCCTCAGGCATCGCCGGATAGGCGTCCGACTCCTTGAGGCCGGGGTTCTCAGTGGTGGTCTGTTTGTCCGCCGCGTAGACGCAGGCAGAGGATGCATAGAAGAACCGCTTCGTTCCCGCTTCCTTGGCCGCCATCAACATGTGGGTGTTAATGAGCACCGACAGCATGCACTCGGCCTTGTGCAGCTCAATGAAGCCCATGCCGCCCATGTCTGCCGCCAAATTATAGATCCACTCCATGCCCTTGGCGGCTTTCCGACACGCCTCCAGATCCCGTAGGTCCAGCTGGTGGTTGTCGACATCATCAAACTTTTGATACCACTCCGCAAAGGGCTTCAGATCCACCGCCCGGAGATTTTTGATTCCCTGCTTCCGCAGACGCGCCACCAAATGCCCGCCAATAAAACCGCCGGCACCAGTGACAAGTATGTTTGCTCGGGGATGTGCTGCCCTAGACATCAAGAGACTCTAAGCCAACCGTTGGATTAGGAGCAATTATAGTTCAAGGTTCAGCAAGTTCGCCCCAAGACCGGGGCCGGGCTTAGGCGCGTCCCTCCCCCGCCCCAGGCCGGCCCTGCGCCCGGCAGATCCTTTTCATCCCCTAAAAACATGCAAACCTTGGAAATGCGCAAAGTTTTGGCGGCCATAATTGCGATGGGTCTTGAGCTCAGCAGCCAAGCTGCCCCGCCGGTTCCGGTCACCTTTTTGATCCAGCACGACTACGACGCCAACATCGACCTGTTTGGCGGCGGGAACTACCTGACGCCGGACGACAACCTGATCCTCGACTCCATGACCGCGGCCCAAGGCATGACCAAGCTCAAGCGCATCGAGATCGCCAAGGAGAACCTGGAAAAACTTCTCAACCC
>Ga0194124_10002472_pt1 | contig 20838 bp, 16 predicted proteins | sample TA2KigCas0mmetaG_FD_148605 | JGI IMG/M metagenome (GOLD analysis project Ga0194124, IMG submission 148605) | Freshwater microbial communities from Lake Tanganyika, Tanzania - TA2015031 Kigoma Deep Cast 0m | ecosystem: Environmental > Aquatic > Freshwater > Lake | place: Tanzania: Lake...
ACCGAGAATCGAATCGCCTTCGCGCGCCAGGGCTACAACGACAGCGTGCAGTCCCTGAACGCAGAGATCGCGATGTTCCCCACCAATGTGGTCGCCGGGCTCTTCGCCTTCCGGACCATGCCGATGTTTGAGGCTGCCGACCAGGAACGCGCAGTCGTGCGGGTCGACCTAGGTGAGGCACCATGAAGGACTTCTTCGATCACCAAGAACGTGCGCGGCGCTCGACTTGGTGGCTTGGGCTCTTCTTCGTGCTCGGCGTGGTGGGCACGGTTGGATCGCTTTTGCTCCTGGTCGGGGCAATCGCGCTCGTCAAGGCCAAGGGTTCGGCATCGGTCGAGTCGATGGATGACTTGGTGCGCCCTGAACTTGGTTGGGCTTGGGCCGTAGCAGGCCTGGCCACGCTGGTCATCCTGCTCGTGAGCCTCAATCGGCTCTGGCAGTTGTCGCGCGGCGGCGGAGCCGTTGCCGAGATGCTGGGCGGTCGGTTAGTCGACCGTCGCACCACGGATCCAGCCGAGCGACGGCTGCTCAACGTGGTCGACGAGATGGCCTTGGCTAGCGGTGTTCCAGTGCCACCGGTCTATGTGCTCGAAGAGGCATCGATCAACGCCTTTGCTGCCGGGACGACTCATGCTGACGCCGCGCTTGGCGTGACGCGAGGGTGCATCGAACAGCTTGATCGCGATGAATTGCAGGGCGTGATCGCCCATGAGTTCAGCCATGTCTTCCACGCCGACATGCGCATCAACGCCCGCACCGCTGCGGCGATTGCCGGGATCATGGCCATCGCCACCATCGGCTATGTGCTGGTGCGGTTCGTGGGGCCTTCGATCGCGCGCTCGGGTGGTGGTGGTCGCAAGAACAACGGCGCTGGCATCGGGGTGGCGATCATCCTTGCGGGACTTGTGCTCATGGTTGTTGGCTTCGGTGGATCGCTCTTTGGCACGCTTCTGCAGGCAGCCATGAGCCGCCAGCGGGAGTACCTCGCCGATGCGAGTGCCGTGCAGTACACGCGCAATCCACGCGGGATTGCCGGGGCCCTGCGCAAGATCAAGGCAAGTTCGCGTGCGCCGATCCACTCTTCGCACGCGCGTGACATGAATCACTTCTTCTTCGCCAACGCAGCGGAGCGCTGGCTCTCGACGCACCCGCCGCTTGATGAGCGAATCCGGCGGATCGAAGGCTTGCCTGATGATGCACCTGTCGTGGTTGATGGGACCGGCACACCGCCGAGCGCCACGACATTCGATCCATCACAGCGCTTCAATCAGTACACGCAGGCTGGCGCACGTGGTTTGGTGGGGGCTATCGGCACGATGTCCGTAGCGCCTGTGGCCCAGGCGACGCCATCCGTCACACCCCCGCCACCCGTGCTTGTGGAAGGCGCACCATCGCTCAATGATGCCGCGCATGATCCCGCGATGGCACCTGCGATCATCGCGTGCCTCCTCCTGTCGAAGCAGACTGCCCTGCGCGAGCGCCAGCTCACCATGGTGGCAGGCGTGCAAGGTGAGTGGTCGAGGCAGGTCGTGGCCCTCGCACCCCTGATTCTGTCGCTCAAGGCTCATGCACGCTGGGAACTCTTCGACCTTGCATGCCCGACCTTGATCCAAGTCGGACCTGGACCCTATCGCGCGATGCGACAGGTGTGGGAGCAGATCGTCCGAGCTGACGGGTCGGTCTGCCTCGAGGAATGGACGATCATCAACGCACTCCGGTGCCATGTTGAGTCGCAGTGGTCCACGCGATCGATCGGTGAGCCGCGACTTCGTGCCCGCGAACTCGAGACCGAGATTCGCTCGGTGCTCTGGACCCTCGCTGCCAGCACGGGCCCGGGTGAACGCGCAGAACGGGCCTTCAATGCCTCGATCATCCTGGTTCGGATGAAGCCCGGCGTTCCGCAAGGTCGACCAAGCCTCGAGGCGTTCGCCACGGCCATTGCCCGCATCGGTTCCGCCATGCGCTTCATGGATCGACGCCTGCTGGTGTCGGCATGCCTGGAGTGCATCACGAACGATCAACGCGTCACGGATCAGGAAATCGAGCTCGTGCGTGCGATCTGCGACTCGCTTGGCTGTCCTGTGCCGCGACTGGGCTTGAGTGCGGCATGAGGATCCTGCTTACGGCTTTCGAGCCCTTTGGGGGCAGTGACCGCAATCCGACCATCGAGATCGCCCGATCGATCGGTGATTCCATGCCATGGATCAGCACGGCCGTGTTGCCTGTGGTGACGGGCGTCGGTGGGGGCAGTGCGTGGGCGACGCTCCTGCCGCTCTTGGACGACTCCTGGGATGCTGTCGTCCATCTTGGTGAATCAGCCAAGGCGACCGCGATCATGGTCGAGCGCGTGGCTGTGAACCTGCGTGACAGCAGCGTGGCGGACAACACCGGATCGATGCCTTGTGACGCCCCTGTCGTCGATGGTGGACCTGCCGCGCACTTCGCCACGCTGCCGGTGCGAGATTTGGTCGCTGCATCGCTCATGGTCGACGTTCCGGCCGCCTTGAGCCTGAGCGCCGGTACGTTCCTCTGCAATGAGACGATGTACCGGACGCTGCATGAGGTTCATGGCGCCAAGCATTCCACGTTGGCAGGATTCGTGCATGTGCCGCAGTTGCCTGAGCAGGCTTCCGTGCGAGGCGGGCCGAGCATGGATGCCGCGGTCATGGCGCGAGCCATTGGAGCCATGTTGAGCCGGCTCGGCGAAGGTCCTAGACTCGGGCAGGCATGACGCGACCCATCCTTCTTGTTCTGGTGCTTGTCGTGCTCATGGTGTGGACGGCATCATGCGCCACGGTTGCAGGACCAGCACCGGTGGTCACCACCATCGTCACCAAGCAACTGCCTGGTCCGTGGACCATCGTCGATGGTGGAACGGCGTTCTTCAAGGCTGAGGCTGTGCTCTTCTCAGCTGATGGTCGCATTCGCATCACGCGCGAGGGCAAGCTTCGCCGTGGTACCTGGGCAATGGTTGATGGAATGCTCGAGGTCAAGGGTGTTGAGCAGACCGCCAGGTTCGAGGTCACGCCGACGGCTGATGGCTTGGTGCTGAGCCCCTTGGTGGAGCGCCAGGGGACTTGGCGGCGCACGGATGTCCAAGTGACGCTTCGTGGCGCCCGGGTCCTGCCGACCACAGGGTGATTCCACCCGCAGACTGGTCGGCCTAGACTGAACGGTCCACCATGGATGACACCCCGATCAATCCAGGGATTGCTCGCACGCTGGCCCGTCACCCTCGGCCACTGGGTGGCGACACGGTCCGCAGTGTGGGGCCATCGGCATTCAGCCTGACCGACCAGATTCTGCAGGATGGCGTGCAGCAGCGTGTGATCGGCAAGAAGCCGGATTGGCTTCGGGCCAAGGTTCCCGGTGGCGAGGGCTACGACCGACTCAAGGCCATCATCGATGAGCACCGGCTGCACACAGTCTGCCAAGAGGCAAGCTGCCCCAACATGGGTGAGTGCTGGAGCCGTGGCAGCGCCACGATCATGATCCTGGGGGACACATGCACGCGAAGCTGCGGCTTCTGCAACGTCAAGACCGGCAAGCCCCCGGTGTTCGATGCTGACGAACCGCGCCGCGTGGCGGCGAGCCTGGCTCTCATGGGCCTGAAGCACGTGGTCATCACCAGCGTCAACCGCGACGAGCTCCCTGATGGCGGCGCCGCGATCTGGGCCGAGACCATCGAGCGTGTGCACGAGGCGTGCCCAGGCATGAGCGTCGAGGTGCTTGTGGGTGATTTCCTTGGTGATGAGAAGGCGATCCAGGTGGTCTGTGATGCGCGGCCTGAGATCATCAGCCACAACATGGAAACAGTGCACCGCATGCATCCTGCCGTGCGACCCCAGGCGAAGTACGAGCGGAGCCTCGCCGTGCTCCGCCAGATGAAGGCCAGCGGCCTGGTGACCAAGACTGGTTGCATGGTGGGCATTGGCGAGCGTGATGATGAGGTGCTTGAGTTGATGGATGACATCCGCACAGCCTGTGCGTGCGATGTCCTCACGATCGGCCAGTACCTTCAGCCCACACGCAATCACCTGCCGATCGATCGTTGGGTCCATCCCAACAGCTTCCGCATGTTCAAGGAACAAGCGTTGGCGAGAGGATTCCGTGTGTGCGAGAGTGGCCCGCTTGTGCGAAGTAGTTATCGTGCAGACGAGCAGGCTGCATTGCTGAGTGCGCCGCGTCACTGAATTCGCGCCATGCACCAGGCACAATGGCGACGGCTGCGCATGGCCGCCAGAACCGCATGATCCAGAATCATCACTCCGCATTTGTTTGACGGGGCCGTGAAATCCATCTTCCCTTTGGGTTGGTGGGGCCACGCACATGGTTCGCGTGGAGGGAGAGGACATGCCTGAACATTTCGACGACCTGCGCAGTCTCCGCAAGGCCATGGCAGAGACCCTCGCCGAAGATCGCCGTGACCGTGGTCGTACGGCAATCATGACTGGTGTCCTGGTGCGCTGGCACCATGATCCGAACAAGCAAGTGAGCTACGAGACGCTGGATGTCTCTGAGGGTGGCATACGCATCCGAAGCACCTGTGTGTTATTGGAGGGAATGACCGGCCGTGTTCGATTGAGCCTTCCAGACACGCCGACCATCGATCGACCTGCCATGGTGGCTTGGTGCCGGGCGTGCTACGACCGCGAGGGGCGCATCGATCACTTCGAAGGCGGCATCAGGTTGTTCTGACTGGTCACACCGATTTGGGGTGTGAGCGGCCAGTGACCCACGGCGCCAACGGGAAACGCTGGGCGACCCGCCTGGCATCAGTGGAAGTGACGGACTCGATGTGACGGAGTTCCTCGGCAAGTGACCGGTACGGCAGACCGTGTGCCCAATTGCTGCCGAGCCGTCGCATGCGCCCTGATGGGCGCTCGCCAGCAAGGGTGACCATGGTGGCGACCTTGGCGCGCACAGAGGAGAGTTCATCGTCACGCACACCGTCGGCGACCCTGTGAAGCTCGCGGAGCAGGATCGATTCGACCTGAGTTGCATCCTTAGGATCGCAAGTCGCGCTGATCAGCACATCACCGCAATCATCGTGCATGTCCAGCGAGACATCCGCGCTGTCTGCAAGTCCGGGTTCAACAAGGGCCCAGTGAAGTCGGCCGCTGTCGGAGTCGCTGAGAACCTGGCAGAGCACCATGCACGCGTAACGATCTTCGTCGAGTGCTGATGGTCCAGGGGCCAATCCAAGCACATAGTGACGCGTGACCTTGGTGCTGTCGATCGTGAACTCGAGGCGTTGATGGGTGGAGGCCACCCGATGATTGCGTGGTGATTGCGGCGGGACCATTCCCAACTCTGCCTCCGCGGTGCGGATCGCGGCATCGAGGTCGACCTTGCCCGCGAGGGCGAGCACGGTGTTGTCTGGGCTGTATCGCGCCGTGAAGTAATCACGCATGCTGCCGATGTCCATGGACTTGATTGAATCAGGCGTCCCAAGCACTCGGTGGCCGAGCGGATTGCTGCCATGAAACGCCTCGGACGCACGCTCATACAGCGGCCAAAAGGGGTTGTCTTCGTACATGGCGATCTCCTCGAGGATCACCTTGCGTTCCTCGTCGAAGTCCTCGCTCCGCAGCGCTGGGCGCAGAAGGTCCGACAAGAGCGAAACGGCTTCGTCTTGGTGATCTGGCAGCACGTGCGCGTGATACGCCGTCATGTCGATCGTCGTGAAGGCATTGTGCTCGGCACCAATCGCATCGAAACGACGGTTGACGTCCTGGGCGGCCACGGATGCTGAACCCTTGAACATCATGTGCTCGAGGAAATGACTGACACCCATGAGGCGAGATGGTTCGTCACGGCCACCGGTGCGTACGAAAAAGCCGGCAGCCATGGTGTGAGCCCCAGGATCGATCTCAGCGATGATCGTGAGGCCGTTGGGAAGGCGGTGTTCGTTGTAGGCCGTACGCATGACGCTGATGCTAGCCGTGCTGCAGATCTGTTCCGCGTCGTTGCACGACCCGTGTGCCCTGTGGTATCGGCCCGAAGAATGCAATTTGTGTCGCTGGTTCGAGCTGCAGGTGGTGGCGCACACAGGCTGCCAGAAGCGTGGCGCCACGAAGCGCATCGGCCGCCGCAAGTGCAGGATCGCGCTGAATCGCTCGGTCGATGGCCACGAGTGTTGATGACCGGACCGTCCAGGTTTGCTCAGTAGTGTGCTCAATGCAACCCATTCCGGGATCGAAGGCGCATGTCTCGGTGGTCGGTATGGTCAACCTTGGTCCGAATCCCGTCTCATCCAGCAGTGACCAGAGAAAACGCACCATCGAGGCATCGACTTCGCCTGCGGTGAATCCATGGAAGGTCGCCACGATGCTGTCGAAGAGTTCTGGGTGAGGATCATGTGGTTCGAGCATGCGACCAATGCACTCGAGCACATACCACGCACCTGTGTTGGCACGTGATGAAGCCCGAAGCGCCGGCCACGATTCTGATGGCGACCACGACGTCAATGTGCAGAGGTCGCCGGTCCGGGCCTCGATCCACGAAAGTTCGCCCATGGTGAGCAGGTCCATGCCGCCAGAGAATGCACCCCGATCTCGACGAGCTCCCTTTGCAATGCCCCGGACAATGCCGGATGCCCGGCAGAACATGCCCACAGTCTGGCTTGTGTCACTGAAGTCCCAGTGACGGATGCAGATGGCCAGGTCGTGGTGGGTGGCCATGTGGCTCACGCCGTCGACGACACCATGACACGGTTGCGTCCGGCCTGCTTGGCTTGGTACAGCGCCGCGTCTGCAGCCTTGAGCATCGATTCGGCTGTATCCCGGCCTGAGCCGAACTCGGTGACGCCAAAGCTCGTGGTGACCACGAGGCCCGGATGATCGCTCCAGGTGATGTGTTCGATTTGCTCGCGATAGCGGTTGGCGACTTCCTCGGCCTTGACCGCCGTCGTCGATGGCAGGATCACGCAGAACTCCTCGCCGCCATAGCGGCACGCCACATCGGAGCTTCGGCCGCTCGACAGAATCTGGGCGACGCGCTCGATAACGAGGTCACCAAATGGATGGCCGAAGTGGTCATTGTGGTGCTTGAATCGGTCGATGTCACAGAGAATCATCGAAAGCGATTGGCCGTGGCGACGCGCTTCGTCCACCTCGGCTGTGAGGCGCTGGTTCATGTAAGCGCGGTTCCAAAGGCCAGTCAGCCCGTCGATCTGGGCCTTTTGGGCCAGCATCTTCATGAGTCGCTGTGAACGAATGGCGGTCCGGACGCGGGCTTTGAGTTCCACCACCTCGAAAGGCTTGCTCACGAAATCGACTGCTCCTTGGTCAAGCGCGCGGACCTTGTCCATCGCCTCCTCGGTGCCGCTGATGAAGATCACGGCAATGTCCTGTGTGAGGGGATCGTTCTTGAGTGTGGTTAGGACATCGAATCCATTCATATCCTCCATGTCGATGTCAAGAAGGATGACATCAGGCTGCAGTTCGCGCGCCATCGCAAGACCCTCGCGGGCGTTGATTGCACCATGGATCTCCAGGCGCTCGTGTTGTAGCCGGAACTTGAGCAGCCGATGGATGAGTTCGCTGTCATCGATGGCAAGGAGGCGTGCAGTAGCAGCCGTGAACGACATTGGATCGTTTGTGGTCATGGGACGACCCTCATGCACAGTGCGATCAACACCCGGGCAGCCGCCTGGGCATCATCAATGCGTCGCTCGCGAATAGCAAGGTCGACGGCTCGCGCAGCATCGGTCACCTGCGGAAATCCGTAGCCCCCGCCCGCTCCCTTGAGTTGGTGTGCCGCAGTACGAGCCTGCTCGATCGCACCTTGGTTGATGTGATCCAGGATGTCATGAGCCCGTCCAGGAAGTGATGCCGCGAATTCTCCGATCAGGATGGCCATATCGGGATCGCCTGCGAACTCGCTTGTGATGGGTCCTTCATCAGGCATGACGCTCACAAGAGGGTACGCCAAGGCGACGCCGCGCTAGCATGGATCCTTCCGTCACGGACCGCCCATGATCCCCAACCCTCCCGCCAAAGACGGTCAGCTTTCATTCCTCTGGCTGCCGCCCCACCGCGTGCAGGGTTTCAGCGTGGCGGGGGAACAGACTGTGGTGCACGTCCCGGAACTCGAAGTGGCCTTCGATGTCGGCTTTTGCCCACGAGTGCTGGTGCCATGCCCATCGATCGCCCTTTCGCACGCGCACATGGACCACATCGGCGGGCTGCCATACTGGTTCAGCCAACGGTACTTCCAGAAATTGCCCCCAGGCAAGGTGCATTGCCACCATGCCATCGCCCAACCTTTGCTCAACATGATGAAGGGGTGGGTCGACCTTGAGCGCCAACAGACACCACATGAGGTGATTGGCATGGAAGATGGCCAAGAGGTCCTCTTGAAGCCAAACATCTGGCTGCGGGCAATCGAGGTGCGGCACACGGTTCCCGCGCTGGGATTCGTCGTCATTGAGCGTCGCAACAAACTCAAGCCGGAGTTCGTGGAGCTGCCGGCTGATGCCTTGCGTGAGGCCAAGGCGCGGGGGGAGTCAATTACAAGGCAGATCGACATCCCGCTCATCGCCTACACGGGCGACACAGAAATGGGTCCCTACTTGTTGCGTGATGAGTTCCGGCAGGCACAGACTGTGGTAACCGAGTGCACATTCTTCGATCCTGAGCATCGTGGTCGTGCAGCGACCGGCATGCACCTGCATGTGGAGGATATTCGTGAACTCCTACAGGCATGGTCGGCGAACGACGTTGTGGTTGTGCACCTTTCGCGCCGCACGATGCTCTCGTACGCTCGGAAACGACTGGATGAAGCTGGTGGCGAGGGACGGGTTCACATTCTCATGGATCACCGCGCCGCGCGGGCTCGTTATGAGCGACAAACCAACGAGGATCGGCAAACATCTGAGGTCTCGGGAGGTTCGGATGGTTCCGAAGAACCAGACACCTCGTGATGTATCGATCGGGGTATTGATGCTCCTGCAGCCGCCACCTATATTTGGCCCCCCGCCCGGCACCTGGGCACACCCGGCAGGGATGCCGCTCAACACGACGAACTGGACTGGGATCCCATGGGAACTGTTTCGATGCGCATGCATGACGATGACTTGAAGGCTTCACTCATCGCCTTTCTGCGCAAGCACCACACTGAGGTGTGTAGGCAGTGGTTCGATGACATCAGCTTTGGCGGGATTGATGGTGGTGTGCTCCGTCTCGTTGTAGGCGAGCCGGTGCAGTTGAACTACTTGCAGCGGGCGTGTGGACCGCAGTTCACAGATGCGGCGCAGGCAGTGACGGGGCGATTGTTGGCGGTTCGGTTCGTCGGTTCGAGTCCTGAACTTGTGCATGAGCCCGCGCCCGATGCCGTAACCGCAGACATGCCTGGGTTCGGGGAGCAGATGCTGCTCTCGCCGGATTACTCCTTCGGCACCTTTGTCGTCGGTCCAAGCAACCGGCTGGCGCACGCAGCCGCGCTGGCCGTCGCCGAGAAGCCGGGTCGTGCCTACAACCCCTTCTTCATCCATGGCGGCGTTGGGCTCGGCAAAACCCATTTGCTCCAGGCTATTTGCCAGACGTTCATCCGCAATCGGCCCTCCACCAAGCTTTGTTACATCAGCTGCAGCACATTCATGGATCTCTTCCATGAATCCGTGAAGTGTGGTCGTATGCAGGATTTCCGTCTGCGTTTCCGCAATGTGGATGTGCTGGTGATTGATGACATCCACTTTCTCTCCAAGCGTGACCACTCGCAAGAGGAGTTCTTCCACACGTTCAATGCGCTGCATCAGGCAGGCAAACAGATTGTGCTCTCGAGCGATGCTGCGCCAGAGGACATCCCAGAGCTTGAAGAGCGCCTGGTAAGCCGATTCAAGAGCGGGCTCGTGGCGTGTATGGAGCGCCCGTGCTTCGAAACTCGTGTGGCGATCATCAAGTCAAAGGCTGTGTTGGTGGGTATCGAGCTGCCGGACGAGGTTCCGGCGTACATCGCCGCGCGCATTGATTCGAATATCCGTGAACTCGAAGGTGCGCTCACGCGCGTGAGGGGTCACGCCGCCGCAAGCGGGGTCCCTATCACGCTTGAGGGCGCCAAGGCAGCGCTGCATGATCTTGGTTCGAGTTCCGGCGCACCAAGCCTGCAGTCGATCATCGTGGCCGTCACGCGCTACTACGACATCAAGCTCGCAGACCTGATGTCCCGTCGACGAACGAAGTCAATCGCGCTGCCGCGCCAGGTCTGCATGTGGTTGGCTCGACGCCACACGCGGTTCAGCCTTGAAGAGATAGGCGGTCATTTCGGCGGCCGAGACCACACCACCGTTCTGCACGCCATCCGAACCATCGAAGAGCGTAGGACCTGTTGCCAAGAGCTCAGTCGGGCCGTGGATGAGATTGAGCGCTCTCTCGGTCCCAGAACGGCGGTATAGCCTGCCCGGGGTTTTGGTGGGAAGCCGTGGACAAGGTGTTTGGTGGCGTCGCGGGCTCTTTGTGTTCAGGGCGCGCGTTGTTCAGGGCTTGGGTCCTGTGGCGCACGGCGCCCGCCAGCTGAACAGGTTGTCTTGGCTTCCGTCACAAAGACCGACATGTCATCCACATATGAAAGCTGTTCTAAGTTGTTGATTTGGCTCGTCTTGTATTTTGGTTTGTTGGTCTATCCACAAGTCGTCAAGCACTCTTCCTACTACGACGATGCCTTTTCTCCCCTTAGAGGAAGGAACGAGACCCTTGTCAGGACTGGCATGCAGCGCACCAGACCGTCGTCCGGCCCGCCACCAGCCCGGATCTCAATGGCCGAGAGCACGCGACGCATGGTTGATCTGCCCGTCCATAGACCCTGAGCGATGCCTGGAAGGCCCCTGCGCCGCCCCCCATTCGACGGTACGTCCGAATCGTGCTTCCGCCACTCGCGAGGGCAGATCGCATGATGGAGCCAACGGCCCGGCCAAGCGCCTCGAATTGGACCGAGGTGAGCCGGCCGCAGGGGCGCTGTGGAGCGATGCTGACCAAGGAGAGGGCTTCGTCGGCGTAGATGTTGCCTACGCCTGCAATGGTGCGCTGATCGAGCAACGCCGCCTTGATGGCACGGCGGCTCGAGGCGATCGGTGTTGACCACCCGGTCGGCAGAGCAAGAGCATCTGGACCCAGGCGTGACCAGCGCGCCACGAGTGCCGCGCGGTCCTTGAGCCACGTGATGCCACCAAATCGCCGAGGATCAACGAATCGAAGCTCGCGCGATCGATCCAGTGTCCAGGCGACATGCGTGTGCGGCTCGAGCGGCGCAGAAGCAGGCACGACACCAAACGAGCCGGACATGCCCAGTTGTACGACGAGCACGCAGCCGTTTGCCCCAACCAGCGCAAGCTGCTTGCCATGTCGGAGGATGTCGTGAACGCGAGCCCCAACCAACAATCGATCCGCCCGGCGCCCGGCGCCAGCTATGACACTCCAACGACGCACGCGGGCATCGATGATTGTGGATCGCCGCAGTGCGGCGCGCACCTCACAGGCGACAGCTTCGACTTCTGGGAGTTCCGGCACGCGAAAATCTGCGGGAAATGCCGCGCCTGAAGTATAGTTTCGCATCCCCTTCGGATCCCATCCGGGAAGCCGCTGGTCCACACGAAAGGCCATCCATGGACGCTCCCGCATCGCGCATCACAGGTTCGAGCATGCTTGAGCGATCTGCCTCCGTCAAAGGCGCCTATGAGGTCCTTCGGCAAGAGCTCGCCGGCACGATCGTGGGGCAGGATGATGTGGTGCAGCAGTTGCTTCTGGCAATCCTGTGCGGTGGCCACGCGCTCGTCGAGGGGGTGCCCGGCCTAGCCAAGACCCTGATCATTGGATCGCTCGCGAAGACGCTGTCGCTCGACTTCAAGCGCATTCAATTCACACCTGACCTCATGCCGAGCGACGTGACAGGTACCGAGGTGATCCAGGAGGACAAGGCCACTGGCACGCGCGAGCTGCGGTTCATGCGCGGGCCCGTCTTCGCCAACATCGTACTTGCCGACGAGATCAACCGGACGCCACCCAAGACACAAGCAGCACTGCTTGAAGCGATGCAAGAAGGCCAGGTCACCTCCGGCGGGACGAATCACCAGCTTCCCCGACCGTTCTTCGTGCTGGCCACCCAGAACCCGATCGAGCAAGAAGGCACCTATCCGCTGCCCGAGGCGCAACTCGACCGCTTCATGTTTTTGATCCGGATCGGCTATCCAACTGAATCCCAGGAACTGGAGATCGTTCGCCGCACGACCGGTCGATCACGACCGGAACCCAAGCGTGTGCTGAGTGCCGAGGACTGCACGGCGCTGCAGGAGATCGTGCGCGAGATGCCTGTGCCGGATCACGTGATCTCGTACGCCCTGCGGATTGTCCGTGCGACCCGCGGTAGCGACGCATCCGCACCGCCGATGGTGAAGGACTACCTGTCATGGGGCGCCGGTCCGCGCGCGAGCCAGTTCCTGGTGCTTGCTGCCAAGGCCAAGGCGCTGCTCGACGGCGACCAATATGTGATGGTCCACCACATCCGGTCCGTGGCGCTTCCAGTGCTCCGCCACCGCATCGTGACGAACTTCAATGCACAGGCCGATCGAGTGACAAGCGATGATGTGATCGCTTCGCTGCTCGAGTCTGTGCCCGTCGAGTCCACCGATCCTGTGACGGCCAAAGGCCTTGATCGCACCATGCCGGTGCAGTGAGCCCTGCCGTGGCGACTCCAGGCCTTCGTGCCGAACAATACCTCTCGCCTGAGACGCTGGCGCAGCTTGCGCCATTCGAGCTTCGCGCGAAGATGGTCGCCGACGGTGTGATGAATGGCATGCATCAATCGCCGCTGCAAGGAATGGCGGTCGAGTTTGCGGCGCACCGCCAGTACACGGCCGGCGACAGCATCCGTCATCTCGACTGGAAGGTGTTCGGCCGCAGCGACAAGCTGTACGTCAAGGAGTACCGCCAAGAGACCAACCTTGATGTGATGATCTTGGTGGATGGATCGGCGAGCATGTCGTTCGGAACGCTTGGCGTGAAGAAGGGCTGGGGCGGCACCGACGCCACGCGACGCCGTGGTGCTTGGACCAAGTTCGACCACGCCACAGCCAGCGCCGCAGCGCTGGCATTCCTCTGCCTGAGCCAGCGCGATCGGGTGGGTGTTTCTGTCGGCGCAGATGGCTTGCGTGGCACTGTTCGCAAGAGCGCGACGCGTGACCAATGGCGATCGATCGTTCGATGCCTCTCGTCTGAACCAGTCGAGGCACGCTTCTCTCCTGCGGCGTGCATCAATCAATTGCTGGCACAGACCTCCCATCGCACACTCTTCGTGATCTTGAGCGATTTTCTTGGCGATCCCGAGGGATTGCGCAGCGCACTGGCCCGCCTGCGTCACCGCGGGCATGACGCGATGCTCCTTGCGATGCTCGACCACCGGGAACTCACGCTTGATCTGGATGTCGAGGCCCCGTTTGTCGGGCTCGAGGGCGAGGATGCGCTTGATGTGGACACACGGACGATCCGGAAGGCCTATCTCGAAGAGCTGCAACGGCACCTACAGTTGATCGATCGCCAGTCGCGAGCATTTGGCTACGACATGCAAGCCTTCGATACACATGAGTCAGTTGGGCCGGTCCTAACCGCATTGTTGTCTCGGCGCGAGGGCATGATGGGTGGAGGCTTGCGATGACCTTCATCAGTCCATGGCTTGCTGTGGGTGGGGCTGCCGCCATGGCGCTGCCTATTTTGATTCACTTGTTCCTTCGTCGCCGCCAGAAACCGATCGAGTGGGCGGCGATGGAACTCCTTCGGCGTGCAGTCCAGCAGAGTCAGCGTGCGCGCCGGGTGGAGCGATGGATCATGCTGGTGCTGAGGTGCCTTGTGCTCCTACTGGTCGGTCTGGCCATTGCGCGGCCTGCCACCGTGACGGCGATCTCGATGAACCAACCTATCGTGCTGGCGGTGGTCCTGGACAACAGCGTTGCGTCACGGGCTGCTGCATCAAGCACGATGCCTGGTCAGACGGCCTTCGAGGCAGCTCGCACAGCCTGCATCGAGTCGATCCGCGCGCTTCCCAGTGGTTCCGTGGTCCACGTGTTCACCACCAGTGGGAAGATCGAGCACACTAAGGAAGCGGTCCCGCCGGACCGAGCGGTGACCATGCTTGGAGCGCTGGAACCGACATACGAACCATCTCGCGTGCACCAGGCTGTCGATCGTGCCGACGACGCGCTGCGTCGCATGACGATGCCCGGCCGGATCGTCCTCGCCAGTTCATTCTCGCGTGGCGCCATTGACACAGAAGCCCAGGTCCTGCCATCCACCAAGGCAACACTCGAGATCCGTGACGTGGGTTCTGATGACACTGGGACCACAGCGATCGTGTCGATGGTTCAGCGGACACTCGGACCACAATCCCAGGGTTCCATCACGGTGGATGTCGCGGTCGCGCGACCAAGCCATGACCAGGTGCGTCGCAGCATTCCAGTGACCGTGACGGATGTCCTCACCGACCGAGCCGCGACCACCGATGCAACATTCATCGAGGGCTCGCAACAGGCCGTGGCGACCGTGACGCTGGCGGTCGATCCGGGGCGCACCGAGCATGCGTGGATGGCGACGATCCCATCAGATCGTCAGCCAGCGGATGACCTTCGGACCACCACGATTTCGACCGTGTCGGCAAATCCAGTGCTGGTCGTGGATCGTGAGCGCCTTGACATCGACGAAGGTTCGACCGCTCAGTGGATCGAACGCGCCCTTGAGCCCGTTGCTGGCATGGGTCTGGCCCACCGGCGGATGGATCCATCAGATGTGCGCGCAGGAGCGCTCAAGGGATCTACGTCGATCATCATCTGCCGGCCCGAGCTCCTCGACACCGCTGCGTGGGCGGAGTGCACAGCCACATGCGAGTCAGGTGCGCTTGTCGTGGTCGTTCCACCGACCGACGAGACATTCGTCGAGTGGCAAGTTCCGTGCGCCGCCTTGCTTGGTCCCAGTGTCACCATTCGCCGCGACCAGGTCAACCATGATCCCCCGCAGCGGCTCCGGCCACAACAACCGACGAGCCCGATCACCCAGCTGATCGCAGCCGAATTGACAGAACTGGTCGCACCGATCGAAGTGAATCGATCTGTGGTGATTGAGGGACCATCAACCACAGTGTCACCGATCCTTGTGATGGACGATGGCAAGCCGATGATGGTGCTTGCCACCAGGGGTCGTGGCGTCGTCATGATGTTCGCCACAGCACCTGTGCCATCATGGAGCACCTTGGCGACCAAGCCAATCTTCGTGCCGCTCGTTCAGGAGACGATTCGCCAGGGTGAGGTTCTGCTGGACGCTGGCAGCAGCATCACCATCGGCCTTGGTCGGCTGCTCGCGGGAACGACCGAGCTCCGGCCCATCCGGGGGTCAGCCTCCCAGGACGCATCCCTGACCGTCGACCCTGCGGGTGCGATCGTGGGCGACGAAGCCAAGCCGAGCATCATGCAGGCGATCACGACACAGAACACCTCGACCAGTTCGTCACGATCCGAATCATTGGTGGCGCTTAACGTCGATCCTGCAGCCTGCGATCCCCAACGAAACGACCCTGCACGACTCGCGGCGTGGATCAACCAGACTGTGACGGTGCCAGCCAGTGCCGTGACCACGATCAACTCAGCCCAATCATCCACGAGCACCTCGGTGTGGTTGCTGGTGTCCGCTGCCCTGGTCATCCTGGCCGAGACTTTGCTCGGTCGCACATTCTCGGTGCCGGAGCCCAAGACCACATGATCGACTACCCGGTCATCCGGTGGTTGCTTGGGATCGACGTGGATCCGTCCGCCCAAGGGTCCGTCCGTCTAGGCTGGGAACTTCCGCTCGCTGGCTGGATGTGGTTGGTCGGCATCAGTGCAGCAGCGGTGCTTGCGTGGCTGGCGTACACACGGATGACGCCGCGTCCATGGGTCCGGCGCACTTTGACAGCGCTCCGAACAGCCGTGCTCTTGCTCATGCTCACACTTGTGGCACGACCAGTGCTTGAGTTCATTGAAGAGCGCCGTGAGCCGGATCGCATCGTGATCCTGGCTGATCGCAGCAAGAGCCTGCAACTTGCTGACTGGAAGGACAGCAGCGGGACCCTGAGGACGCGCGACGAGCAGTTGCGATCGAGCCTCGGGGCCATTCAGCTTGGTAATCGTCCTGCAGAGTGGATCGCCTTCTCGGGCGATGTGGCGATGATTGAGCCCACAGAGCCCGGTCCGGCTGATGGACGAACGACCGATCTGCCACTGGCCATCGATCGATCACTTCGCCGATCCGGAACAGGTCCCATTGGTGGGATCGTGCTGGTGAGCGATGGTCGGTCGACCCGACCGATCGACGATCGACTGATGAGGTCACTGATGGCACGCTCGGTGCCGGTCTACGCCATCGCCCTTGGTTCGCGTGAGCCGCTCAGTGATGCCGCGATCATGGATGTGCAGGCGCCGACCAAGGCGTTCGTGCGTGACCAAGTGCCTGTGGTGGTCCAAGTCCAGCCACTGCGTGATGCGCCAGCGAGACTGGAACTCGTGAATGTGGACACAGGGGCGATCATCGACCGTGCTACTGTGCCAGCTGGGGATCCATCCACGCATGTGTTGGTGGCTACGACAGATTCGGGTGAATCCATGGAACTCCGCGTCCGGCTTGTCACTGACGCCGAGGATGCGGTACCGACCAACAACGAGACCACCGTGACACTCGGCATCATTGACCGCGCGGTGCGCGTGCTGATGGTCGAGGGCGGTCCCCGGTGGGAGTACCGCTATGTGAAGAACATCCTGGTGCGCGAACCATCGATGGAATCGAGCATCATGCTGCTCAGTGCGGATCGCGACTTTGCCCAAGAAGGCAATATGGCGGTGACGCGGATCCCGACAACACGCGAGGAGTTCGATCTCTACGACCTCTTCATGATCGGCGACGTGGCGGGCGGCCAGTTCAGCGATGCGCAACTCGAAGAACTCCGCCGAGCCGTGACCGAGCGCGGCGCTGGCTTGCTCCTGGTTGGCGGCGAGCGGTCCATGCCGATGCAGTGGATCGGAACGCCGATCGAGGATGTCTTTCCGATGCGCCTGTCGAACTCGATGCCTCGGCATTCGGAACCCGTGGTCATTGAGCCAACACCGTTGGCGAAAGGTCTTGGGCTCCTTCGACTCGGCGATGGCCAGGATCACTGGCCGCCAGAACTTGGTCGCAATGGTCCGTCGTGGTCTCAGCTGCAGTGGATGCAACGCATTCCGCTCGAGGACCTGAAACCCACCACCGAGGTCCTGGCGACGGCCATCGGATCGACGACAGAATCCATCGGTGCAGCAGTGCTCTCGATGCGATTTGGTGCAGGACAGGTGGTCTATGTGGCGACGGATGAGACTTGGAGATGGCGCAACGGGATCGGCGAGGCGTATCAGGAGCGATTTTGGATCCAGCTCGTGCGCTATCTCTCCCGGGCCGGACTCTCGGCAGCGAGCGGCGGTGCGCAACTTTCGGTCGAACCCACCACGATCACGGTCGGTCAGGCCGCCACGATCCGGCTCGATGTGAAGGACGAACTCATCCAAAGCCGGCTTCCCGATGCCATCGATGCAGCCATCGTGCGTTCGACCCAACGTGACGACACGATCCGCCTGTTGACCGATGCGGTGACCAAAGGATCGCTGGTGGTGGGTCTGGCTGGTGTCTGGCAACCACGACAGGCGGGCGAATATGAGATCACGGTCACGGATGCGGCGCTGGGCGGCACATTGACCACACGGGTGCGCGTGATCGAACCTGATGATGAGTTTGCCCGACCCGAGACCGACCACACCACACTGGAATCCTTGTGCACCACCACTGGCGGTCGCTTGCTGTCCGCCACTGATCTACCCAACCTGGCGACCGTCATTCCTGACCGATCCACGTTCACGGAGCGAATCGAACGCGTGCCGGTGTGGTCAAGCCCCCTTGCACTGATCCTGCTGACTGTGCTGTGCGGCCTGGAATGGTCGATTCGAAGGATGGTGCGGCTTGCTTGATCCGAGACAGATGATCGATCGTGTGATCACACGCGTACGGTCGACACTCGCGATCGCGTTGCTTGCACGCGTGGTGCGCAACGCCCTCATCGTGCTTGCGGTGCTGGTGGCCCTTGATTGGGTCTTCCGACTGCCTGTCGGGTTCAGGATCATGCAGGTGGGTGCTGCAGGCGTGGCCTTGGCACTCTTTGCCACGATCGGTGTGTTGAGGATCCTGGCATTCAAGCCACGCCGGATCGACATCGCGCTGCGCATCGAGCGCAGTCGTCCAGAACTTCGCAACCGACTCGCAGCGTTGCTTGAGTTCGAAGCACAACCCAAGGGCGAGCGAACTGAAATGCTCGACCTTGGCCTGCCTGTGTTGCGCGCAGAGGTCGAACAAGCGATGCAAGGTCTCGATCCGTCAGCGATCACATCGATGCGCTCGGCAACGCGCCCAGCGCGACAATTGGCGCTGGTCGTGGTGCTGTGGGCCGGAATGCTCGTGGCACTCCCATCGATCATCAGTGTCGGCATCGTTCGGGCCTTGGCTCCATGGAGCAATGCGCAATGGCCCAGCCTCACCGAGATCACGGATCGCACTGATCGATCCGTGGTGGCCACAGGAACATCGTTCCCATGGAGGGCCGAGCTGGTCCGTGGGGATCCCTCGCGCGAGCGCGTGAGGGTCGAGTTCAGGATCAAGACCGGCTCGTGGGGTTCATGGCAATCCGGCTGGCTGGGCAAGTCCGATGGATCGGTGTTCGACCGCATGCAGGATGTTCCTGTTGACGCACGCGAGATCGAGTACCGATTCACGACGTCCGATGCATCCACCATCACGGCGTCCATCCGGTGCGCCCAGGCACCGACTGTCGTCCGTGCGAATCTTCGCATCACACCACCGAGCTACCTGACGGGTCGTGGACCATCGATGATCGATCTTCTTCCCGCAGGATTGTCACCGATTCGTTTCCATGAGTGCGTCGAAGGAAGCAGCATTGAGCTCGAGCTCACGTTCTCGCGACCAGTCATGGTGCCGGCCAACGAAGGCGGGTCGCCAGACATTGCCACAGCGCTCGGAATCGATGCACCATGCGATGCGTGCTCGATTACGACCACACCATCCTCGTGGACGGCCACGATGGATCTGGTCGCGGATCGGGCGATCTCCATCATGGCCAGTGATAGAGATGGCGTTGCGATGATCGAGCCATTTGTGCTTCGAGTGGTGGCGCTCCGCGACCAACCCCCCATTGCGCAGCTGATCCAGCCAGCAACCGATCAGACGGTGCTGCCGACCGCGAAGGTCCCTGCCACATCGCACGCCGAGGATGACTTTGGTTTGGTGCGGTCAGCGATCGCAGCCCAGCGGATCGCCGGCGTGGAGGCCACACCCGAGCGAATGCTCACAGAAACGGCCGATCGATCGCTTTCCGAGGATCTGTCGACGATCATCGACCTAGCCGAACTCGAGGCAGCTCCCGGCGATGTGGTGGTGGTGAGCGCTCTTGCTGAGGACGCCTATGAGCGCGACGGTGTCCGACGCGAACCATCCCGAAGCGCTCCACGGCGCTTGCGCGTGATCTCGAGCAGCGACTTCAGCGAGGAGATCGCGTCTGCCACCTCGGCGCTCCGCCAGAGCGTGCTTCGGCTTGAAGAACGGCAGGCTGGCGCAACGCAATCGATGGATCGGCAGGCCGTCCAACGCGACCAAGCCGAGATCGCATCCCGTACCACCACGAGTTCAAGGCAGGCGCAGGCACTCGCTGACCGCGTGCGCATGAACGAGGATCGCGATACGCCGACTTCGCGTCTCCTCGACGAGGCCGCAGACCTGCTCGACGAAGCCCGGTCCGAAGCCTCGTCTGCCAGTGAAACCGCGATCGCCAGCGACCCCAAAGACTGGCGCACCCCCAAGCTCACCGAGCAACAGGAGGCGGTACAGGCAACCCTGGAAGCGGCAGCACGACTGCTTGATCGCGACACCAAGAGCTGGGAAGCATCGCAATCGTTGGCTCGCGCAGCCGAGGCGATCCAAGCCAGCCAAGCTGAGCGCAAGGCATTGGCGGAACAGGTCCAGGGCAAGTCACGCGACGAACTCACGCCTGGTCAGCGAGCGGCACTCGATCGGATTGCACAACGCGACGCCGAGACCGCCCAGGCCCTGCGTGAGGCAACCGAGTCGATCAAGGCACAAGGTGAGGATCTCGAGCAATCCGACCCAGCACAATCCGCGGCGATGCAGCAAGCCGTGGGCCGTGCCCAGGAGGAGGGTGTGGTTGGCAAGGTGGAGCAGTCAGGCGAAGAGACGCGCGACAACGCCATGCAGCAGGCACAGCGATCGGCTGAGCAGGCGCTCGAGTCGCTTGCACGCATGCAAGAGGACCTCGATGCAGCCCAACGGCTTGAGTCGACCGTGCTCAGGCGCATCGCCGAGGAACTTGCGGATCGACTCAAGCAACTCATTGCTGATGCCGAGGCCTCGATGCAGTCAGTCGATGATCTCGGGGAAGAAGACTCCCTGCCGCCACAGGCGATCAGCGGTGATGTCGAACGCTTGCGCAGAAACACCAACGCTGCACTCGATGAAGCCATGCGCATGGAGCGACGGCTCGATGCAGTGATCAGGCTGATCACGCCCGCGATCGGTCACGAGGAACAGGCGCTCATTCGTCTTGCAGCGCTCCAGGAACTCGCGGGCCGAGCCGACGTGAACCAGGCCATTGAGGCGGCACAACAGGATCTGCGCCGTGCCCTCGAAGCGACGCAAGCCGCCGCCAACGAGGCGAAACAGGATGAACAACGCCAGGCCCAGCAGCGGTTGGCCGAACAATGCAAGGCACTCGTGGCTC
>Ga0194124_10002483_pt1:7500-20764 | contig 20764 bp, 20 predicted proteins | sample TA2KigCas0mmetaG_FD_148605 | JGI IMG/M metagenome (GOLD analysis project Ga0194124, IMG submission 148605) | Freshwater microbial communities from Lake Tanganyika, Tanzania - TA2015031 Kigoma Deep Cast 0m | ecosystem: Environmental > Aquatic > Freshwater > Lake | place: Tanzania...
CGCATTGTCTGTATCTGGCATCACAAAACGTTATTATCGTTATCGCGCGCCAGATGATAACAGCCTCGATTATTTTGATGAGCAAGGAAAATCAAACCGGCGCTTCCTGATGCGCAAACCGATCACCGAGGGTATTTTCCGTTCAGGCTTTGGTATGCGTTATCATCCGATTTTGAAAGTTGAACGACTACACTCGGGCGTTGACTGGGCCAATGCAGTGGGCACACCCATTCTCGCGGCTGGTGATGGTGTGGTGACATGGGCTGACTGGGACACCGGCTATGGTCGCCATATCGAAATTCAACATGCCTATGATTTCGTGACGACGTACTCGCATCTTTCGGCTTTTGCTAGAGGCATAACGGGAGGCGTGCGCGTTCGCCAAGGACAAGTGATTGGATATCTCGGAAGCTCCGGCCTATCAACAGGCCCTCATCTTCATTATGAGGTTCTCGTCAAAGGTGAATTCAAAGACCCGATGGCGATCAAATTGCCGCGTAATAAAGAGTTAAATAACAGCGAGACTGCCTTGTTCAAACAACAACAAGACATCATTAACGACATCATGTCGAAAGCGCCGGGCGCAGTGCGTGTTGCGAACAAATCCGCTCAACCCTGATTGCCCATTATGACATCGCTCTTGGCTCTAATTCCGATCGTGTTGCCAATTTTCGGCTTGATCGGAATTGGCTTTCTTGCGCGCATCAGCAATCTTATTGGCGACCGCACAGGCGATGGCCTTTCTGATTATGTGTTCACTATCGCCGTTCCCTGCCTTATTTTCAAAACGCTGAATGCGACGGGAATTCCAAGCGAACAACCATGGGGCTATTGGTTCGCAGTTTTTTGGTGGAACGGCGATTGTCTGGGCAATCACGATGCTGTTTGGGCGTTCTATTTTCAACTTACCTTCTTCCGAGAATGTGGTGGCTGGCTTTACAGGCGCACAATCGAATACGGTGCTTGTCGGCGTGCCCTTAATTTTGAAAGCCTATGCCGACGAAGGAGCGATCCCGCTTTTTCTTTTAATTGCTGTGCATCTCCCCATCATGTTTACGGCTGCGACCCTCTTGATTGAAGGCAATAAATCGCATTTTGCGATTGTCTTTCGACAATTGATAACCCATCCGATTTTACTCTCTATTTTGTTTTCAGCGACTTTCCACTTGTCGGGATGGCCTGTCCCCTCTTTGTTGAAATCTCTTATTGAAGCGATAGCCGCGTCAGCCCTGCCCTGCGCTTTGATTGCAATGGGTATTGCACTCAAACGCTATGGTGTTCAGGGGCGGATTTCACTCGCAACCACCGTCACATTTTTCAAATTAATCATTCATCCGAGCCTTGTCTATGTGCTAGCCTTTCGTGTCTTTCCTGTCCCGCCTGTATGGGTCGGTGTTGCTGTGCTCTTTGCAGCAGCGCCTTCAGGCATCAACGCCTATCTTTTAGCCGAACGCTATAAAACGGGCGTGCAATTGTCCTCGAGCGGCATTGCGCTTTCAACAGCGCTCTCAATCTTTTCCATTCTGATTTGGCTTGCCGTACTTGGCATTAAGCAACTGCGATTCATCACGCAAAGCCGAGCAGTTTTTTGATCTCTTCGGCTGTCACGCCTTCATCCCGTAAATCACGTAACGCTCGCGAACCGTGGCTCTTTGCTAATTTTTCCCCTTCATCATCCATAATCAGGTGATGATGCCGATAACGCGGTGTGGGAAGATCAAGAAGCTTCTGTAGAATACGATGTATTGAAGTTGATGCAAAGAGATCGGCACCCCGAATGACATCCGTAATGCCTTGCCGCGCGTCATCCATCACAACACTCAAGTGATAACTTGTTTTGACATCTTTACGCGCAATCACCGCGTCACCCCATGGATCGAGAGACGCGAGAATTCGTGAAGGCACTTCACCTTCATGATATTCATCAAATGAAAGATCATTCAGAATAATGGCTTCCAAGGCTTCAGATTTAAGCCGCATCACATGGCGATCGCCTTTTCCAATGCGTGCTTGGCGCTCATCTTCGGAGAGATGGCGACAGGTGCCGGGATAAAGCGGGCTACCATCAGGATCTTGTGCGCCCTTCGCATCGCGCGTGATTTCAGCGCGTGAGCAAAAACAGGGATAAAGCCATCCGGCTTCATCAAGCCGCGTCACCGCGTCGGCATAAAGGGGTAAATGTTCCGATTGACGTAATACAGGCGTTTCCCATTCGAGGCCCAGCCATTTAAGATCTTCATAGATTGCATCTTCATAATGAGTGAGCGAACGCAGAGGATCGATGTCGTCGATCCGCAAGAGGAAGCGTCCGCCGTCGTGCTTGGCGCGGTGAAAATTCAACAACGCGGAATAGGCATGACCGAGATGAAGAAGACCATTCGGCGATGGCGCAAAGCGATAAAGGGGTTGCGTCCCAGACTCATTCATTTCATCATCATGGCTGAAAATTCTTGCGTTGTCATTGATCTCTTTATCGCCTCGAGTCTCTTTGGATGAATCCTCTTATCGTTGATCATGATGACGCGCTCGATTTCGGTCTGCATGCGGTTATTGAACTCGACCCGAAACTCGCGCCGCTCTTGGACTATGCGGGTCGCCCCAGTTTAAGAAAGCAACCACCGGGCTTTCCGGGCCTTGTCGGCATCATCATCTCGCAACAAGTCTCGACCGCCAGTGCGAATTCGATTTTCGCCCGCGTCAGCACGCATTTCGGCGACATCACGCCCGCGCGTTTTCTCGAAAGCGATGATGAGACTCTGAAATCACTCGGCCTCTCCTCGCCCAAGATACGAAGCCTGCGCGCCACCGCTCATGCCGTGGCCCATAATCATCTGCCTTTGCATGAGCTTCACACCTATGAAGCGGAGGAGGCGATTGCGGCGTTCACATTGGTCAAAGGCATCGGGCCATGGACGGCCAACATCTATCTCCTTTTTTGTTTGGGCCACGCAGACGCGTTTCCTGCCGGCGATCTCGCGCTGCAAGAAGCCGCGCGGATGGGTTTTCGCATGCGCGCGCGGCCTGATACGGCAAAGCTTGAAAAACTCGCACGGCGATGGCGGCCCTATCGCGGAGTCGCGGCGAAACTGCTTTGGGCTTATTACGGAGCTATGAAGGCCAAGCGTGAAGCCAAATCTTCATAAAACCAAAGCCCGCCGGAATATGAGATCATGACAAAAATTGACGGACCTCGCCTCGCCCCAAGATCCGGCAAAGCCGATGCTTTGGTTGTGTTTCTCCATGGCTATGGCGCGGATGGCCGCGATCTCATCGATCTTGGGCAGCAATGGCAGAATTGGCTCCCGAATGCGGCTTTTGTTTCCCCTCATGCGCCCGAGCCTTGTGGCATGTCGCCGATGGGTCGGCAATGGTTTCCTTTAACGATGCGCGATCCGTCTGAGCGCTGGCGTGGCGTTGTCGGCGCGCGACCAACACTCGATGCGTTTCTTGATGAAGAACTCGAAAAGCATCGTCTCACGCCTGATCGCTTGGCGCTTGTGGGATTTAGCCAAGGCACGATGATGGCGCTGCATGTTGGCCTTCGTCGCGCGATCTCGCCTGCGGCGATTCTGGGATTTTCCGGCGTGTTGGTCGGCCCTGAACATCTTGAAGAAGCAACAGGTAAACCAAAAATTCTGCTCGTGCATGGCGACCGCGATGAAGTCATTCCGCTTGATGCGCTCTTCATGTCAACGGATGCGCTCGGCAAAGCCGAAATCCCGTGCCAATGGCATCTCTCTTTCGGCATCGGCCACGGCATTGATGGCGGCGGTATACGCCACGGCGGCTTGTTTCTCGCCCAGTCGCTTTATGGCCGCACGCCGGACTAGGTGACCGTCACAGCGGCTTTCGGTGCAGTTGAAACAATCGCGACACCGAAGAGAACAATCAGGCCGCCTGCAATTTCGCGCGGGCCCAAAGTCTCGCCAAGAAACACAACGGATAACAAGGCAGCAAAGACGGGCATCAAATAACCTATCATCGCCGCTTTCGTGGGACCTTGTTGACGAATGAGATACATAAAAATTGTAATCGGCATCGCGGTTGAAAAAATACTCAGCGCAAGCGCCGCAGGCCAATCAACAAGTATTGGTCCGTAGACATTTATACCGCCGAGACCCAATGCCAGAACTGTTGCCACAAGGCCTGAAACAACTTGTTGACCTAACGCCATACGTGCAGGCTCAACATGCGGAATGAATTTCGCGTAAACATTCCCGAGCGCATAACAAAGCGATACGATCACCATCGCAAGTGACCCGATCAAAGTCGAACCATTGGCAGAAAACGCAGCAGGTCCAATCAGTAGCGTTATACCGACAAGGCCAATCAACACGCCACCCAAGCGGCGCAAGGTCAATTTCTCATCGACAAAAGCGATATGTGAGAGAACGGCTACCATCAAAGGGCCAGAGGCTTGAATCATCGCGCTCGGTCCTGCGGCGGCGTGTTCAAGCGCGAAAGCGGTAAGCACATTCGGCAACCAGCCATTGAACGTGCCGAGAGCCAACCACGGTACGAATTCTCTGCGAGATGGCAGTGGCGAATGACCGCGCAAAGAAAACCACAAACTCAAAATCAAAGCCGCGAGCGCGGCGCGCGTTGATGCAATCGCAAAGGGATCAACTTTATCCGCCAAGAGTTTCATGAAGATAAAACCGCTCGACCACATGAGCGAACATGAAAAAAGTTGAACCACATAAAGCTGCCGCTCGATTTTGATCATGATCACGCCCCGAGCAGATCAAGGAGCGCAGAAATCAAGGGTTCATCAGCAGGCGGCATCGGATAATCGCGCAAGGTGCCAGGCTTCACCCATTTGAGCGCAGCATGTTCGCGCGCTTCAACAAGCCCTTCCCAACGCCTGCAAATATAAAGCGGCATCAAAAGATGAAAATCATCATAGGCATGACTTGCAAAAGTTAGTGGTGCCAAACAGGGCTCTTTTACTATGATGCCAAGCTCTTCATGCAACTCACGAATAAGAGTCTCTTCGGGATGTTCACCCGCCTCGACTTTGCCGCCCGGAAATTCCCAGAGCCCCGCCATGCCTTTGCCTTCAGGGCGTTTAGCAATCAAAACGCGGCGATCCGCATCAATAAGTGCACAGGCAACAACGAGCAAAAGTTTCACAACAGAGAGTCCAGAACAGATGCTTTACCGCGCGCGCACTCTAGCGAAAGCGCACGCCGGAGCAAGGAGAAGGATGTCGATTGGAGCCGGGTTTACCGGCAATTAATCTTTTTCGGAAAGAAGTTGTTGATCTTGTTATTCACTGATTTGGTCGGAACGCTCTGGCCATCGAGCCTGAGGCCGACACATTTTCATGTTTCTTTCGAAGTGTTTCTCCGAAATCCGCGGCTCGCGGCCGGCGCGTTTCGCCACCGTGTCCCTCCTCGCGCTGACCGCGCTCGTCTCGGCTGTCGAATCAGGTGGCAACGCGATTGCCAATGGTGAATCACGCACAATCTCAATTTATCATACGCACACGGGTGAAAGCCTCACGGTTGAATATAAGCGCAATGGCAGCTTCGACCGCGACGCACTTGAGAAGTTGAATTGGCTCTTGCGCGATTGGCGCCGCGATGAACCCACCAGTATGGATCCGCGCCTCTTTGACATTGTGTGGGAAGCGCAACGCAGCGTCGGCTCAACGGAACCGATCAATGTGGTCTCCGCCTATCGCTCACCGCAATCCAATGCGATGTTGCGCCGTCAATCCAAAGCGGTTGCAAAAAACTCGCAGCATATGCTCGGCAAAGCGATGGACTTCTATTTGACCGATGCGAATATCACCGATCTTCGCGAAATCAGCATGCGGATGCAACGCGGTGGTGTGGGCTATTATCCCAATGCTTATACGCCTTTCGTGCATCTTGATACCGGCAGCGTGCGCCATTGGCCGCGTATGTCGCATGATGAATTGGCGCGTCTCTTCCCGGATGGAAAAACCGTTCACATTCCGTCAGACGGAAGGCCGCTTGAGCGTTACGCAGAAGCCGAACAAGAAATTCTCGCCAATGGCGGAACTGTGCTCGGCACATCGTTTGCAGATGCAGGCGATGGTTCCACCTCATCGAAGCCAAAGAGCCTCTGGGCCTTTTTGTTTGGCGGTGGCAATGCGGAAGAAGATGAGAGCGAAATCGTCGCGCAAAAGCCGGTCTCGCGCGTGGCTTTGGCTAAACCCTCAGTTGCTGCTGATGACGAAACACCCGATACGCCAGAAGCTGCCATCACCCGCAAACCCACACAAACAAAACCCGCTGCGGTTGCGGTGTTGCCACCGCTCTCCTCGTTCAAATCTGCGAAAGCCGCGCCAAAAGCCCCGATGCCTCTCGCGCGTCCCGGCAGCAAACCGCTTTTGGCGCTCAGCCCCTCAGCAATGGTGGGTCCCAACTCGTTTGGCAGACGGGGGCTCAGCCGCTCTCTAAGGGAAAAGGCGCGCCGTCACCAGCCAGTGTTGCGGGTCGAGGCCCTGCTCTGATCGGACCTGTGGCCGATGTGCCGCTACCGCCATTACGTGAAAAAGCCGGACGTGTGGCTGCGCTCTCGAATGATGACGGGCCGGCGACAACGGCGAGCATCGGTGCGCCGAAGACAAAAGGCGCTCTTCAGCCATTGATAACGGCACCGCAAAACGCGCCCACAATCGCGCTCGCTTACGCACCGATGTCGGACACCTCCGCACCACCAAAAGCGGCGCCGCGCGCTAAAAACACCGAACGGCCCAAAGTTACAAAACCCCTAAATCAAAAACCTAATCAGACTGCAAACACTAAAGTGAAAACGCTTTCCAAAGAAGCGATCGCGGCCGCACAATTGCCGGCAAGCTCGTCAACAACGCGCTTCTCCATGGCCGATGATCCGGCACCGCTCCAAGGGCGTTTCTCAACAAAGGCTATCGCGGTGTGCTCAGCGAAAATCGTCGCGGCTGGTCAGGCCTGCATCCCTAACGCTTCGAGATAAAGCTCCATAATCGCCTCTTCCTCTTTGCGTTCCGCATGATCCTTGCGGCGTAAAGTGACGATTTTGCGCATGATCTTGGTGTCAAAACCGTTGGCCTTCGCCTCTGAGTAGACGTCGCGAATATCACCTGCGAGCGCAGCCTTTTCTTCCTCAAGCCGCTCAATGCGCTCGATAAAGGCTTTGAGTTCTTCGCCTGATACCGAATTTGACATGAGTACCTCGCCTGACATTTAAGATGGAAGAAAAGGAGGGCTTTCCTGTCGGCCATCGGCCTGCCGCGGTCAAGCGCAGGCGTCTCGGGATCTCACAGGCCTGTGGATGATCGAAAATCCTCGCGATGAAGCGGATCAAGCAAAAGGGCTTGGAGCAGCGCTGCAAGCCGATGGCCCCAAGCGCGGGCCGCCTCCGGCGCTGCAATCAAATCTTGTCGAATTTCAATGAGCGTATTTGAAAATCCATGCGCCAATGCGTGCCGGTCAATTACATCGCCTTTCAAGGCACCATTGTAAGGCTCATTATCACCCACAACGAGCGCGGGATCAGAACGCAAAGCTCCAATCAGAGCTTCAGACAACCGCCCGTCTTTGGCCCATAGAATGCCTGCGTGCCAGGGACGGGGCTTTCCCCGCCATACAGGCGTGAAGGAATGCATGGATATGATAATCGGCCTGACACCGGCTTCAAGCGACGCTGAAATCGCGGCTTTGATCGCGCGATCATAGGGGCGGTAAAAATGGCGAATGCGGCGGTCGATTTCGATCTGATCGATGTTTTTGTTTCCGGGGATCACCGCGCCATCCGACAAGCGCATCACCAAGGTCGGATCATCCTCGCCTCGATTAGGATCAATCAAAAGCCGTGAAAAATTGGTGAGCAGTGCAGGTGCGCCAAGCGTCTTGGCAATCGCCTCGGTCATCGCTGCCGCGCCAATATCATAGCCGATATGTCGCTCAAGCTCGGCGCGCGGCAGGCCCAGATCGCGATATTCAGGCGGAATATCGTTTGAGGCGTGATCGCATAAAACGAGGATTCCTGTGGCCGGATCACCCGGAATCATCGCTGCCGCGCCAATATCATAGCCGATATGTCGCTCAAGCTCGGCGCGCGGCAGGCCCAGATCGCGATATTCAGGCGGAATCTCGTTTGAGGCGTGATCGCATAAAACGAGGATTCCTGTGGCCGGATCACCCGGAATCTCTGTCACAGGATGATCGGGGGCGTTTTCAGGCGTCAGGGCGTCGAAGATTTCGGTCATCAGATGTTAGGAATGGAGGTCGAGCCCCAAAAATTTTGTCGCGAGCATATAGTCATGCCATAGAAAACAATCATTCAACAGAAAGCACAACCAACAGTATGAGTTCGCCCACGACTTCTGACGCGCTCGCCGCGCGCCAACGCCCCGCCATTGATCTTATTGGTCTCGTCGCCCTTGTTTTAGGGGCTTGTGCGATGGGCATCTCGCCGCTTTTTGTGCGCTTCGCATCGGATGCGGGTGTGCCGGCTTTCGCCTCCGCCTTCTGGCGTGTGGCGTTGGCTTTACCGATCCTTTGGCTTTGGGCTGTCATTGAAGAAAAACGTGCGGGCCAAGGCACCCGTCCGACCATGAACCGCGCGATCCTTCTCGCAGGATGTCTCTTTGCTGGCGATCTTCTTCTCTGGCACATCGCCATTTTGAACACGACAATTGCGAACGCTACATTCTTAGGAACAACAACGCCGATTTGGGTCGTCTTGGTCTCCTGGCTTGTCTATCGCGAAAAAATTCCCGCCGCTGTGCCTCTCGGAATCATTTTCTGCGTTCTCGGTGGTTTTGCGTTGATTGGTCGTTCGGTCGAACTTGATCCCAGCCATGTGAAGGGCGATCTCTTCGCGGTCGGAACGGCGGTGTTCTTCGGTCTTTATTTCTTTGCCGTTCAGTCAACGCGCAAATATGCAGGGGCCGCGCGCGCAACTTTCGGCATGTCGCTGATCGCCGCACCCATCATTCTTGTTTTTGCGCTCATGAATGGCGATGTGCTGCTACCTGGAAAATCATCGGGCTATAGCGCGCTGTTCGCCCTTGCAATCATCAGCCATACGGGTGGGCAAGGTCTTCTCGCCATCGCGCTCGGAAGGCTCCCGACCGTGTTCACCTCTTTCGTGATCTTCATTGAGGCCTTTGCGGCCGCGCTTGCGGGCTGGCTCTATCTGAATGAGGCGCTATCGGGGCTGCAATTGCTCGGAGGCGCGGCCATTCTCGCCGGAATCTGGATCGCACGCCCCAAAAACGCCAAAAGCTCACCCGCAATAAATGATGACTTGTCGAAAGCCTCGTGACCCAGTGATGAAATGAACAAGCATTTTGCGATTTCAATCTGCCTTGCCGTTACGATGGCTACATCAGGACTAGCTTCGGCGCCGGCCTTCGCGGATTTGCGCTTATGCAACACAACGACGAGCCGCGTTGGCATTGCAATCGGCTACAAGGCCGCTGAAGCGTGGCGCAGCGAGGGATGGTGGAATGTTAAACCAGGCGCATGTGAAACGCTGCTCAATGGTAATTTATCGTCACGCTTTGTTTATATTTTTGCGCAAGATTATGATCGCGGCGGCGAATGGAGCGGAACGTCCTATCTTTGCACACAAGACCGACAATTTACCATTGATGGGGTAGAGAATTGTCTTGCGCGCGGTTATGACAGAATGAAATTTTTTGAAGTAGATACGGGCGAGCAGAAAAACTGGACGGTGCAATTGACCGATCCGGCGAAATCAGCCCCGAAATAAGAGAGCAAGAACAGATGAGACGTATGCGGCGGGTCAAAATCATCGCCACTCTGGGACCGGCTTCAATTTCAAACAATATGATCCAGAAACTATTTCTGGCGGGTGCCGATGTGTTTCGCATCAATATGAGCCATGCGTCACATGATAGTATGCGTCAGCAAGTCTCGATTATCCGCGAGGTCGAAAGCAAAGTTGGCCGTCCGATCGGCATCATGGTCGATTTACAGGGCCCCAAATTGCGCCTTGATGTTTTTACTGATAACGCCGTTATGCTTGAGAAGGGACAGAAATTTATTCTCGATGCCGTAAAACAACCCGGCAATATCGAGCGCGTTCACCTTCCCCATCCCGAAATTCTCGCATCCCTTGAACCCGGTCATGTGATTTTGATTGACGACGGCAAAGTACGCTTGCGTGTCGTTGAAGCCACAAAAACTCGTGCGGTCACCGTCGTTGAAGTTGCAGGCAAAGCCTCAAATCGCAAGGGCGTAAGCCTGCCCGATACAACCATTCCCGTGTCGGCGATGACCGACAAAGATCGCTCGGATCTGGAAGCTTCGCTTGAAGCGGGAATCGACTGGATCGCCGTGTCTTTCGTTCAACGTCCTGAAGATGTTGCAGAAGTCAAAAAAATTGCGCGCGGTCGTGCGCTTGTACTTTCTAAAATCGAAAAGCCGCAAGCGATCACACGGCTTGATGAAATCATCGAATTGTCCGACGCTTTGATGGTGGCGCGCGGTGATCTCGGTGTCGAATTACGATGGAAAAAGTGCCCGGTTTGCAAAAACGCATCACACGGAGCGCACGGCGCATGGGCAAGCCTGTGGTGATCGCAACGCAAATGCTCGAATCCATGATCACGTCGCCAGTGCCAACACGTGCTGAAGTTTCGGACGTGGCAACGGCTGTTTTTGATGGCGCAGATGCGATCATGCTTTCAGCTGAATCGGCTGCTGGCCAATATCCGGAAGAAGCGGTTTCAACGATGAACCGCGTTGCAGAGGAAGTGGAGAGCGATCCGATCTATCGCTCAATCATCAACAATCAACGCGCGAAGGCTGAAGCCACGGGCGCTGATGCGATTGCGATGGCAACACACGATATTGCTGCAACACTCGATTTGAAGGCGATTATTGCCTGGACCACATCGGGTGCAACTGGTCTTCGTATCGCACGTGAAAGACCTGAAGCACCCGTATTGACTTTAACGCCAAATGTTTCTGCAGCACGACGTTTGGCGATTGCGTGGGGCATTCATGCACTCGTCACAGAAGACGCGCATGATGTCGATGATATGGCGACGCGCGCGGCAGAACTTGCGGCCTCCGAAGGCTTTGCGAAATCTGCAGAACGCGTGATCATTGTTGCGGGTGTTCCATTCGGCACACCAGGCGCCACCAATATGGTGCGTATTGCTTATGCGCCTTGAGTTTGAATAAAATTAAAGAGCGGTCTCGCCTTTTTCCTCGTCAATTTTTTTAATCGCAAGGCGAGCGCTCTCCATCATTGGATATATTGCCAAAACTTTTTCATATGTCTCACGCGCATGAACCAAATCTCCACGCATGAGCAGTATGAATCCTAGGCCAGACAGCGCTCCAAAATGACGCGGTTCGCGTTTCAACGTTTCCGCAATATCGGAAATTGATCGATTATAATCATCCATCAGAAAAAATACGGTCGCACGCCGGTTCCAACCTTCAGAAAAATCGGGTTCACGCGCGATCACACGATCAAGCAATTCAATCGCTACCGGAAAATCCTGTTTTGAAATGGCAATCGCTGCGCGCTCCATAAGCAGATCGGTTGTCGGACTTGAAGACCGCACCCAAAGCGCTTGAATGCGCCCTTCAATGCGTGCAGCGATCTCTGCTGAAGGCGCTTCATAAAGTTCAGAAAAAAGCGCGTTAAGTTGTTCTTCGCGCGTTTCCGCTTTCAGCGGCGCAATAAGAATGAAGAATGCAAGACATGCGAAAAGAAAATCAAAAGCGCGCCTTTGGTTTGCTCCCGTCATAAAAGTACGCCAATTGATGAGACCTGTTCACCCATCATGTCTTCGCCCTTCTTTGCGGCTCTTTGACGCGGACCAAAACGTTCCTCGGACGGTGTGCGTCCAAAATGTTCACTGTAACATTTCGAGAAATGCGAAGCAGAGACAAAACCACAAGCGAGCGCCACCGAGAGGATCGACATACTCGTTTGCAATAAGAGATGACGCGCGCGCGCAAGGCGAAGGCCGAGATAATATCGCGTCGGCGCTTGGCCAATATATTTTTGAAATAATCTTTCAAGCTGACGCGCAGAGAATCCAACCCGATCTGCCAATTCGCTGCACGACAACGGCTCTTCGATATTTTGTTCCATCGTCGCGACAACAGCGAGAACGCGTTGGTTGGCAACCCCCAAACGGGCGCGCAATTCCATGCGCTGTCGTTCATTGGCATTACGCATCCGGTGATGAATAAGTTCATCCGTTACTGCGGCCGCTACTTCTTGCCCGCAGCGGGCATTAATCATCGAGAGCATCATATCAATCGCCGCCGTTCCGCCCGCGCATGTGAAGCGATTACGATCAATTTCATAAAGTTCGTCGGTCACTTCGAGACCCGGAAATTCCTCGCGCAGCGATTCGTGATTTTCCCAATGGATCGTGCATCGATAACCATCAAGCAATCCAGCTTTTGCCAATACGTAAGAGCCCGTGCACACCGCACCGATTGAGACGCCGTAAAAAGCGAGGCGGCGCAATTTGGCGATCAATTGCGAATGGTCTTGGCGCTGAATATCCAGCCCGCCGCACACAACAACATTCGGCATCGGACCAATATCGGCAATGCTGCCATCGGCTTCAAGACGAATGCCATTCGAGGCCTGCACGGGCCCGCCATCGATTGTGTAAATTTTCCAATCATAGAGCTGCTGATGCGATACACGATTTGCGAGCCGCAAGGGCTCGATCAGTGAGGTGAAAGCGATCATCGAAAAATCGGGAACCAAGACCAAGCCGAGGGTCTGGGTAATTCCTTGTCCCTTTTCGCCCGATTGTGTCATACGCGCCTCCACCCTTTTCTTATCTAGGGTCAGAACCTACTCATTTCGGTGAAGGCGGTTGAATCAAAATGCACGAGATTGAGGAGCAAGCCTGCAGTAAACCATCCGGTTTTCAAAGGCTTGCGACATAGAGATCGTGCATTTTCATCCAATCCTTTAGGACATGAGAAGGATGGCAAACTGGTTTGTCGAAAGGTTCAACCGTGCCCCCAGCACGCTTTTCACCTTTCTCCTGCCACTTTATCCATCCTTCTCATGCCGTTTCATCGAAATGAGTAGGTCTTGACCCTAGTCGGATTTAGGCAAAGTTCAGGCGGTAAGGCAATAATTATCTTGAACCCGGTGTCGGGTTCGCTAGTTCAATGTCGTCTGGAAGCCACCAATATGTATAGCGATAGGCTTCGCGAAATCCGAAATTCCGATAAAGCCGCCGCGCAGTGTCGTTTTTTGTCTCGACCTGAAGATAGGCGTTACTTGCACC
>Ga0194124_10002485_pt1 | contig 20755 bp, 20 predicted proteins | sample TA2KigCas0mmetaG_FD_148605 | JGI IMG/M metagenome (GOLD analysis project Ga0194124, IMG submission 148605) | Freshwater microbial communities from Lake Tanganyika, Tanzania - TA2015031 Kigoma Deep Cast 0m | ecosystem: Environmental > Aquatic > Freshwater > Lake | place: Tanzania: Lake...
TCATGAAGCAGTATGGCACCGATTCGGGGACATTGCATTACTGTCATTTGGGTTAGCCCAGCTTAAATATTACCCGGAGGCGCTGGCCGAGTTTGGCAGATCGGTTGAGCAGTGCGGCGCAATCATGGCATCGGCTGAAACAACAGCCCAAAAAATCTCGGGCTTGGCTTTTTTTGTTGAGCAAATGACATCCAGCTATCATCGTGCCACTTCAGCGTCGATGAAAGTACCTGGCGTAGAAATTTGCTTCCGCTCGTTCCGAATTTCAGATTTAGTTTATGACTTCACCGCAGTTACGACGCTCGCGCCGCATCATGCCGCATTCAGCCAGGGCCTTGTCGAGGGATACATTGCTCGATTTGTATCGGTGGATTGGAATTACGAGATCACACTATTACCTGAAAAAACTTTGTATTCCGATCAGCATAGTGAGCTGACCTGGCGCTGCATATTTTCATTGCGGTCCGAGCGCCTCGGAAGCTCTGCAGAGTATATGGCGTGGCTCAAGCTGTCTTATAAAGAAAAGCTTTTACATAGTGTTATTTCTGAGTCGAATGAATCGCTAGCAGTGGTAATGGAATCTATTCGCTATGCGCGTCACGTTCAGCATAATCAGCTTCCGGATCCGAAAATCGTAAGCAAGCGGTTTGCCTCCTTTGATGTGCTTTGGGCGCCACGTGACACGATTGGTGGCGATATGTGGTGGGTATCATCCGAAAATGAATCCGGAGATTTATCAAAGCCGTTTACATTGGCAGTAACAGACTCGACGGGGCATGGCGTACCGCGAGCCATACTGTCGCTGCTGGTCAATAACTCGCTAGAACGTATCTACAGCGCGCAGCCGGATATTGATCCAGCCGATGCAGTGCTTCAGCTCGACGCTATGGTTCGCTCCGGACTAAATCAGCATATTCTTGAGGGTGAAAGTGATGATGGCTGCGATGCGATCTTGATTGGTATTGATCGAACTCACCAGTTTCTTCGTCTCGCGAGTGCGCGACTTGATCTCCTGCAGGTGAGTGCCGACGGTAATCTTGTTCATCACCGCGGCGCAAGGGCAAGCTTGGGCTATCGGCAAGTATCAGCCCAAAGTCACATGCCCCAAACACAAACAATTAGCTTTGCGACGGGTGACCTTTTTGTTGTGGTAACCGATGGATTTACGGATCAGCCGGGAGGGCAGGGCGCACGTGCGGTATCGCTCGGTCACCGCCGGCTTGCTTCGTGGGTGGGTGAATTAGCTGGATATAACGCCACCGATGCGCTTAGAGTGCTTCAAGCGCGATTTCAAGAATGGCAGGGCAAACAATCACGCCGCGATGATGTCACTGTCATTGCTTTTACGCTGTAATGTCGCTGCAGCAGCCTGAGTTTGGTAGGAGACAGAATGATGAACTACCATCAAGCAGTTACCATAGCCGATCTGCGTCAGATAGCTAAACGAAAACTTCCTCTTTCTGTATTTGGATTCATCGATGGCGCAGCGTTTGACGAGCACACTTTGCGAGAAAACGAGTCTGATTTTGCGCGCATACGTTTCGCCCCGCGTTTCATGGTTGACGTGGCGCAGCGCTTACAGGCGGTGACGGTACTTGGCCATACCTATCAATCGCCAATCATTCTCGGCCCAACTGGTTTGGCAGGCATTCTTTGGCCTTGGGGAGATTTGCATATTGCGCGAGCTTGCAAAGCACTTGGCGTAGGGTTTTGTCAGTCAACCAACTCCAATGCCAGTATTGAGCAAGTGGCAAATGCGAACCGCGATTTCTGGTTTCAGCTGTATATACAGCGAGACCGAGGATTATCAAAAGAGCTCATGCGCCGCGCATGGGACGCCGGCGCACGCGTGCTTGTACTCACTGTTGATTTACCCATACCGGGCCGGCGCGAGCGTGATGTGCGTAATGGCTTCATGTTACCGCCCCGTATAGGTCTTGATAATGTATTTGACTACGGCAGTAAGCTTGGTTGGCTGTGGCGGCTAGCAACCGGCCCGCGATTTACCCTTGGTAATTTCGATACCCCAGATCAACCGCGACGCACGATGACGACCCTCGCGAAGTACACAGCTTCTCAGTTTGATGCGTCAGTGACCTGGAAAGATCTTGATTGGCTGCGTCGCGAGTGGCAAGGCTATATGGCGATAAAAGGTATTTTGCGCGCAGATGACGCTGTACTTGCAAAACAAAATGGTGCTGACGCGGTAATTGTTTCTAATCATGGTGGACGCCAACTCGACGGTTCACCCTCTGCGGTATCAGCACTGCCCGCAATTGTTGATGCATTGAAGGGTGAAATCAGCGTATTGATGGATGGCGGTATCAGGCGCGGCGGAGATATCGTCAAAGCCTTGGCATTAGGCGCTAGCGCTTGTTTAGTCGGGCGTGCGGGGCTGTATGGGCTGGCCAGTGGTGGCCGATATGGCGTAGAGCGCGCGATCAGTATGCTGCAGCAAGAAATTGATATCACGCTGGCGCTGCTCGGCGTACCGGACTTAAGCAAGATCGACCGAGGTGCCTTGATGATGTAGCTTACGTCTGCGCTGATAATCCGTGCTGCTGAAAATGTGCGATCAGCTCACGTGATACGCGCGCTGGTTCCTCATGGTTAATCCAATGCGATACACCTGGCAATAACAGGCACTGGCCGTTGTCACAGTATTCCAGGCTCTTGTGCGCCATCTCCGGCAGCAAGAAAATATCATTCTCGCCCCATAATATCAGCGTGGGTATAGAAACCCTCCAATCCGCGTCAGACCGCCTTGGCAGGCCAAATCGAATGCCGGCGCGATACCAATCGATCATGGCCCGTAATGCCCCCGGTCTGGCCCACGCCTGCCGGTAAAGCTCAAGATCCTCATCGCGGAAGGTACCGCTGCGGCTGCTCGCAACCAGTAAATTAATCGCTGCGCGAAAATTTCTCCGCCGAAGCCATATCTCCGGCAAAACAGGGAACTGGAAAAAGAACATGTACCAGCTTTTACGCCGCTGCTGCCTGGATGTCTTCAGTGTTCGTTGAAGTATCCTTGGATGAGGCACATTTAGAATAACAGCCGAGTAGAATCGCGTCGGGTAGCAGCTAATCAGTAGCCACCCAACGCTTGCGCCGAAATCATGCCCTGCAATGTGCGCGCGCTCAATCCCGAGATGATCGAGTACCTGAATTACGTCGCCAGCTAGCTTATCCAGCCGGTAGTCGGATACCTGATCAGGCTTGTCGCTGAGGTTATATCCGCGCTGGTCGAGAGCAATCACCCTGTACCCGGCAGCAGCAAGCGGCGCTATCTGCAGTTTCCAGCTTATCCAAAATTCCGGAAAGCCGTGCAGAAGAATAACCACCTCGCCATCTTTAGGGCCGGCGGCCACCGCGTGAAGGCGCATGCCCTGAAGATCAAGGAAGATAGTTTCAAAATCGGTATTCACAATTGAAAAGAAAACTAGATTTTGAGTCAACCTACTTTGTTAACACGCGTCCAAAGACTACTTAATTACGTCTCAAAGCTTGAACAGCACAACGGTCAGATCGTCTCGTCGAGACTGCGAGCCCTGCCACTTAGAAAGACTTGCGCGTATTTCATCTGCAATGTTTTGGCAGTCTTTATCTTTATGCTCCAAAATCAACGAAGAGAGTCGCCGATAACCAAATGATACGGGACGCTCATGATCCTCACCACCGACCTGATCGGTCAATCCATCCGTGACGATCATAAATAAAAAACCGGACTCATAATGAATCTCTTTGGTTGGCAGGATGTTCGTGGCATCCTGATCTTTATAGCCAAGACTGATGCGATTAGATTTATATCGATGTAGATCACCGCGGCTATCTACATGAAATAGATCAATTTTAGCGCCCGCATACTCTAGAATATTTTTGTCACGATGAATTCTTACCATCGCAGCATCGCAACCATCGTTACTCTCGGAATCATTGAGATCCTGATTCAGGCCTGATCTTATAAAGTAATCCAGTGAAGTTAGTGCTTTGGTTGGTTCATCCGCTGTCGACTTGGCGAAAATGCGCTCAAGCGAATTACTCACTAGCAGCGATAGCATTGCACCGGGAACACCATGCCCGGTGCAGTCAGCCACGGCCAAGACAAAAGGACCTTGGTGCTGCGATGATGAAACCCAGTACAAGTCCCCGCCGATCGTGTCTCTAGGCTCCCATATCGTAGCGAATGACTGAAACCTTTCCTCAAGACGAATCGTTCGTGGTAGTTGGCCGCGCTGCAGGCGACTTGCGTAATTCATCGAGCTTTCTACAACCTCTTGTTTCTGGCGTAATTTTTGGGTTCGTTCTTCGACCTTGGTTTCAAGCAGCATATTTTGCTGTTCAACGAGCGCAGTTTGCTCTTTGCTCGAACGATTTAGTTCAAGCTGAAGCCAACGAGCACGACTGATCACCGCAAGCGCCATGATCAGCGCCTCCATGCACATACCAAATGCCAGATTAGTCCATGGATTCTTTAAAAAGTAACCTAGGCCCTGATCAGGCAGATACCGAAAGATTGTGGGAAAACCGTAGGTTCCGAATACAAAACTCAGCCGGAAGATTAGGTATGGGATGATTGCAAAAGTAAAGTAGATAGAAAAGACAAACCCTTCACGGTACCGAAGATAGCTGCAAACAAAAAATGTGATCAGCAGCAAGCTAACAGATACAGCATACGGTAGCGCAAAAAACTTTTGAAGATCTACATGATTTTCAAGGAAATAGAACCCACCAGTCAGCATCAACAAGCAGTAAATAACTGCATAGGTCACCCAGATATTGGTCAGAAGGTAAACCCTTGGAAAATACTGCTTTATTCCCAGATACTGCCCGGCAAACAAGGCATACGTAATCGCCTGAGCGTAACTAAGTGCCGCAAAAGTAATGAAGGCAAAGCTGTCACGGTGAGAAGAAGATTTCCATTCAAGATCAAAAAATTCAAATAAGCGATAGCCGTCGTAGATCCAGCTTACAAAAATTGCTGAAAATGCCAGGGAAATCCAAAGCGCATAATAGGAATTGACCTTGTCCTTTGTCTGATATGCATTGAACAGTGCAAAAATCGTCAGGGCGAACAGCGTACCGAACAGAGCCCCTTCGATATACAAGCTGAATCTTCTGAATTCAGCAAAAGTAACATCGTCAACCAGGTTTACTGAAAAAGATCTTGCATTTAAAAAAGGATGAGAATTCAACTGAATCAGTAGTGTGACTTCAGTACCGCTCTTCAGAAGGAACTTCGGAAATCCACTGTCGTGTTTTGCGATAGGTGTTTTGAGTGGACTATTATCCAAATAGGGGTTGTAGCTACCTACAAAGCCGATTGATTTCAGCTGTCGAGCGCGGCCTTCAGAGTCAATAAGGTGGGGGGTGAGCCTTTTCCAGCCAGAAGCATCGATTTGGATGAATCGATCATGATCGAGCTTGCTTTCGATTTTTTGCAAGACCCAGTAGTTTGTGTTTGATTTTAAAGACCGAATCTGCTCAGGTCTGACAAATCTGTCTTGTTGCTTGTACACCTCTTCGACGGTAACTTGGCGGGTTGGATCCTCAAATACCAATATGTCTTTATCGGTAAACACCATAGGTGTCTCCGGTGTTACCAAAATTTTTGCGTGGCTTGGTGTAAATAAGCAAGCAAAGGCTAGCAGCGTAATGCTGAAATACAATCGCTTAAACAAAGACATGCTGACACCCCCATCACGCAAGGATTATTATGCAAGTTCTTTGAGCATGATTAGTGGCAACGGCGATTGAAATTTTCTGCTGTCGCCCTAGGTAAGTCGTCCTCAGATCTCGCTCGTGATAATTATTATTTTTAGCCTGAATTTTTCGTTTAATTTTCTTCAGGAGCCAATCTAGCATACAAACTTTGTGTGTTTGTGGGCATTTGGGCAGGAGTAAATGATAATTTACATTTGGTGATCATCAACGCCCAAGTAATGAATGCACCCGCCCCGGGATGATTGCTAAAAATTTAATATTAATGAGGGCCTTTTAGGCAAGCATCCAAGCCAAACGGACAGTAGATAAATTCAGAATCAGGAGGATCTTATGCGTAAAACTTTTACCGCTACGCTTTTTATCGCATCTTTACTCGCGACGGCAGGGTCAGCCTACTGCTGCGATCCCATCACTGCTCAGGAGGCGATCAAATCAGAGGATGAGCGCTACGCCGCACAAATGAGTAATGACGTTGTGGCACTGGAGCGACTCATCGCCAATGATCTTGTGTATATCCATAGCAGCTCAACAATGGAAGATAAAAAAGTCTTCATCGAATCACTGCGTAGCGGCGCTGTAAAGTGTCGCAACATGCGCCGTTCAGATGTTGTGGTGCGTACCTTTGGTTGCGTAGCCACGCTAACGGGAATAGGTAACTTTGATGTCACATTAAACAACAAAGAAATGACCGTAGATTTGCGCTTTCATTCTGTTTGGGTCAAGCGCGATGGCCAGGTTCAATTCGTTTCTTGGCAATCCACTCGTTTGCCAGCCAAGTAGATCGATTTAATATAGCGCTTGCTGCCTGCAAGCTTGTAGGGTCAAGCAGGCGATTCGCAAGGAAATGAATCAGATCTGAAAACAAAGCGCGGTAACGTCATCTCTCCGCAAACCATCACCTTGCCAGCGACGTAATTCTAAGCCGAGCTCATGCATCATCAGTGCTGGGCTCAGGTGGCGCTGCCGCTCAATAAAGCCGAGTAGGCGCTTATACCCGTACGCCATAGGCGGGCGGCTGGGGGCAGAACCTACCTGATCTACAACACCATCGGCGGTCAGTACAAACCGGTCACCCACCCGAAATTTAAATATGTGCTGATGTGGCATGGCGTCGGCTGCATCTCGGTAACCAAGCCGTACTGCCTCGCCTCGCAGCCGATACGCCGTCCCGTCCTCGGGTATATGTATCAGTGACAAATTAGCACCAGCAAAAATAGCTTCGCCACTCACCAAGTTTAATTGCAGGGCGGCTGCGTCACATCCATCGTCGTGAGCGACCGCATTTTCATCGAGAGATTGGTCCTGATTTAGCCCACGCCGCAATGCATTGCCCAGCTGCTGTAAAGCTGCTGCGGGATCAGGACGAGCGGTAAATGCATAGATTCGCTCTAGCGTGGTACTGGCCAACAAAGCGAGCATGGCACCCGATACACCATGGCCAGCACAATCTACCACTATGATCGTGACAACAGATGACTGATCGTCTGGCGTTATCCACCATAGATCACCGCCAATCGTATCGCGTGGTTCCCAAAGCATGCCCAGCTCACGAAAATGACGAGTGTAACGAGCTTGGCGAGGTAACTGCGCTTCTTGCAGCAGTCGCGCGTAATTCATCGACTCCATGATCAGTCGATTTTTCTCCTCTGATTCAGCTAGCACTCTGCTAAGTAAGGCCTCGCGAGCTGCCAAACGATGTTCCCAGGTGAGCTCTTGTGCATTCTTGGTAGATAGACGTGGGGTGAAGCGGATGTCCCATACAAAATGTGTCCACTCTTCGCCGTACTGCAGGGCTGCTTGATCGTGCGCCACGTTGAATTGCCAATAATCGCTGAGACCCGACCATAAGAAGTTAATAAATAGGCCGTGGGGGAAAGCTACCTGATCTGGCGACGAGGTATTCCTCAACTCTGCGCGATAATAAAAATCATCTAGTCGTTTAAACCAAGCGCCGAAATATACATTGTCATGCGAATTTTTTTCGAGAATTTCATGCATCATATGAAATGCACGTTCACCAATAATCTGAATTGAATGCTCCTGAGACATCACCGAGTGACCATTGACGTGTTGGCTCAAGAGTTCAGAGCGCAGCGCTGCTATTGCTTCGTGAATATGGATCCAAGAGTCACCGTACCCAAAGCCGAATGAATAAAGGGCCTCTGGTCCAAATCGGCGCAGCACGGTAGCATGAATAGACCGACGGATCTGAAATGGATAATGTTGCTCTGGGCTAATCTCACGGATACCAAACTCCTCAAGAACTTGATGGCCAATGCCACCCAGAGAAGCCATATTGGCAATAGTCGATACCAGTTGTTCGCCGGTGATGATCGTGCCGCCGCTGAAGAAGTTAGTGCTCATACATAAAAAATTAGTACGCCTTTTTGAGCTCAGAACAGTTCATATTTCATACTGCTCATCGAGCACGCGTGATGCTCAACATACTCGCCAGTTCACCGGAATCAATCAAGGCTTTCAAGTCTTTGAAGCCACCAACAAGAACACCATCTATAAAAATCATGGGGAAAGTCGGCCAGCCGGTCCACATTTTTAAAGCATTGCGGCGGCGCCACTGGCTAAAATAGCTGCCATATTCTAGGTATTGGTACTTTATACGCTGCGAGGTCAATGCGTTGCGCGCTTTGGAAACGACTGGGTTACCCGCCATGCCAACGATGACGACTCGGTGCTGGTCTAAAGCGGCTTGCACAGCCTGTACAGTTTCCAAATGATGATCTGCAATGACCGAGCGTATGGCGGGATGCAGATGGATTTCGTCAAGAATTAGTCGCCCCATGGTCAACTCCTTGGAAGAGAGTGGGTGGCGTTAAAAATTACACAACACCGCCCGAAGATATTTGCTTATTGTGTCGAACTTCTATGTCTAGGCATTTAACAATTGTCGTACCATGGCCCGCATTGATGTAGGAAGCAAATAGATTTCATCACACACCACTGCCAAATGATACATCGCCATCACTTAATCTTTCTTTTTATTCTATCGCTCGCATCCCATATGACCAATGCCCAATCAATTGATTTCACCGATCGACAGGTCGTCAATGCGATGTGGGTGGTGAATGACGGTGTGATGGGTGGCGTATCGCAATCACAGATTCGACATGATAGTAATGGCGTAATTATCGAGGGTATTGTCTCCCTTGAGAATAACGGCGGATTTGCATCAGCAAGAAGTACTGTGACGTTTCACCGCAATACAGCGTTACTTGAAATAATGGTGAAAGGCGATGGTAAGCAGTATAAATTTTTACTACGAACCGATTCATCATCACGTACGCCGATGTATCAGGCCACCTTCAATGCAAAAGATGCTTGGGAAGTTATTCGTTTCAAGCCGAGTGATTTCAAGGCGAGCTTCCGGGGTCGTGCAGTTGATGCAAGTGACGTAACCTTCTCTGATGTTAAGGAAGTTGGTATTCTCATCGCAGATCAACAAAAAGGACCATTTCAGATCCAGCTGAAATATGTACAGGCAGTCCCGGTTATGCCCTGACAGCTTGTATTGTAGACATCCCGCGCAGACCTATTGCGCTGAAAGGTTTTTCTAATCTGGCTTACGACGCTCACGCCTTGTAAGGCCAACAAAAGCTCAGGGATTTCTGCGCGAGTTTGGATGAATAGCAGCTTTGAATGAAATGCAATCTTGATGACCCTAGGAAATCGCATCGGCGACATTCAATCTACGTATCGCCCAGATATTGACGGGCTGCGTGCGCTGGCGATTATTGCCGTCGTCGGCTTTCATGCATTTCCATTGCTTATGCCTGGTGGCTTCGTCGGTGTTGATGTCTTTTTTGTCATCTCTGGATTTCTGATCACCCAGGTATTAGTGCGTCAGCACCAGTTACCTAATTTCAGTTTTTGGGAATTTTATGCTGGCAGAATCAGGCGCTTGCTCCCATCGCTGATCGTAGTGCTGACGGCTTGCTATGCATTTGGCGCGATCGCGCTGTTAGCCGATGAATACAAACAGCTAAGCAAGCTGACACTTGCTAGCGTTTTGTTCGTTTCAAACTTCGTTCTTTGGGCTGAAACGGGTTATTTTGATTATGCAACATACGCAAAGCCCTTACTGCATCTTTGGAGCTTAGGCATAGAAGGCCAGTTTTATCTGTTATGGCCTGCGATGTTCTGGTTGGCACGCAGGTTCGGCATAAGTATGTCCAAAATCTGCATCGTGCTGATATTGGTATCTTTGGCGCTCAATTTATCCATAGTGTCTGAATCGCCAACCCATGCTTTCTTCTCGCCGGCTACCCGAATGTGGGAGTTACTTTCAGGTTGTCTGGTCGCCAAGATATATCACCTGAAAACAGGGCAAGTCGATTCTGATGGTTTCACCGCCAGGCAGGTCTCACTGCTGCGTGAAGTAATGTCGCTTTTTGGCTTGGTTCTCGTCGCCGTCAGCAGCATTTTCTTCGATCAAGATTTGGAATTTCCGGGTATTTGGGCTGTTGTCCCCGTTCTGGGTACGGCGCTGATCATTCTGTCGGGCGTGGACACCTGGTTAAACCGGCGGGTGCTATCACATAGAGCGCTTGTAAGCATTGGGCTAATCAGTTTTCCGCTTTACCTTTGGCATTGGCCGATTATTTCTTTCACAAAAATTATGATAGGCGTTAGCACGCCTTGGGAGGCTCAGGTATTACTTGTTGGTTTGGCTGTTTGTCTTTCCGTCATAACGTATCGGTTGATCGAGCAGCCACTACGGTTCGGACGTAATTTACGAACAAAAACAATTTCGCTGTGTGTCGCAATGGCTGTTTTAGCTGTGGTTAGTCTGATTACGTTTTTGCAAGATGGGTTTCCACGTCGATATCAAAACCAGCTTATTCAGGCTCAGCTCGAAGACCTCAAGTTTGATCTTCCATCGACGCAGATCTGGTACTGCGCGGATGTGTCTCAAGACGGTCCTCGCTGCCATGCGACTGGGCCGAACCCCTCGGTAGTCGTTCTCGGCGATAGTCATGCGCTGACCATCTACTCAGGATTAATTGATCGATTCAAGGAAAAACGACAGGATATAGCCCTTTTTGGTGCGAGTGATGGGTGCCCACCCTTGCTTGACGTAGTGATTCAGGATCTTGGTGGTGATGCTCGGAACTGTCTGGTAAAAGGATCGCAAGCGATCCGTAAAGTTGTTTCTGACCCATCCATCCAACATGTGATTATCACGAGCCGAGGTCCGATGTATACAACTGCGCAAGGATTTGGCGAGATAGAGTTGGAGCAATTCGGAACGTGGGCGCTTAACTTCAAAGACGAAGTTCGCGGGGTCAGAACGAACCAAGAGGTGTTTTCCCAAGGCTTGGCGAATACGCTGGACGCACTTATTTCAGCAGGTAAGACAGTTACATTTCTTCATGATGTTCCCGAGCTTGGGTTTGATATTCGCAGTTGCTTTTCATTCAGGCCATTGGCATGGCCTTCCAGCGAGAAGCATCCTTGCGCGGTGAGTAAATCACAATTTGAAAATAGAACAAAAGCCCATCGATTGATGATTGACCAGGTCTTAGCAGAGCGCTCCGCAATTAAAGTTATTGACTTGGCAGACGCCCTCTGCGACCAGCACTGGTGTTACGGCGCCAAGGAAGGAATTCTGTTTTACATCGATGATGATCACCTAAGCCACCGAGGTGCCGATTACGTCATTCGGCGTTTGTGGGATAAGTTTTAGGCTGTTTTTTGCGGTGCTGATGACAGAGCAGAGGCCTACTGAAAGTCCAGAAACCTGTAAACGAGAAATCCGTAAATAAGCTTAGTTATTTGTTGGACAGATCTTTTACCGCAGATCAATCGCCAGGCTCGACCTGGCTTACGTTCGAATGATCAGTTTTTGACTCGATCGGCAAAGCCAGAGGATCATCACGTTTCGGTAACGGTAGCGCTGCTAAAGCCTGATGGCGCTTCGCCTTGTCATACTTTGATAATACTTTGACCTCTGCATAAAACTGCGGCAAGCTACCCGAGTGCTCATAAAGCGATTGAAACGCGGGCGCCAAGTCTTCATAGAGTGCCACCAGCGCCAAATGCGCATTGGTAAGCGGTTCATTAAACCAATTATCGTAGCCGGCGTAGCCATTCCATCGCTCCTGCTTGATTTGGTTATAGGTCTGCTGTAAAGAAGACATGACCGCTGTTTTTTTCACGCGCTTCTCTGCATCACTGATATTGCTCTCATAAACGACTCGAAGCTGGTTTCGGTGGTTCGCTAGTAGTAATAGAAAATCACGTTTGCGTTTTCGGTATTCTTCGTAGTTCCTCCGTGTTTCTTCGTCGCCGGTGAAATTGAGCCATCGCTGAACGCCAATCGTCTCAACTGCTGTAGCAAAGCCCTCGTTAAACTGGGTATCGCCCGGTGCATAGGCGACTTGATGCGCAAGCTCATGAAATAGCATTCGCGCTACTTCCACCTCGGGGTAGGTAATAAAGCTTGAAAGTAGAGGATCGTTGAACCACCCGAGTGTCGAGTAGGCGGGTACGCCAGAGACGCGCACCTCATACCCCATGGCACGTAATTCCCGTGCGAATTGGTGCGCTGCTTCTTTATTGTAATAGCCTTTGTATTCAACACAACCCGCAATAGGAAAGCACCATTGTATGGGCTTTAGTGACAGCTCTGGTGTTGCCACCACATTCCACATTACATAAGGACGCTTGATATCAGCATACTTTGAGTAGCTACCATTGTCTGGCAAACTCAACTCGTCGACAGCAAAACGCCTGATCGCAACGGCACGCTGAAGCCGATGCTTGGTTTCAGCACTTACGGCAGGATCTGAGAGCCATGTATCAACCGGTTTGGCACTATTCGCGAGACGAAGCTGACCCTGTGCTGCTTGTGTGTAGTAAGACACCTGAGCGCATCCGCTAATACCTAGTGTGAAAGCCACTATCAGTAGTCGAATAGTCATCGGCATAAATGCTTTCACTTATGATACGGTGATCGTATCCCCTGAAAAGACCCGCATTACGATCATGCTTGATGACGACATCATTGAGTCATTTAAGAATAAAGCCGAAAGCTCAGGCAGTGATTACCAAACATTGATTAACGAAGCTTTACGACGAGCACTGGACCCGAGTCGGCGCCGGTAACTCTGCGTGGTCTCCGAAAAGCCCTTGATGAGCGTTTGTCTGCTTGATTGACCCGAAAGTAAACATAATTGGATTTGTGCGCCGATTCTTGTCGAGAGTCGGGCTGTACAAAGTGTTGAGGATCCTGATCCTGAGGTCAGCTGATAGTACTGGATCAATCAAGATTTCTGTGTCTGGAAAAATTTCTTCGATAACCTGTATCAGCCCATCCTTTGCAAATTCAATTTCGCTCACGGTACTCATTTTTCCTCTGATTCCTAGAATTTGTGAATTTCGACAATCATGTGCAATGCTGGACAAGAAAAAGTATTCGTCAAGTCATGCAACCCACCCCAATCACCGCCGTTCCGGTACCTGTATCGGGCTCCATCGCCAGTTGTCTTGAGGGTTCTCCGTCCCTGCCGGCTGACCGGCGGTAGGCACGGCTCAAACATTTAGATTGACTTGTACGGACAAATGCCGTACATTATCATTTCCTAAGCCTATTTCAGTGAGATTGCCCATGTTGAACACGCCTGAAACTCAAGAAAAGTCGCGCAATGCGCGCCTGGAAGCAAGAGTCTCCAGTGACCAAAAGGATTTCTTTCAGCGTGCTGCCACTCTAACGGGCCGTACCTTAAGCGAACTCGTCATCGACAGCACTCAAGAAGCTGCGGCAAAGATACTGCAAGAGCACGAAGTCATCCGCCTGTCCCGTGAGGAACAGGTTGCCTTCGTTAACGCTTTGCTGAACCCCGCTGAGCCTGGCGTGCGCATCAAGAGGGCGGTGCAGAATTATCGTCAGAAGGCGGGGCTGTGATTGGCTCTCGCACTTGTTCCGGAAAACGTCTGTCCTCTTCAAAAGACGCATGACCGCAAATCTTTCGATTGCGGCAATGAAGACCTAAATCGCTATCTGCGCGAACAGGCAAGACAAGACGCCGAAAAGCGCGTCGCTGCTCCATTCATATTCACACAGCCGAACAGCTCTTCAGTGCTCGGTTTTTATACGCTCTCAGCATCCATCAATCCGGTTGATGAACTGCAGCCAGATCTGATGAAGAGGCTGCCACGCTATGGGCAATTGCCGGTCACGTTGCTTGGAAGGATAGCAGTAGATCGCTCGGTCGGCGGCCAAGGTGTCGGGGAGTTCTTGCTCGTGGATGCCCTACGCCGTAGCTTGGAAGCGGCACAGCAGATCGCTGCAATGGCAGTGGTCGTGGATGCGAAGGACGAGCGAGCCGAAAGCTTCTATCGGCATTTTGATTTCCAGCCGTTCCAGCAAACTCCTCTGCGCCTGTTTCTTCCTATGGGGCAGATCGCTAAACTGTTCGTCTAGCAGCTTCACATAACTCGAGCTTATGCAGTATCCGTAATCGGTAGTTGGCGAATCGCTTTTGAGTTCGATGGCCAAGAGCCGTCAACGTTAATTTAGAGAATTATCACTGATGAAGACACAGCGCGATCCAAATCGCAAACCAACGCATCCCGGTGCGGTACTAAGAGAAGATGTTCTGCCAGAACTGGGATGGACACGAGGTGCCAAGTGTCCAGAAGCTGGACACCTGCAAGTGCATTGATGAGTTTGCAATTTCACACCATCTTTGTATCAATGCACACGCTCGGTTGACGGCCCTCGCCTTGCTTGCTATCTCTAAGTTATAGGTGCAATCATGAAACCAGTAATAGCCCAAATTACTTTTCGTTATCGTCCACAAGACAGCGCAACTGGTGTGACCCGAGCAACGGCAAAGCGCTTGGCCACGGTGTTGGGTGTTGATGAAACACAGGTTATTCACCTGGCGCTCCATGAGCTAGCGACAAAATTCTTGCCCCAGTATGAGGCAGATGCCGGAGCGTTAACAAAAACCCAGCGCAATCAGGTCAAAAAATCAGCACCAAAGGCTAAAGGCGGCATCAGCCGCAGCAGTATTGTTTAACTCGAAATCATCATGAAAAGAGAATATGATTTCAGCAAAGGTAAGCGTGGCGCAGTGATCGCATCCCCTGAAAAGACCCGCATTACGATCATGCTTGATGACGACATCATTGAGTCATTTAAGAATAAAGCCGAGAGCTCAGGCAGTGATTACCAAACATTGATTAACGAAGCTTTACGACAAGCACTGGACCCGAGTCGGCGCCGGTAACTCTGCGTGGTCTCCGAAAAGCCCTTGATGAGCGTTTGTCTACTTGATTGAGCCTGGCACCGCTTGAATAGCGTTGCTGTCTCCATTTGAGATACTTGCAAGCGAAGTGCCACAATGACACTACAACAAACAAAAAAGCCCCATCTTGTGAATGGAGCTTTTTGTTTTATTTGGTAGGTCGTGCAGGACTTGAACCTGCGACCAACGGATTAAAAGTCCGCTGCTCTACCAACTGAGCTAACGACCCGAAGCCTGTAATTATACTCAGACGAAAAAACTTTTGTCAATCATAGGCTTATCGGTTTTGCATGGTTTGGCTGCCAACCGCTCACTTAAGTTCTGCCAGGCGCTCTTTACCGGTTTTTGCGGCGGCACTGCTGGGAAAGCGCTTAATCAGGTTATTCAGCGTTTGCCGAGCTGCAGTTTTATCCTTCACGTCGCTTTGGCACTCGGCCATGCTGAGCATGGCATCGGGTGCGCGCTGGCTATTCGTGAAGCGCGTAATAACCGTTTGAAAAGCGGGTATTGCGTTAACGCAGTCCTGAAGGGCGTAGTAGCTCGAGCCTAACCAAAAATATCCTTGCGACAGATTGGTCGAGTCGGGAAATCGCTTCAGAAAATCAGTGAATCCTTGCGCTGCGGCCCGAAAATTCTGCGACTTGAACTGGGTAAGCGCCAGATCATAGGTGCGCTGCTCCGACATTGGTTCGTCTGCGGTCACTGGCGCTGCTGAGCTATCAGGTGCCGCTGCGTCCGGACGCCTCTGATCCAGATGTACCAGCTTACCCTCGATCGCCCCTTGTTTATTTTCTATGGTCGACTGCCGCGCCTCAAAGCTAGTTTGTTTGGCTTCTGTGTTGGATTGCCGGTTGTCGAGCGCTGCCTGCTTTTGGTCGAGCACGCGCATGCGCTGATCAAGATCGGCATAAAAATCTTTCTGCCTGCGCTGAGTATTGACGATGTCATTTGCGACCACCTCGATCTGCCCACGCAGCGCCGCGATCTCGAGTCGGAGCTTGTCGATTTCTTCGCTCAGTTTGAGCAGCGCTTTGGTGTCTGCTTTGCTATCGATACGCGCGCCAAGCGGCTGAAGCTTGCTGTCAACGCCTTGTTGTAGCGCGTCTAGCTTGGCATCAAGCCGGCTACTGAGCTCATTGACTTGTTTGCGTAAGTCCAGAAGCGAGCGCCGCGCCTCGACATCCTCAAACAGCGCATGCGCGCTGATGGGTACCAAAATGAAAAGCGCCGCCATGACGGCGGCGCGCACTACAGGCATTGAGATGTTCATTGAATCGATCAATAAACGATATCAGCGCGGCGGTTTTCCATCCACGCGGCTTCATCGCTGCCGCTGGCTTTGGGCTTCTCTTTGCCGAACGAGATGGCTTCCATTTGCGAATCACGTGCACCTGCCAGCGCCATGGCTCTGCGTACTGCCTCGGCACGCTTTTGGCCGAGCGCGAGGTTGTATTCGCTACCACCGCGCTCATCGGTGTTGCCCTGAATGATGACTTTACGATCCGGGTTCGAAGCCAGGAACTTGCCGTGGGCCTCAACCAGCGAGCGGTACTCTTCTTTCACGGTGTACTGGTCGTAGTCGAAGTAAATGCTGCGCTTGGACAGGATGTTCGACGGATCATTTACCGGGTCAACCGCTGACGCGCTTGAGGCGCTGCTCGCGCCAGAAGATTTGCTTGTGTTGCCCGATGAGCCAGCAGAAGTCGAAGGCGAAGACCCGGAAGACGATGAGCCGCCGCTCGAAGCCGACGAAGCGTTGCGGTCTTCTACCGGCGGTGCTTTATCCGTCAGCTTGACGGTCGAACACGCACCCAGCAGCGCAAAGGCAATAACGCTAATAAGTATTTTTACGCCATTCATGGCATTTCTCTCCTTGGTTGGTTAAGCAAAATTGTTATTCACTACCTGGTAAACGGTCCCCACGCGGGCTCGCGAATCGCCGACGCGCGGGCATTCAAGGTGTAGCGCGAACCACCATCAACAGACACCACGGCCAGATGCGCACGGCCGCCTGATTCGCTCGCGTACATGATGTAACGGCCGTTCGGTGCAAAGCTGGGTGATTCGTCGCGCGGCCCGTCTGACAGCCGGCTCTCTTGCCCGCTTGCCAGCTCAAGCACGTAGACCTGAAAGCGTCCCTCGCGCCGCGAAATGTAGCTCAAAAGCTTGCCATCGGGTGAGATGGCTGGGCTGATATTGTAGCTACCGTTGAACGTGACTCGGCGCCGTTCGCCGCCATCGGCATTCATGCGCCAGATTTGCGGCGATCCGCTGTAGTCGCTAGTGAAATAAAGGGTCTGGCCGTCGGGTGAAAAGCACGGCTCGGTCTCGATGTCGGCGCGGCCAGGCACGCGGCGCAGATCGGTGCCGTCAACATTCACGGTGTGAATTTGCGTTGCGCCATCGCGCGCCAGTGCAATCGCTAGACGGCGACCATCGGGTGACCATGCAGGCGCCGAATTGCTCCCCTTGAAGTTGGCCACAGCGATCCGCTGCCGGGTTGCAAGCTCCTGCACATAGACCACTGGTTTCTTGAGGTTGAACGAGACGTAGGCGACCTTGGTGCCGTCAGGCGACCAAGCCGGAGAAATCACGGGCTCGGAATCACGAAACGCGGCGAATGCGTTCTCGCCATCGGAATCGGCGATCTCAAGGCGGTACTCGTTACCGCTGCGGGCCACGTAGGCGATGCGGGTAGCGAAAGGGCCGCGAATGCCGGTTAGCCGCTCAAAAATATCATCAGCAACCCGATGCGCGGCAAGCCGAATGAATTGCGGATTTGCCTTCAGGCCCGATGAGGTGAGGGTGACGCCTTTGGTGGCGTCATGCAGACGGTAGCGAATCTCGATACGGCCATCGGCGCGGCTGAGTGTGCCGCCGAGCACCGCATCAGCGCCTTTGGATTTCCAGAAAGCGTCATCGACCGTGCCGGTTTCTCTTACCAGGTCGTTGGATGGGATCACACGAAACAAACCACTGCGCTGCAAGTCGGCAGCGATGATGGCGGTGACCTGATTATTACCGGCGGGATCATCCCAGAACTGGCCGATTGCGATCGGGATCTGGTTAGCGCCGACGCCGGCAATTTCTACCCGTAGCTGTGCAAGCGCGGTGCTGAGGGGGTAAAGACCACCGATCAGGCCGCACGCAGCCACGGATTGCAGGAAAAATCTTTTCTCGGGTGAAGCCATGGTCATGGTTCTTTCAGACGCTGCCTGACGGTAATCGACGGTGGTATCTTGCCGGTAGCAGGGTCGCGCTCGAAAGGCGCTGTCGAGTACACCGCACGCTTAACAGCCTCGTCAAACGCCGGGTAACCTGATTCGCGCAGTATTTTAATATCTTTTACGCTGCCGTCTGGTAAAAGTTCCAGCTCATATTCAATGGTTGGATTTCCAGGAACTGCATCCGACGCGACAAAGCGCGTGTTGCGTTTGATCCTGGAGGCCAGTTTGTTGAGGTAGCTGGCGTCAAATTTCGGTCCGGAGTTTCGCTCAGCCTCACCCGCGCCGGTGTCGCCGGCCATCGCTTGCAGACGTTTTAGTTCTTTTTCACGGCGAATTTTTTCCAGCTGGCTGTCTGCCGCCTCTTCCTGACGGTTTCGAATTTCCTCAGAGGCTTTGTTCGCCAATTCTTGCTTGCGCTTATCGTCTGCTTTTTTCTTGTCGAGATCAGCGAGACGTTTTTTTTCATTTTCTTCGGCGATACGTTTCTTCTCTTGCTCTTCTGCGAGTCGTTTTTTTTCTTTTTCTTCGATCTGACGTTTCTTCTCTAACTCTTCAGCCAGTTTTTTCTCGAGCTCCTGCTTGCGTTTTTTTTCAAGCGCGATATCAGGATCAGGTGTTTTCGCGACGGGCTCGGGCGGTGGCACTGGTTTTGATGGCGCAGGCTTGGGCGGTTCCGGTTTCGGCGGCTCTGGCGCAGGCTCGGGTAGCGGCTCGGGCTTGGGTGCGGCTTCGCGCGCCTGCGGGCTCCAAATCTCCGCCTCGATCGCAACCGGCACCGTGTTTTGCCAAGACACGCCAAACCAAAGAAACGCAATCAACGCGATGTGCACTAGCGCCGCCAGCAGCAGTGCTCGTAAGCGACCGGGTTCTGCCGGTACCTGGTAGGGGACAGCGGTAGCGTTCAAGGTAACGTCAACGCGTGGCAAGGCCGACGCGACCAATACCGGATTTATGCGCCAAGCTAATGGTTTGTACGACTTCGTCGTATTTGATGTCTTTGTCAGCCGCGATCATGAGCGGTAACTCAGGATGCTTGCGACTCAAATCGGCCAGCGCGCTCGCGAGTTGCGCACGGTTGTTGACCTTGTTGAATTTTTGCCCATGAATGCCGACGCTTGCTGCGCCATTTGCGCGTAACTCAATCTCAATATAGTCGGTCGGCGGCTGCGTGGACTGACCGGCTTTGGGTAGCTTGATCTCGGTCGGCGGAATCATGGGTGCTACCACCATGAAAATTACCAGCAGCACCAGCATCACGTCGATGTAGGGAACAACGTTGATCTCGGCTTTGAAGCGCCGAGTGCGCCCGCTTCTCATGGACGAGTTATTGTTCATTTCAGCGCGCCTGCCGCTGCAGGATGTTTAGAAATTCTTCAATGAAGCTCTCGAACCGGATCGAGATACGGTCAATATCATGCGAGTAGCGGTTATACGCAACCACCGCCGGGATAGCAGCAAACAGACCGATCGCAGTAGCGATCAGTGCCTCTGCAATACCCGGCGCGACCGCAGCCAGTGTTGCCTGCTGCACGTTGGCCAGACCTCGGAATGAATTCATGATGCCCCACACAGTGCCAAACAGACCAACATACGGCGACACCGAGCCGACCGACGCAAGAAAGGCGAGATGCTGTTCGAGTGCATCCATTTCACGCTGGTAGGCGGCACGCATCGCCCGCCGCGCACCGTCGATCAGTACTGCGGTATCGATATTTTTGCCGCCGAACGAGACACGCGCTTTTTTATACTCCTCCATACCCGCTTCGAAGATTCGTTCCAGCGCGCCACCACCACTACGGCGGCGGCTGGCGGTAACTTCCTCGTACAAGGCATTCAAGTTCGCGCCCGACCAGAAAGCGGCTTCGAACTCGGTTGTTTGCTGCTTGGCGCTACGTATCGAAAAAAGTTTTCTGAAGATGTAGAACCAGCTCATCAGCGACACCAGCGCGAGCAGCGCCATCACCAGCTGTACCAGTAGCGAGGCATTACTAATTAGTGCAACGAAAGAAAGATCTTGAGTGACGGTCATCATGTTGATTGGATTTCTCGCAAGGGGTGCGTAGAGGTGAGTAGCTGGGTCGGGTAGCAGTCTGCGGCAACAATAAGGTGCGTGTCGGCGTAATTACACATGAAGACGAATCTGCTCTCTAACATGTGCTGGCAAGGGCGCAGGCCGTAAGCTGACGGTGTCCACGCATCCCACTCTGACATGGCAAGTGCATAGTAATCTGGGTTGATCATCAGCTTGTTCAAGCCAGGCTTGTTGTTGAAAGCTCACCGATGCCCGGCCAAGATTCTCCACGACGACTGATATCTCAAGCTGGTTGTCTAGTCTGGCCGGTGCGTGGTAATCGATCACGCAGTGCGACACAACGAAAGCACGATGCGAGGTTTGCGATAACTCGCTTTGGTGAACGCCTGCAGCACGTAACCATTCTGTGCGGGCGCGCTCGAAAAACTTCAAGTAGTTTGCGTAGTAGACAATTCCGGCGGTGTCAGTGTCTTCATAAAAAACTCTTACCGGCCAACGAAACAAAA
>Ga0194124_10002487_pt1 | contig 20753 bp, 17 predicted proteins | sample TA2KigCas0mmetaG_FD_148605 | JGI IMG/M metagenome (GOLD analysis project Ga0194124, IMG submission 148605) | Freshwater microbial communities from Lake Tanganyika, Tanzania - TA2015031 Kigoma Deep Cast 0m | ecosystem: Environmental > Aquatic > Freshwater > Lake | place: Tanzania: Lake...
CATCAAAAATATATTAAAAATATATTATTAAAATTTGATAACTATTTTGCCAATACTACACCTAAAATTAGAGATGAAATTAGAAGTGAATTACTTACTACATTAACAAAACCATATGAGGATGCAGTTAAAAAGACAGAGTCAATATCACTTAAACAAATAGCAGATAGATATTGTAAAATTACAGGCGATATAATCAATAAATATAAAAATATTAGAGAAAATGAAATAGAACTAATTGGAAATAAATATATTGAAGAATTAGAACAGACTATTTATAGGGATGAAATAATAAATACTTATTATAGAAAAATTGTTGATTCACAAATTATGTTTTTGAAAGATAATTATTATCCAGTTATAAAAAAATCAATAGAAAATGCCAAAAAAGATTATGATAATAAATATAATGAAAAGATTGTAGAATTAGATAAATTATTAACAGATACTAATAATAATATATGGATGGATCTAGAAAAGCAAATAGATGATTTATACAGTTCATATGATAATATTGTTGATGAATTATATGATAATTTTAATAATAAATTAAAAGTCCATAATATTGAAATAAAAACTTTTGGTTTTCATTATGGTAATAATAAATATGTATTAAAAAATGGTAATGTAAATAATGAAATTCTAACAGAAATAAAAAATGGTAATGTAAATCCTAATATTCTTACTGAAGAAAAAGAAGATTTACTAACTAAATACAAAGCAGAAATACTAAAATATAAAGACAAGTTTATTGAAACAAGGAAAGAAAATTTAAGTGTATATCTAAAAGAATCAAGATATATAAATAATAATAATTTGGATGAAGTAAGGAAAATATATAAAAATATTAAGGATGGAGAAAATGATGTATATTTTATGGATATATTACCAGATCATAATTACATTTCGCACACAAATTCAAATATACAAATAAAATATGATTTTATAGTAAGTAAAATTGGATTATATGAAATACAAACGAAGGAAGATTTTGAGAAAAAATATTCTCAAAAAATTATAAAATTGTATTATTCATTAGATAAAGATTATTTGAAAGAATGTAAAACTATTACAAACAATAAACACTTATTTAATGAAACTATTACAAACATAATAAAACACAAGATTATTGACAAACTATTCTTTTTGTTGATATAATTAAGTATAATTATTTATCAAGTGAAAATAAAAACTTATCATCAACAAAAGTTATTTTTATATATGAGTTATTATGATTTATAACAGTCATTAAAAGTTGTATCATAATTGACAAATAAAAATTTAGATCACAAGTTCTTAGTATATATTTTTTAGGAGAGATAATTTCAAGAGATTGTTTAAAATTTTCAGTATTAAACTGTTTTATTAAAGATTTATCAGAAGTTTTTAGTATAGATTTCATTTCATCAATATGTTGAAATATTTCATCACTATCTTGACTTATTAGTGTCTCTTGTTTAATCTTTAATAATTTATATGCATTCATAAATCTTTCAAAATATACAATTGATTTAACAATATTAGTTTTACGATCAAATATATGTATAAAATTAGCTAAATTTTCAATCATAGAATGAACGAGTTGGTTTTCTGTTAAAAACTGTATTTTATCTTCAAGAAATTCATCAGTATAATAAATCATTGTTCCAATAACATGCATAAATGAACCTATACTAAAATAAGTTTTATTAGTAAAAAAATTTATATAGGATAAGCAATCTATAATTTGTTTTCTAATTTTAGATTCATTTTTTTTATATATATTTTTTACTAAAAATTCAAGTATTCTCTTCTTATCTAAAAATATTTTTTCTCTATCTCTAGAAATTTGTCTAATCCATTCATCATAAAAATTAGTTTTAATCTGCAATGGTATTGGATGATAAAGATTATCCATAATTATCTGTAATCTTATAATAGACCAGATGTCTTGAGACATATTTTTTTGATTAATATTTTTAAATTTTTCAAAATTACTTTTTAGATAAGTAATAAGATTTTTATCATAAGATGTAATTTCACCTCCTACATGTATTTTATTAGACAATTGTGTATATTTTGTCTTGTATTTTATATATTTATTTTTATACATTATATAATATATTTAATAAAAATATTTATGAGAATTTTATTATTTATATACTTTTTAACCAATTAGAAAAGTTAAGATGTGCATTTAGAAGATATATAATTCTAAAATAATTATTGATGTAGTATAAAAAATAGTAGTAAATAAATTTATAATATTAGTATATAGATGAATAAGATAAAAAAGAATATAGAAAACCTTTTATTATTGGAGGTTTTGGATGTACTTTAATAAAAAAATCAACATTTGACATTAAAGTAGAAAATAAAAAAATATCAAATTCAAAAATAATAGTAGAAGGTGAAGATATTGGTTTTTTTATAAATTGTTATAATGCTGGATTAAAATGTGAATATTTACCAAATTGCGAACAACCGCATTATTATGATAGATAAAAAGAAATAAAATTTATGATATAGATTGAAAGGCAAGAAATATAAACATTTATATAAATTATATAATGTATAAAAATATTATAACAATAATTTATATATGGATTATTACGATAATCATGATAATCAACAGGAAGGTGGTAAAATAATAAAAAAAAAAATAAAGATGGTTGAATATGAGAATCATACTGCATATGAGTTTAATAATATAGACGATGATAAACTTACAGAGGAGTCTGAATTTCCTATAGCCTCAATATCAAAAATTTTTATTATTATTTCACTATTGTTGTTACAAGAAAGATGGGAATTAAATATAAATAATAAAATTGGTAAATATCTTGATTATAAAGAAATTAAAGATTTAAAAATTATAGATATAATAAATCACAGAAGTGGATTAAAAATATGGTATTATAAAGTTAAGAATTTTATTTCAAAAATGAAATATAATTCAGCTTTTGAGGTATTTAAAAAACACAATAAGAAGAATTTAATTGATAATGAAACAATTGGTAAATATACTTATTCTAATATTGGATATATAATATTAGGAGTATTAATTGAAAAAATAACGAATGCACCATATTATGATTTTATTAAGGATAATATATTAGCACCATTAAAAATGGATAAAACAGGAATTAATAATTGTAATATAACACTATATAACATCAATGGAAAAAAATTAAATAAAAATCAAATATATGCCAGAACTTTTGCTAGTTCAGCAGGACAATTAAAAAGTTGTATAAAAGATCTTATAAAATTTAGTCATTTTGTTAAATTACTTAAAAAACATTCTTTAGAACAATTAAAAGATATGTATATATGTAAAAATAATATTAATGAAATTACTTTATATCATAATGGTGGAATAACAGGTGCTAAAAGTGAATATAAAGTATTTTATGATAAACATTGGAAAGTAAAAGATATTTATATAAAATTAAGAACAATAGCTTTTTAATTTTTTGATAATAATTCAATACACTCAACATCACATACTTCATCAGCCAACATAAGTGCTGTTTTATTTAAATTATTTTTAATATTAATATCTGCATTATTTTTAAGTAATAAATCAACACAGCTTATATTACTATATTTAGCAGCTAATATAAGTGCTGTATTACCTAAATTATTTTGAAGATTTACAAGTGCTCCTTTATTTATTAATAATTTAACAATATTTTCAAAACCGAATCTACTAGCTCTCATAAGAGCTGTATTTTTATTTTTATCAATAATATTTACATCGGCGCCATTATTAATTAATACCTTAACACATTTATAGTATTTTTCATCATTAGATATACCAGAAACTAAAATTAGTGGTATAAAATCTCCTATATTTTTATTAATATCAATACATTTTTTATTTATAAAAATATCAATTAATTGAAAGCATCCTTCATTACATAAAAATATAAGAATAGATTCATATATATTATGAGGAATATAATCAATTAATAATTCAAAACATTTTATATGATTATTAATAATAACTTCTGTTAATGGGTTTTCACCAACTTTATTTGAAACATTTATATTGGCTCCATATTGGAGTAATATTTTCATACAATCTAAACTACCATATTTGGATGCTATAAGGATAGGTGTATCTCCTAATTTATTAGGCTTATTTATTAAGTCTCTGTTTGATATTAATAATTCTATATAATCAGGATTATTATGATAACATGCTTTTATTAAAGCAGTATCACCATGTTCATTCACTTTATTTACATCTGCACCATTTTTAATTAATAAATTTATAAAATTAAAATTATTTTTTTTTGAACATGCTAATATAATTGGTGTATCACCATAATTATTAGTTTGATTTATTAATGCACCATTTTTTATTAATAATTCTATATATTCAGAAAAACCATAATTAGATGCCCGTAGTAATGCTGTATAACCATCATTATCAATTTTATTTACATCAGCACCATTTTTAATTAATAAATCTACACAATTAAAATTATTTATTTTTGAACATGCTAATATAATTGGTGTTTTACCTAAAATATTAGTATTATTAACGTCCATACATTTACTTATAAAAAATTTTAAACTTTCGTCATCGCCGCTTTCTGATACTAGTGAAAGTGCTGTATCATTATTAAAATTAACTTGATAAATATTAACTCCTCTATCAATATATAATTGAACACAATCATGATTACCAGATTCACAAGCACCTAAAAACGGAGGATATGTTTCAGAGATATTTATATCAGCACCTCTTTCAATAAGTAATTTAACGACTTCTATCAAACCTTTTCTAGATGCTAATTCAAGAGCTGAAAAACCACGTTCAGTGACATAATTAATATCACAATTACTATCTAGTATTAAATTAAGAATGTTTAAATTATATATTACTCTAGAAAGTGGTCTAGGTTCGCCAATATTTACATCTGCTTTATTTTCAATTAATAATCTTACTAAATTTTCATTAGAGTTATCTATAGCCAGTATAAGAGCTGTTGATTTAAAATTATTTAAATAATTAATGTCAGCATAATTTTTTTGTATATATTCTCTTAATTTCTCTTCATTATTAAATATACAAGCTAAATGTAAGCAAGTATTTCCATTTACATCTGTCGAATTTTTACATTCAATTAAAAGTATATTAAAAATATCAATAATTTTATTAAATAAAAAATTTTGTATATTTTTGGGCTGCATATCATAAAAACACTTAAATTGTGGTGAAAAAATTATTTTTTCATTAATATAATATAAAAATTTATATATAATATTTAAGTATTTATAATCATGGATATGTGTATAAATTTTTTCATCATTATCAAGAACAAATGAATGTCCTTCTCTAATAATAATATTAAATATAAAACTTATTTTATTTAATTTTATTTCTATATTAGTATCTTTTTGTATTAATTCATAATCATCCTGAAATTTAATATTTATATCTTTAAAAATATTATTAAAATTTGATATACCACCTGGTATGGTGGATCCATTAAAGATATAATTTAATACATTTCCTACATTATTCACATTAGATTTTATATTATAGGTATTAGGAATATTATAATCTATATTAGGAACATTTGATATTAATTCAACAAATTCATCCATAATTATCTGTGTTTCTTTTTTATTAGGTTCATTATTAATTTTTATAATTATTCCCTTAATTGATTCACTAACACTTTTGGGTAATAAATCTAAATTATATTTATTTTTATCCCATGTAATTATTTTTAATAATTGTAACATAGCATTTTCAACACAAGTAGTGAAATGTTGTTCATTTCTAACACTAACTGAATTTGAAACTAAAAAAATATTAACTTTATTTAAGAGAATTATATTTATATCTTCTTCAATATTTAGTTTTTTTATTTTTTTAGAATATTTATAAATTTGCTTTTCATTTTTTTGAAAAATATTTTGTAAAAAATTAATACTATTAATTGGATATAAATTTTTACTTAATGATCCTACAGTTAATTTTTGATTAATATTACGAAAATATATCCAATTTATTAAAATTAAATTAATTAAAGAAATATTAAATTCTAATTTAAATTTAATTTTAATATCAATAATATTACAAGTAGTAATAAAATTTTTTAATTTTTCTATATCTTTATAAAATTCGGAGTCATCAATATTTGATTTTAAATATTGATTAATACTTTTTTTTTTATGTTCTTCAAGAGATATTTCTTTTTCCTTATTATAAAAGAATTTATAAATATTATAAAAATCTTTTATATTTTCTATATTAGGAAATATACATTTAATTGTTTCTCTATTAAATTCATTAAGTAATAAATAGTTCAGTAATTCATGTAATTTATTAAAAAAAGAAAAACAATTTAATATACTATTTATTTGAGCAATTCCTAAAAAATTATTTTCTTTTATATTAAAAATTTTAGATGATATATAAATTCTAAAATCATTAAATTCACCAGAAAATCTATTTTTTTTTTGTGTAAAAGATTCATTAATAATTTCAAGATATTGTAATAATCCAATAATAATATTAAAATTATTCTGTAGAGAACCAACGTGATAAGGAATAAAATCATTACCAAGTTTAACTGTTAAATTAGCTAGTGTAGATATATCTGAAATATTAAATATTGGTTTATTTATTTTAATATTTGTTTTTTCAAAAAGATATTGTTTATTTAGTAAATAATTTTTATTTGAATCTTCATTATTTTGTAAAATATAGTTATCTTGATAAATAATATTTATATCATTTTTTTCAAATGGTAATAAATCACAATTAATTTCTGGAATAATTCCACCTTTTAATAAATTTAGGTATTTAGTTTTATATTTTAAATATTTATTATAATATTGCATAAAATGTTATATTTATTAATTATATTATATAAAAAATATTATAATAATTATCGATATTATAAATAAAGATAGGAAAAATAAATTTTCTACACAAAAGTGTAAGAGGATACATAGAAGATATACTTGAAATTGGATGAAATAACATATAATAAATTATTGATTAATTTTATTTATCTTTAATTAATTATATATAATATGAATTTTTTGTATAAAAATAAATATTTAAAATACAAAAATAAGTATATACAATTAAAAAACCAATATGGAGGTAATCCTAGTTATTCTTGGTTAATAAAAGATAATGAAGAACTACCTCGTGTATTAGAACCTGAATTCCAAGAAGATTTAGAAACTCAATATAATTTTGGTCAAGCTGTTAAAATTTTATTTCAAAAAAATACTTATTATATTACTCCTAGTGCCAAATATAAATTTGAAAATAAAATATTAATACGGGAACAAAAAATTAGAAATATTAATGAACAAGAATATTATTTTTTTGAAGCATTAAGAGAATGTGCTATACAAAATAATGTAATTTTACGTGTAGCTGGAGGATGGGTAAGAGATAAAATTTTAGAAATACAAAATGATGATATTGATATAACTATTGATATAATGACAGGTAAAAATTTCTCTGAACTTTTATTTGTTTTTATAAATCAACGCCCAGATTGGAAGTGTTCAAAACCTGCTATTATTCCTGAAGATGCTGAAAAATCTAAAAATTTAGAAACATCCACAATGAAAATAAGAAATCCTGAAGGTAAAATATTTGAAATTGATTTAGTTGGGCTTAGAAAAGAAGTATATGATAATCCTGAATCTAGAATTCCAACAATTATAAACGCAACAATTGAAGAAGATGCGTTGCGTCGTGATTTAACAATTAATTCATTATATTATAATATTAATACAAGTAATCTGGAAGATTATGTTGGTGGAGTAAGAGATATTCATCGTAAAATTATCCGCACTCCATTAGATCCTATAAGAACTTTTAACGATGATCCTTTGCGTGTATTAAGAACTTTAAGATTTTTATGTAGATTTAAATTTACATTAGATCCAATTACGGACTTTGCGATTGGAGATCAAGAAATTAAGGAAAAACTTGGAAGAATAATTTCACGACCACGAATTGGAAATGAAATACTGGGTTTTTTTAAAAAAGGAAGTAATCCATTAATAGGATTTACAAAAATTCATGAAAAAGGTTTATGGAATATAATTTTTGGCGGTGAAGGAAACTGGGGCGATGAATCAATACTTTTATTAAATAATCTTGGTGATAAATCTATAATTAATACATTAGCTACTATAACATATCCTTTATATATAAAAGATATTGGTAGAACTTTTCGTTTGAAAGAAAAAACATCTGTAGATACTTGTATAACTGTTGATTTACGTCTTAAAAATGAATATGAAGCCATAATTAATAAAATTCATAAATCTATTTATAAAATTATTACTATTTTAGGCGAAGTAAATCCAACATTATGGAAACGTTCAGATGTTGCTTTAATTATTATTGATGCTGAAGATTATTTAAATAATATGATTGAAGTTGGGAAAATATTAAAAGAAGAATTATTTTATAATATTGATTGTTTTATTACTAAATATAAACTACAAGATAGTTATAAACAAACAAACTTCGATTCAAGTTTAGTTTGTAAAAGTTTTGATTTATCTCCGTCTGATGGTAGAAAACTTGGAGTTTTATTAAAAATTTTATTTGCTTGGAAATTTGATAATCCTCCAGGAAATTTTGAAGAAGTTATTAAATTAAAAGATAAATTTTTACAAGAAACAGAAGAAAAAACAAGAATAGAAGAAGCATTATTTGCTGAAAAACAAAAACAAAAAAAAGCACAAAATAAAGAAAAAGAAAAAGGAAAAGGAAAAAAAATATAATTATTTAACATTCATAGCCAGGCCATATATGATATATTCGTCTAATATTTTGAAAATTAATAGTAATTCTTTCATATTTCAAATTTCCAGCCAAGGAATAAAAATCATCATCAATATTTCTGGGATCAAAAGTATTAACAACAAAAAAATAAGATCTCATATTATTAGAAGTCACATAATAATCTTCTTCAAAATATCCAAAATAGTTAGTTTCATGATAATCTAGTTCATATATTCCTGTATCTTTTTTTATAACAATTTCATAATAATTACCATCACCATAACTAATTTCATTTAAATATTGATTTCTTTCTATTAAACTATGATATATTCTACCATTAAACTCTTTTGTTGAAAAAAAGTATTTACAATATAATAAGCGTCTTATAATATATTTAGCTTTATTTCTTGCATTTATAAGGTTTTCTATCTCTAAATCTGATAGATCAATCATTCTATCATCAGCATAAGGATCTCCTATCCAAGATATATTATCTAAAAAGACACCATCATCAGTATATTCATCATCAGAATCCACATACATTGGTTCTACTTCTATTTCTTCTTCTATATCTTTATCTGGTTCTATAGTTTTTATATATAAGTTATTTCTACATAAAGGACATGAACTATTATTTTCTACTATCCATTTTATTATACAGTTAAAACAAAATGTATGTCCGCAAGGAGTTTTAACATTATCTATATTAGTATATATATGTTTAGTACATATAGGACACTCTTCCATATTTAGATATATATATACATAAAGATAATATTTATATATCAATTTTTATGTAAATTTTGATTAGTTGTAGTAAATTATATATTATGATATTTAGTTATAAAAAAAATACTGTAAAATTAGCAATCTATCAATATTATTAAACAAAAATCTTTTAACATTTTGTAAATAAGACTTGTTAAAAAGTTATAAAAATTAATTAGTTAAATAAAAATATGTAATAATAAATAAAATCTTTCTCTTTTTACATTCAATCACTGAGGGGTCATTCGGTTCTTCACATGTGGTATTGACCTGATTTGTCACATTTTGACCCCATGCTGCAACTCTTCAGGCAGTGATGACAATGTTTCATGGGTATTTGGCTCCCCATTTTTGTTATGGTGGAGAAGATCTTTGCCTGAGTCTCGACTTCTTCTGAAGTGGTGAGCCAGCTAGCTTCGCCACTCTCAAAAAAGTCATCGAGAGCCTTGATGCCTTCAGCTGTGAGGAATCTCTTGAACTCCTCAAGTTTGTAAAGTGTATCGAAACGCACCAGAGGATCTCCTGCGGATTTCCAGTAGGTGATAAGCAACCTGTGGAATTCAGGATTGCTTCCCATCAGATCAGTGATCGAGGACTTGGTAGTGGCGGCGGACATTTTAGATTACTTTCTTAAATGATCAATAGATATATTAGCCCCCAAACATTTTATAATTTCAACTTTTTATAAAGTTAAAATTATAAAAAATTTTTTTTATATTAGTATAAATGATGAAATGAATAGTATATTATATCATAATCTTTAATTTATGTTTGATAATAGTATTATATTATACGTGTATTATTAGTAAAAAATACTATCTAAATTTTTTTATGCCATCGTAGAATATCTAAATTTTGATTAGTTTTTATCGACAATTCTTTTTTATCAAGTTTATTTTCAAGGTAGTATATTAATTTATCAATTTTATCTTTATCAAACAAAATTGAAGATAAACATTTTAGAAAATTGATAAAAACGTTATCATCTAATTTATATATAATAGAATTACTAGAAATAAATTTATCAAAAGCATAATCAGATATAAGTTTATTTTTAATTAATTCGCAATAGAATCTATAAATATCTTGTTCTTTAATATCTAAATTTTCTTTATTATTAATTAATTTTTTTAATATATTAATATTATTTGTATTAGCGAGTGCTAAAAGCACTTTAGATTTAATATTTACATTTCTTGTTTTATTATAAATATTTTTTAATTTTTTATAATTAGTAGATTGCACAATAGAAAATAAAGAGTCATATATAAAGAATTTATCAAAATTATTACTAATATTTATATCATAATATAAATCAAAAATTTTATAAGATAAATCAATATATTTTTTTATACCAAGATGTTTTGAAAATATCGTTAGTAAATAATTTATATAATTCTCTCTATAAATAACATTTGAATTACAAGAAGCAAATAAAAGTGATTGTAATTTTTTCAGATAGAATTTGTTTATATATTCAATTAATATTGATAATAGTATAGTATTATTTTTTTGAGTAAAAATATTAAATAGATTAATAAAATTAATAAATAATATTTGATACACATAAAAACATTTATCAATTAAATTAGCGTCAATAGGTAAAGTATTAAATATTTTATAAACATTTAAAAATAAATATCTAATATCTACAACTTTATTAAGATATAATATAAAACAAGTATCAATAAAATATATTTTATCAATATTATTTAATAAATTAATATCTGGCAAAATATTTTTGTAATAAATTAAGCAAGGAAAATCAACATTACTATTTAATATAAATTTTTTTTTATTTGTTAAATTAATCTCAATAATTTCATTATTAAATTCTATCCATTCATCATAGATTTTATTATCTTTACTATTTTTATATTTAAAACCAATTAAAAAAGATATTTCATACTTTTGATTATCTTTTAAAAAATTCATTTTATTTTTCTTTAGTATTAATTTATTATTATTTTTGGACACTGTTATAATTGGATAACCTTTAGTGGTGGTTAAATCTGTAATTAATTTAATTATATTTCTTTCTGAATGTTTTTGCAGAATATCAAAAAGGTTTTGAGATGAAACATTTTTATATTTGTATTTATTTAAATATTCTCTTATAGCTAATTTAAAATTTTCTAATCCCATAAGTTTAATAATATAATTCATAACACAACAACCTTTTTGATAAGATATTTCATCAAATATTAATTTTAAATCGTCTTCTTTTGTTGTATTTACCAAAATAGGATGAGTGCTATCAAAACCATCACATATAATTATTTTTTTAAATTCACTTGTATAAAACATATCTTTCATTAAATATTCATTATCATATTTTTCAATTATAGCAATCCATGAAAAAAGAGTAGCAAAGGTTTCATTTAACCAAAGAGAAGACCAACTATCAAGAGTTACTAAATTACCAAACCATTGATGAGCCATTTCGTGATAGATGGTTATAATAACATTAATTTTATCTATAATATTTGTATTTTTACAACAATATAATAACTCTTCTCTAAATGTTATTAAACCCCAATTTTCCATTGCACCTGAGCTAAATTCTGGAATACTAGCGACATCTAATTTTGGTAAAGAATATTTAATATCAAACCATTTTTCAAAAAATTCTAATGATTCATAATTTTTAATAATAGAAAATTCAATATGTTCTGCAATATTTTTTGGAGCATAACCATTAACTTTAGTATCATTTATTGTAATTAAATCTTTTTCCAATACTTTTTGTATATCACCAATCACTAAACATAAAAGATAAGTTGGCATTAGTGGAGTATTTTTAAATAAAACAATTTTAGTATCATCATCTAAAATTTTTTCATAACTAGCAGGCATATTTGATAAAAATACTTTATCTTTTTTTGATCTAAGAATAATTCTAAAGATACTTTTATATTTAGGTTCATCAAAACATGGAAACATTCTTCTTGCTCCATCAGTTTGAAATTGTGTTGATATAATAGAATTATCTTTATGTTTTGAATAATAAATACCAAATAAATCTGTAGATACGTTTCCTGTATATTTTATTACAATAATATTATTTTCTTTTTGCTTATCAAAAGGAATAATTAATTTATTATTTTCTGTTATAAAAGTTACTTTATTTTTATTAACTCTAACATTTTCAATATTTAAATATACTGAATCTAGATATAAATTATTATCCTCATAAGATTTATCAACATCTAAATTTATTTTAACTATTCCTTCAAATGTTAATTTATCAAAATTTATATTTAGATCTATTATATATTTATTTGGGATTAACATAATTATATAATATATATAAAAAAAATTATATTATAATAATTTAATATAAAATTATTATCTTAATAAAGTAATCTAATTACATATATCTATTACTATAAGATTAATCCGACATATTATATAAACCAGTTTCTTTTTTTAATGAATTTAGTCTTATTTCAATATCTAAAATAAATGTTGAAAGTTCATTCATATCTATATTATTTTTATTTTCTTTTACTAAAGTAATAAGTTTATTTAGTTTTTTTTTATAATCTGTTGGAAAATAATCTGATAATATAATATTTGAATTTGTTGTTGTAAAATTTTCTCTACAATACGAGCACTTAGGAATATCACCTAATTGTGTAAAACGTTCTTCATGCCTTGTTTTAGAAAAAAATTGTTCCATAATATATATATAAATATATTTTTATTTTTTTTTGTAAAATTTAAATAATTTGATTTTTATAAATTTTTATAACTTCAAATAATAATTTCATTCTTTTTTCAAAAACGAGATTTATATTAATAATATTATTTATATCATCTCTAATATTAATTGCTCTCCATTTTTTTAAATATTTATTTTCATGAGAATATATTTTAGATTGTATAATTTCTAAGTATTTTTTAATATCATTAATAATTTCATAAGTTGTAAATAAAATTTGTTTTACAGGTTCAGGTAAAATAATATTTTTTTTATTAATTTTATAATCATTATGTAATATTAAGCACGAATCATTAACTATACTATTATCTATTATTTCTATTTTTTCTAATTCATATTTATCTTCTTTATTTTTAATTTTTATATTGTGATTAATAACAATATCATTTATTAAACTAGATATAATATCTAAATTATTACATAAATCAGATTTAAATAGTTCTCTCTTAAATACTTCCAATTCTGATTCTTTTTGACATAATAAAAATTTAATTATACTCGATGTTGTGCTTATTGTGGTACTTATTGAACTTAAAATTATGTCCTTAGTTACCGCAGTTCCAATCAAAGTGAAACTCATATTAATATTAAATAAGATAAAAATTATTTAATATTTATAACTACGAATTATAATTATTTTTTTCTTTTTTTGAACAATTACAGAAAATATAAATTATTAATATTACTATTAATACTATTAAAATAATTTTTATTATATCTGAGACATTATATTTATTAACGTTTTCATTATCATTATTATTAAATGATTCAACTACTTTTATACATGGATTACCACCAGCTGAACCAAAGCCACATTTATAATTATCTTGAAAAATAAGAGGATTAATCTGATTGCATGTTCCATCACCAACACCGGTGACTCTCATTTTATTATTAATTCCGTATAAAAATGTATTTGTTTTTGGATCATACACCGTATTTTGTTTATTAGCATATTCGTATGGATTTTCAGTGCAACTCATATATATTATTATTTTTAAATTAATTTTATATATGTAAAATTAATTTTTTATATCATTTTTTGGAGTTTTATTTTTTTTTTCCTTAAATTTTGTCACTAAAATTAATTCTATATCATTTGTTGATTTATATTGTATATAATTTTTTTTTATACATCTAAAATGAATATTATTTATTTTTTTCCTAAATTTATCATTTTTTTCAAAAATCTTTAAACATATCTTTAAAAGCTTACTATCATCTGTCATTATTTTATTTTCCATTTTATTTATAATATACCAACGATTATACATTTTATATAATATTTCACACACAAATTTCTCACTATCAAATCCTTTAATATTATCTGTTAATTTATTCAAATCTAAAATAAAAAGTTGTTTATCTACACTAAAACCTCTTAATGAATTTTCAACAACATCTCTTTCAAAATTTTTTGAAATTCTTTTTAAATCATCTTTATATACTTTTTCTTTTTCTACTTCACTAGATAATTCACCTAATATTTTTTTTCTAAATAAAATATCTAAATCTTCCATTTGTCTTTCTGGATCTAAATTTTTTTTTATCTTCTTTTTCTTTTTTATAAAAATATCATTTTTAACTTCTTCATCATTTTCTTCTTGAATTATATTTTCTTTTTTTTCTATAATATTTATTTCTTCTCTATCAATACTTTTAATTTGTTCTACTTTATTTATAAATTCTTCATAATCATCACTATCAGAATCTATATTATTTTCCATTTCTATATTATTATTTAATGAAAATTTATTTTTATAATATTTTAATATATTTTTATTATTCATAATTTTTTCTTTAAGTAAAATTTGCAGAATATTGTATCCACTAAAACCTATACCACACATTTTAATTATATTTAGACTTGTTGGTATTATATTATTAAAAATATTATCAATAATACTCATTATTACTATAATTAAATATAAATTTTTTTCTTTACACCCGTAAGTGATTATAATTATAATAAATTTACTAAAATTTATCTATTATTTATATAAATTTTTTATAGAAAATTCTTTATTATAATAATGAAAAAAATCACTAATTGTTGTTCCAAAAGTTTGATGTGTAGTATTACTAATTTTAGTATTAATATGTATCTTTGCTTCGTAATTACTTTCATAAGGTATAAATTTATGAATTATATGATTTTGAATAATTTCTTTAGTAAAATAATTTTTACCATCAATATGTGGTTTGTACAAATTAAGCATTAAAAGTAATATATAAAAAAGATTATTATGTTGTCTTAAACAATTATAACATAAATTACATAATTCAGTAAATCTTTTATAATGCTTACTTTCTAATCCTCCCATCATGTCTATCATATCATTTGTTAATCTTATTTCATCCATTCCAAATGTTTTTTTTGTAAATACTTTTGGATCATAACCAAGAATATAACTAAAATCTATATGAAATAAATATCCGTCTTTAGATACCATTATATTATCTAGATGTCTATCTCCAATACCTAATAAATAACTAATTACACAATAACCTGCACAACTATGAATAAATCTATATCTTAATATTTCAATTGAAAGGTCTCCGTTGTTTTCAATTATAAAATTTTGGATTGTAAATTTTAATTTAGTATGAATATTGTACAAAGTTTCCGAATTTGGAACTATCTCTATAAATCCATCGTCTGTTGTTATTGGTAATATATTATAATTTATTAAATGTAAATCTATATCTAATTCTTTCTTAACAATTAATCCCATTAAATAAATAATCTTAATTATAATATGATCTTTCCTTATATCTTCTTTCTTATGTAATATAGAAAAATTAGTATTTGAAATTGAATTATTACTATTTTTCCTTATACAATTAAATGTTAATAATACTGGTTTTGTAGCACTATTTTTTATTTCAATTTTATCTATATCTAATCCTACTGATATTTGATTTGGATTTACTGGCAAACTTATCGGACATATATTAAAATATTTTTCATTTTTAATATGACTATTTATTTCATCAACTAAATTTATATCATCACCCGAATATAATAATATATTTGACATATCCTTTATAAATTTATTGCTATTTTTTAATACCTTTAAAAATTTACTTTCATCTATTGAATTTTGTAATTTTTTCTCTACTTCTCTGTATATATGACAATACTCTGAATCATATTTCTGTATATTCAACTCGTAGTAAAAATAATTTAAAAATAAATAATTAATTTTTGATATATCTATCAAATAATCTGTTATTTGACATTTTATGGTGCAGCTATTTTTTATATTTACACAATTCTCTATATTATCTATATTTTCATTATCATATATATCACAATAATATCTAATTGAAAATACTAAATATGGTAAATATGATATTAATTCATTTATTGTTGAATTACTTAAACTCTCAAAAATATATTTTCTTACATTTTTGTTGTTTATACAGGGATATAAACATATAATCGCATCCTCTGGTGAAAAACTTTCATTACAACCTAAGGCACATGATAAATAAATACACGAAAAACATCTCTTTTTATACAATAATTCGTTTATTTCTTTTTTCTCTTCAGCAGTTATATTAGCCCATTCTATAGATTTTATTAGTGGAATTAACCATTTTGAATGACCCGCAAAATAATTTCTATTAATCCATAACATTTCTCTTTCTTTCTGTGTATATTTATGATCTGGTAAATAATACTGTATTTCTTTCAAACTTTGTAAATAAAATTTTGATATTTTATACCATGATTTACTTACTGATGCCATCTTTTTATATGATGCTACATCTAATGTTATATTGGAAAATACCTTTATTAAATCTGATATTTCTAATATTTTAATTATATATTTATAACATTTTAAACATACTCTTTCTTCATTTGGTTCATATCCAAATATTTGCAAAGTTTTGTTTTTTATTGTCGTTGGTATGTAATTCTTTATATCTAATAAATTATATTCAGGTTTAGGACAATTATCTATAAATTTTGGTATCTTAATATAACAGGAACAACATTCATAACAAAATATTCCTCCACAATTTCTACAATGATGTTTTCTTCTAAATATACCAAAATATTTATCACATACTAAACATTTTTCTATTATTGTATCACTAACCCACGTATTTCTCCTTCTTTCTTCATTTAAATTTATAAAACTATCATCTATCATGTAAAATTTTTCATCATCCATAACTCTACAATTAATTAATATTATTTTTTTATATTATTAAATAATCTTGTTTTAAATTTATACTATATATATAATTATATATATATGAGCTTTACAACATATGTCACAACTTGGAATAATGATCCTCTCGTTCAAATTCAAGATATGATTAACAAAAATGTAGTTCTTAATAATACTAGAATTGTTTTAGCTTTTGCTAGTTTTAACTTTAACTCTACTGATTATATACCCAGTTTTGGTAGTATTTCTATGCAGCAAGTCCAACAGATTACAAATCTAGTTCATTCTCATGGTGCTAAAATTAGTTTGTCAGTAGGTGGTGCTACTTATCCATTCTATGGTTCAGATCTTTATCCTAGACCAGGTGATTTGGCAAATAATATAAATCAAGTTCTTATTAAATGTGGTTTTGATGGTGTTGATTTTGATATTGAAGATTACTATGGTAATGTGCCAAGTGATTTTGCCAATCAAGCTGGTTCTCTTATAAATACTCTTAGAAGTCTTAATAATGGATTGTATATTTCTTTAACTACACCAGCACAAGCATGGGCGTCTGGTTGTTATCAACAACAGCTAATTAATTTAACTATAGGTAATCTTAATGCTTGGCAACCTATGGAATATGATATTTGGGTTCAATCTGGCTATACTTACGCTCAACAAATACAATACGACATTAATTATTATGTTAATAATTGGTATGTTAATCCATCTAAAATAGTTTTAGGACTTATGCCCGGAAAAGATGATACATCAAGAGATTTAACATTACAAGATGCACTTAATAGTACATCTTTTGCTATTGAAAATAAATTGCAAGGTATTATGACATGGGACGCCGATTTAGATGCCTTAGGTATTGATGGCAATGCTCCATATGCTTATTCACTTGGTATTCAAAGTATGTTGTCAAAACATAATTATAGTATATATATTATAACCTATACTTAAATAAAAAAATATATATGATTAAAAATTTTATTCATATTTTTTTGTAATACTTTTTCTAACAGTACTATTTGATTATTATCTATCCATATAGTATATTTACCTTCTATTATGGTTATTTTAACTATATTGAAACCTCTGTATAATTTTATTATTTTATTAAGCATTTCTTCACTTATATTTATAGTTTCGTTAAATATAATATTATCTTGTTTTATTTCTAAAATTTCTAATACATCTATATCATTCTTACTTATTATAGCATAATTATTTATATCACTTTTGTTTGTTGTATAAAAAAATGAAACTATATATATAAACGCCATATTATTACTATATAAAAAATATAAAAAAAATATATGTTTATTGTAAAAATTTTTTCGGTATATTATTCCATTTTTCAATTAAACTAGCTATTTGAGGACATTTGTATTGAAACGAAAAATTTCTATTAATTATGTTATCAATATTACTATTTAGATATTGTAAAACATCAATAACTGCTTTATCTGTATAATCTAGTTTAGTAAATATTTTATCAAAATTATTTTCAATCCAACATAATAAACAATAAATATAATAACTCTGATGTTCTATTATATTGACACAATTAACTAAACATTTATAATTATTTATTTTCATTACTATCATATTTGAATAATATTTCTTCCAAATATCATCCATTATTTCATCAGGTAAAATATCACTGTCATTCCCTATTTCTCTCCAATGTGGTTTATTTAATAAATCTTCAAAATGATATAAGTAGCAATAAACTCTATACAAATTTAGAGGGTTTTTATAATTTGGAAAGTGTGTGTAATATTGTGCATGAACTATCTTACCATATAAAGCATGATTGTCTGCTAATAAATGATGTTTCGTTTCATCATATTGACTTGTTATAAATTGTAAAAGTGATTCATCATATTTATCTAATTTAATCCTAAAAATTGGCTCCCAATTTGAATCATGTAGACAAATAGTTCTTCCAAATTTTATTTGTTCTTGTATCCATTCTTCCATTATTTTATATAAATCAATAACTTTTTATATAATAATATAAATATTAGATATTTTATAATAAATTCATTTTTTTTACATATATAGAGGTTAAAATGATATAAAAATTGATTAGATATTAGTAAATATAAACTTATATATATATAAAAGATGACAGATAATAATAATTTGACATATAAAAATTTTATGTATGGTTGGTTGGCTGGTGTAAATGCGGTAATTGTATCACATCCTATAGATACTATAAAAACAAATATACAAGAAAAGAAAGTTATAAATTATAATTTTAGATCATTATACAAAGGGTTGAGTGCTCCACTTGTTGGTGTAGGTTTAGAAAAAGCAGTTGTTTTTGGTGTTTATGAAACCACTAGGAAATATACAGGTAGTGATGTTATTAGTGGTGCGTTGGCTGGAACAAGTGCTAGTTTTGTTGTTGCCCCTTTTGAAAGAATTAAAATATTATTACAAACTAATCAAACTATTTCTAAAGCAAATTTTAATAGAAGCTATCTTTTCCAAGGATTAAGTGCTACATTTACAAGAGAAACACCTGGATTTGCTATATATTTTGCCACTTATAATAAATTGAAAAGTCTTCGTCATGATTGGTTGTCAGTTCATTATCTAAAAAAAGAAAATATTCCAAATATTTCTATGATTGAATCATTTGCTTTTGGAGGATTGGCAGGAATTTCTTCTTGGATATTCATTTATCCACAAGATAGAATTAAAACTCATATGCAGGCGTTAAAAGATAGAAAAATATCATTTGGTGAAGGATTTAAAGAAATTTTACAAGATGGTGGATACAGAGGATTTTATAGAGGATTTCATTACGCACTTATGAGAGCTATACCACTTCATGCTACAGCATTTATGACAATGGAAATGTGTAAAAAGTATTGTTTGTAAATTTTTATAATTATTAAACTAGATTTATTAGTTTTACTTATTTTTAGGGGTCGTCGGAGGGCTTGTTAATGTTGGTTTGCCCATAGGTGTTTTAGGTTCTTCAATAATAGATTGGTTATATTGTCCAAAAGTACTCCAACTCAGACGTGCGCATCTAGGCATAAATTGTGATTGAGGAGACTTTATAGTCATTTCCTGCATGGAAGAAACAATTTTTTCATCAGAATTAGTTGGAAATTTATTCATCGTTGTATATATATATATATATATTATTTAAAATATATTTCAATTTTTATATTTATTTGATAAAAAAAGATTGCATTATTAAGAAAAAATAACTAATAATAAATGTATATATAAAATAATCACAGTCTTTTTATCAACTGTGATAACAGACTTTTCCAAGTTCCAAACTTAGGAG